>SDBV01007292.1_pt1 | contig 15148 bp, 10 predicted proteins | sample 2277081 | NCBI WGS metagenome assembly SDBV01 (sample SAMN10402039, study PRJNA504765) | marine sediment metagenome | isolation source: marine sediment core GS10_PC15, 223 cmbsf | place: Arctic Ocean: Southern Knipovich Ridge | collected 2010
CATGGGTAGCCACACCTATCCGTCTTAGGGTCGTCTTCTTGATTGTTCACCTCATCGATAAACCTATCATTTTGATAATAATCAAGATTTCGTATTTATCCATATACCTTCACGTCGCACGGTTTCCTATTGACTCCGGGAGAGTCGAAAAATTATTATAACTTAAGTCTAGTCCTTTAAGTGATGTAAGGTTGATTATTGACTCGGGGAGAGTCGATAAATTATTATAATTTAATTCTAGTCCTTCAAGTGATATAAGGTTAACTATTGACTCGGGGAGAGTCGATAAATTATTATAATTTAATTCTAGTCCTTCAAGTGATGTAAGATTAACTATTGACTCTGGGAGAGTCGATAAATTATTATAATTTAAACTTAGTACTTCAAGTGATGTAAGTTTAACTATTGACTCGGGGAAGGTTGTTAACTGATTTTCATCCAGATTTAATTTTTGAAGTGTTGTAAGGTTGACTATTGACTCTGGGAGGGTTGTTAACTGATTTTTTTCCAGATTTAATTTTTTAAGTGACGTAAGGTTGACTATTGACCCTGGGAGAGTCGTCAATTTAATATCCCCCAAATTTAGTTCTTGGAGCGATTTAAGGTTGCCTATTGACTCTGGGAGGGTTATTAACTGATTTTTTTTAAGAATTAATATTTGAAGTGATGTAAGGTTCCCAAGAGACTCGGGGAGAGTTCTTAACTTAGTATCTCCTAAATTTAGTTCTTGGAGCGATTTAAGGATGCCTATTGACTCTGGGAGAGTTGTTAACGGATTTTTTTCGATATTTAAGTTTTGAAGTGATGTAAGTTTGACTATTGATTCTAAAAAAGTCGATAACTTATTTTTTCCCAAATTTAATTCTTGGAGTGATTTTAAGTTGCTAATGGACTCTGGGAGACTCGATAATAAATTACCATACAAATTTAATTCTTGAAGCAATGTAAAGTTTCCTATTGATTCGGGGAGAGTCACTAACTTATTATCTTTCAATTCTAATTCTTTAAGTGAGGAGAGGTTTAATATTGACTCGGGGAGAGTCGTCAATTGATTCTCAATTAAATTTAGATTTTGAAGCGATGTAAGGTTTCCTATTGATTCAGGGAGAGTCGTTAAATTATTGTAAAAAAAAACAATCTTAAGAATTACTAATGTGGAATATCCAAAATATATTTGTATCATTAGGAAAGCATTGTGATTTAGAACAATATAAAGAGTTATTGACTTATCAATTAGACCATTTTATCAAACTTATAAATAATCAACTTGATTGTAATATGTTTCTGGAACAAAGATTGAAGGATACTTTCTGGAGTGTCGAGTAATACCAAGTTTCCAATAGGTTAGATTATATAGGTATAATGAATTTATCATTTATTTTGAAAGGTACAAAATAGCATAAAATCTTTTTCTTAATCATTTCAGATATTTTATCAACGAGAGCAGTTTTATTATTTTTATCTTATTAAAAAGTATGATAATAAAGGTAAAGAAATTTTAGGTTCAAATATAGGTCGGATTTTAATTCAAAATTATGAAGATAATCAGGAAATTATAGAGAAATTAAGAAAAGAAGGAAATATTCAAGAATTACAAAAATATCTTGAGCAGTATTGAAAATCAATCTTTTTTAAATATCTATTGATATTAATCTTATTTATGTTATTTCAAAATTCCATTCAGATTTTATATGATATTATAGGATCTGCTATCACTATTGGAACTTCTATTTTAGTATGGTTTTGCATAGAAAAACTTAAAAAATTCCGAAAAAATCAAATTTTATATAAGAAATTTCAAAAATTATTTAGGATCTTTTCCAGAGAAGGATAGAATCCTATATGGGTATTGAAATTGCAGATCTGATTGATGAAATTGGTACTAAATATCTCTTAAAAATTATAAAATTATCTAAGACTAATTTTGAGCATGGGATTAAATTAATTGGAGATACATTTCAAAAAATTATAGAATATTTAGGTATAAGAAATAGTCTAAGGCTTTATCAAGGTAATAGAGTTTTTTCTTATAACGAATCAGGAACCAATTTAATTAGGCTATTATCCTTTACAAACTCATCATAAATAATTTGAGCAATTTGTTCATTTGAGAAAGTTTTAAAAATATTATCTTTCATTTATTATTACCATTATTTTTAATTTGAATTTCCTAAATCTTTTTATTTCTTTTCAATACTCTTTTACACAAGACACCTATTAAACGTGTCAATTCATTTTCAAAAGCGCGATTAAGATCCGGTACACCGCTAATACAATGGGCTGTCTCATGCAGCAAAGTCCCGCTAAATTTTTCGATACTTCTTAATTGATCCCGCTTAATAATAATAGAACCATTATTTTCATCCCACAAACCTTCTGCTTCCCTAAAAGTATTTGGATCTTTCCTCATCGTCTCGGAAATTTTTATCTCTAAAATCGAATATGGTCTACCCCCAATTAATTCATAAAGTTTATGTTGGAAATCAAAGACCTTTTTCTCTGAAGAGGTTAAGTCATTTACATCAATAAATTTAAACTCAAAACTTTCCGTATCCTCTATAAAGAATTGGTTTATATCCCTTATCTTTTTACCTGATATATCAAATTTATTATGTAGTTTTTCTCTTAATGCCTCGGAAACTGTGATAATCTCCAATCCCCTTGATTTTGCATCATCAATCGCACTGAAGGAACTTTGAATTTCTGATGGAGTGACAAAGATCACGTCCTTTTGAGAGCTCAGAATACTTACAGCATGTACTTGTACATCAATCCAATTCAATTCATCATGTGATTTTCCTAATTCAATATTTTGTAAATCATTCATTAAAGATTTAGCTATAGCTTCACTCTTGCAAGATAAGAGAATTCGCTTTACTCTATCACTATAAGCGTTTCTACCAACATTTGATCGTTCTCTGTTAAGGGCTTTTCTTATTTTTTTGGTTAAAGAAGTGATATTATAGCTAAAAAGAAAATCTTCCTCTTCAGCTACTCTTACACCATTAATATAAATATTTGATATGCCTTTTTTCTCATAAACTTCACCATACTCGGTAGATTCAATTAATTTTTGGGCTGAAAATACTAGAAATAAAGATTTTGCTTGTTCTATATCATCATAAGAGACGTTTTCTAAGAGTATGTCCGTTCCAATTAATTCGGGCTCAGAGGGCGGATTTATCTCAGCGTGAAGCGTTACTATATCATTAAATCCATACTTTTCAGATTTGTTGATTGTTATATCCCCGTGTTTAGATCTAAGAGTCACTTTTATTTTTTTTCGTTCAAATGTCGCTAGTGCATCCTTAAGACCAATACCGAATTTTCCAATAGTATTCGGACTTTCCAATTTTTCTTGATTTTCGTTTTGGGTTAAATGTTCATATTTAATTCCTCTACCATAATCTCTAACATGCCACTTACCCTCTTCGTCTTTAAAAATATCAATTTTTTTTGTATTGGTGAGCATTTGTTCATCTAAAGCGTTTGAAATCAATTCTCGAATACCATGGTATATTTCCCAATCCTCCAGAATTTCTTCAATATTTAAATCAAATTTTTTCATAATTCCAACCTTCTTTTCTCTTTTTTTACCTTTAAATTAAAAAACTTCTTTAAAATTCTGAGAATTTCCTTATTATTCACTTTTTGCCCCTTTTTAGTTCACAGATATCTCCTATTTGGAATAGACGATACTCACATCTAATATCTTTTTTCAGAATTTATTGCGGTTGTATAGGGCGGCTAACTCCAGCAAACATTGGAATTAAATTTCCAAAAAACTTCACGAATTCAATATCAATCGATCTTACACATGTTATTTCTTCTAGATTCTCAGTTGATGGTGCTAATATAATTTCAGTCTCATCTCTTAATATTATAAAAGAATTTGCTGGTGCTGAGAGTTGGCGGATTTGAATATTTCCTAACATCGACATCTTAGAAAGTATATTTCCATACATCTCCATATCCCAGAAAGAAATTAAAACAAAATTCACAACCTTATTTTTATATGAGTATTCAGAACAGTAAGATAATATTTCAGGATGCGCGAGGGGGAGAATGATATCTATTTTTTCGTTGGTATTTTCAATGGATTTTAGGACTAAAGATTTAAGGCTTTCAAGAGTATAATATACTTCCAAGTTCGAGATTAATTTTGGAAACTCAATATTGATAAATATTTGAAAATCCTCATATTCTCTATTTGCCAGTTTCATGGGTGTGATAAAATCCTTATTAAAATATTCTAATATGTGACTTTGATAAAATTTGACTTGGTCTTCATTTATTAACTTTCCTGCATCATCTAAGTGCAAATCAGTTTTTGGAGCATTAAGATGAGCTATTGTTAAATGTTGTCTAATTTCAAGATCATTAGGGGCTAGTTGGTTTGCTTTTTCATATGCTTGAATTGATTTAGGTTGCTCTTTATTATATTCATATGCCAATCCAAGATTATCCCAAACTATTTCATCTTGTGGATCGATTTCTAATGCTTTTTTATAAATATTAATTGCGTCCTCATATTCTTCCTTTTCGACTAGTATTAATCCTTTATAAACTAGAGCATCGATATTAGTAGAATCAATTTCCAAAACTTCATCAAAAATTTTTAATGCTTTATTAAAATCAGAAGTGTCATAATAAAATTCCCCAAGAGTGATTCGAGTGTCGGTATCATCTTGATTTAACACTATTATTTTCATGAGGGTTTGTTGGATTTGTTCAATCAATTTTAAGATCTCTAACGACCATACTTTTTCTTGAGTATGATCATTCTCTAAATGTTTTAGACAGTAATTAATTGCATAATCGTACTCTTTTGTTTCATATGAAATAATAGCTAAATTTTTTAAACCTTTCAGATAACCTGGATATTCTTCAACAGATTTTTCATAAAATTTAATCGCTGTTTTAACATCATTCATCTTGTGATAAGATTGCCCAATTAAATTCCATGCATCCGAAGACCTTCCATCTTTTTTAAGCTGTTCTTTACACATTTCAATCACTTTTTCATAATTTCCAATTTGAAAATAAATCTCTGCAAACTGGACGTATCTTTGAAAATCGTCAGGATCTATATTAATGAGTTGATGCAGTAGTTCAATTTGTTTTTTATAATTTTGATTCTTTTTTTGTTCTCTTATCTTATCCTCGAGATTGTATATCTCCTTATTTGTATACCTAGCACCAATCTGATAGATGCGGTGTTCACTTGAATTTTCTTTTATCTTCGTGAAGAAAGAAACATGATCCACTTTAATTATTCTCTCAAAGGGTTCATAATCAATTATATTACCATATGTGATTCCTTCATACTCTCCTGATACCCCATATATTGCTTTTCTACTTTGATCAGTATAATGAAAAATGAGATCCTTCCGAGTGCTTTCCATCACATTTCTAAAATTAACAGGGTGGGTAGTCTTCTCATATTTTACATAATGAGGAATACCACGAGGATTAATGACTAAAATATCAGCAATTTGTTCAACATCCATGGGGGGTAATTCATTTAGAGAATTAATGTTCTCATAAATTTTTTTATGAATAAGACTTTTACTTACCATATTTTAACCTATTTAATTTCAATTTTAATCAATTTATTTAACTAAATATTTTTGATTTACCTAATTCATCCCATCCAATCATTATACGATTTGGAAATTGTTCAGCAACATCTTCTAAATGAGTAATAAGGATGATTTTTTTAAACATAGACTTTAACTCGAAAATTTTGTCAACAAATCGCTGTCGAGAGCTCTCATCATCTAATGTTCCAAGATCTCCTTCATCAATTAATAACGTATTAGATTTTCGAAACACAGCTCCTGTCGTGTCTGGGATTTCCGCTATTCGTTCCATTATCGCAAATCGTATAGCTGCATTAATTTGTGTTTTTTCTCCTCCTGAAAAGCTGCTTGCTTCACGATTGCGCTCTCCATCATACACATAAATTTCAAATCCTACTCTATTACCCCCTAGTGGGATAAATGTAATTTGATTAAACTTGCCATCTGTAAGGTCGTTTAAAATTTCAGAAGCTCTGATTGAGATAGCAGGTAATATTTTTTCAATCGCAAATTTAGGAACGCCATTTAGATGAAATATATCTTCTCGTAATAAAGTGTAAATCTCTATCTTGTCTTTTATCTTTTTAAGTTCTTTTCTAATTCTTTTTACTTCGGTTTCCGTTTTCTGTATTTCATTAATGTCCCTTGTAATGTATTCTATTTCTACTTGTAAACCTTTTATTATAGTTCCGAGTTCTTGTAGTTGCTGTTGTTGTTTCCCAAACAATTCAGAGAGATCCAGGTATTTTTGGTATGAAGCTTCTAATTTAACTAACTCAGTTTTGAGTGTGTCTAATTTCTTATTTAGTTGAGCAATTTCCTTTTCTTCCCTTTCGATTAAGAGCGAATAATCTTTTTTCCGACTCAATTTCTTCTCTAGTTCTTCTTTTTCTTGTTCTTTCTGCTGGATTTTTTGTAATTCAGATTTAATTAATTTTAGCTTGGTTTCAAAATCTTCATCGAATCCCTTTTTTTCGACAGTTTTTTCCAAAGCTTTAACATCTTTCTCAAATTTACTCATTTCTTCTTGTTTATTTTGCTCAATTTGTGCAACTCTTTTCTTAAGAGCATTTTTGTCTTCTTCTAATTCATCTGCGATGAATAAATCCTTGGATATATCCTTGTGTTTTGGCTTTATTATCATTAATTCCTTTTGGGTCTCTTTCACTGAAGAAGTGAATTCCTTTAATCGGTTGTCGTCGTTGTATTCTTGAGCCATCGGTATTTCTACATCTTGAAGTCGCGAGAGTCGTTCTGTAAACACTCCATCATTTCTTAATGTTGTAAACGCCTCTTCTTTTGTCATAGCCACTTTTAGTTTTGATAACCGAGAATCCTTCGTTTTAATTTGGTTATTTAAATTATCTTGTTGAGTGGTATATTGTTTGTTTGTTTGTTCTTTTAGATTTTGGAAATTCTTAAGCTCTGATTGAATTAGCTCTTTTTCATGAATATTAGTTTCGATTATTTCTTTTTGAGTTTGCAATTGCATTTTTTCTTTTTTATATTCCTTCAAGCCTTTTAATTTGTTTTGGAGCTCAGTAAATTCAATTTGCTGATTTTTATGCTCTTCAATTTCATCTTCCTTCTTTTCGATTCCTTCTGTCGTCTCTTCGATTTGTTTTTGAGTATTTGCATATCTAGAAGCTTCTTCTTGGATATTTTCTATTTGTTTTCGTGTTTTTTGCATTTCTGTTGATGTGTGGTCTCTTTCTTTTTCTCTCGTGTGAAATTCCTCTGTCTTCACTTTTAGTTCATTATCTTTTTGAGGGAGTTCTTCGACTCTTCTTCCCAAACCAATGATCTCTCCTTGTAGATTATCTTGTTCTCGTTGAAAATCATTAATTGTAGATTTAAGCTTCTTGTAGATATTTTGAAATATCTTCAATTTAAACAGTTTTACTAGCCGCTCGTGCCTTTCAGAGGATGTTAGGTTGGAAAAAATCTGTAATTCCTGTTGGCGTATAAAAAACGATGAAGTGAATCCTTCGTAATCATATCCGATTATTGCTTCTAATTTTTTTTCTTTTTCTGGAACTCTTAAGCCCAAATAGAGGGGCTCACCATCAAGTTTTATATCCAATTTAGGGGATTTTCGGGTTCTTCTCACAGTTAAAGTGTTATCTCCAATTAGCATTTCTAAATTAACATAACCATTTTCATAGAGAATTTCATCTAGATTAAGACCAACATCTTTTCGAGTGTTTCTCTTAAATAGCGCAAATGTAATTGCATCTAAAATTGATGATTTTCCTGCTCCAGTTGGACCTTTTATCACATATAAATCCTCATCAAAAGTTATTTTATTTGGCCCTTTCCCATATTTGTTAAAATTTTGCATGTCGATAGACTTGATAGAAATAGATCCTTTGGCAGTGTGGTCGACAAATGATAATTCTTTTTCAAGTAAGTCTAATCCTATTGCTTTCAAGTCATTATATAAGGTATGATCTTGATATTTTTGTGACAGTAAATCTTGATATAAGCTTTTGGGGTCTAAGTTAACCTCTCTGAGACCTTCAGGCTTCTTTTCAGTTTTTTCCTTATAACTAATATCCGTATAAAAAGAGTCTTTAAAATGATGATCAACTTTCCCTTTATCTATTTGAACTTCGGTCCCTTTTGGGTGATGGATGATAATTTTACAAACGCAATCTTTAACATCTGGTTTAGGGGGTAAATTTTCTAATATAAGCTGTGTGAGATCGTCATTAGTATCTGATATTTCTATTTCTGCTTTGATATGATTTCTGTATTCAACTTCCCGATATTCTAACTCATCCGTATCGACATCATACACAGAGTAATATTTTTTAGAATTCCTCTCACCCAGATCAATTTGATCTATAGAACCTGGTATAATAATTCTTTCGTCATTCCACATTGCTTGCTGTAAATGAACATGACCAAAAATTACTAGATCAAAATATTTCTTCTGAACCATATGCCTATTAAACTTGAATTCTCCATATATCATCGTGGGATTATTAACTTCTCGTATTTTTGCCCCTTCTAAATAATAATGCCCCATAAGGATTTTTTTATCACAGTCTTTTAATTTTCCCTCACATATTTGCTTAATAAAGCTTTCAAATAATTTTTGGGCGATAATATAATTATGTTGGCCTAGTTCTACAGGAATATTTCTCTCTTTTGCCATGTTCACCAACACATCAAAATGGATATAAGGTAAAAACAAAAGTCCGATTCGGGATCCTTTATTATCAACTTTTTTTGATTGTAATTCAGTATATACTTCCACATTTGAAAAATTTGATAATTCCTGAATATCCGCGCCTCTTTTTGGGTTTCGGATCGAGTCATGGTTTCCTCCAATAATGATCGTTTTAATATTATGCTCGTTTAATGGAACAAAAATTTTTTCTCTCACTATCCTTCTAATTGTGGGAGAAATATTTTGCCTATCGTATAAGTCTCCTAGGAAGATTACAAGATCAGCTTCTTCTTCGATGGCAGTCTTAATTATTTTTCCGCAGTTGTTAATTACATCTAAATTTCTTTCAGAAATATTAAGTTCATACATTCTCTTAAATGGATATGATTTTCCAAAATGGGTATCTCCAATGAAAAAGATTCTAGTCATAATTTAATGCAACTTCAAAATTTATTTAATAATTTTATAATTCTAATCATCTTCTAACTTGGTTACATCTGAGTTTTCTATTTTCTTCAAGGTTTCTGAGAGGGTTTTACCTATACCCAACTTGTTCCGTAGGTTACCCTCATCCTTATAATCAAGTACTTCAATTATAGATGGAACTGCTACAGCATCTCCTCGTACAAAACATTGTTTCTTTTGGAGTCCTGAGATCACACTACGCCACTTTTTTGAATCTGGTAATGTTTGTACCACACGCTTAATGTCTTTATCATCAATCATATGCATTACAAACGTATTTGCGATTTGGGAATATACTTCCTCATCAATTTGTGATGGTCTTTGGTCAACAAACGCGAGAGTTAATTGAAATTTCCGTGTTTCTCGTGCAATTCTATCAAAAATTGTATGATGAATTACCCCCGGTTTTAAAAATTTATGCGCTTCTTCTACTACAACCACTAATGGTGGGAGATCGCTTTCATCTTCTTTCTGAGAATACATATTGTATAATCTTCTGGTAATCATGTTTGCTATGAACAAATAGAGGTGTGTGTTTATCCCATATTTTCCAAAATCTACTACAATGGATTTATCTTCTTGGAGTTTTGTGAACATATGTTCTAAGCTATCCTCTCGCTTACTTTCCCCTCGATTCCTTAAAAACTCGTATCTCTCGAACCGAATTGTTCTATTTCGCAATGCATTTAATGTTAATTTATTAATATCATAAGGTTTAGGATCAATATTTTTAATTGCATCCAATAAATTGTCAAATGCAATATCACCTTTTCGCATTAGATTTTCAATTTGAATAAGAGTGTTTATTGAAGGTTCATTTAAAGTTTGGGCACTAGCGATAATATCTCCTGAATTGATGTTATCTTTATAAATAAAAAACTGTTCAGCTCCATCTACCATTTTTTCTTCTTTGTTAACTTCACTCAACCGATAAATCTGGATTCTTTCAAGAAAATACCATGCAAGCCCCTTTGTACCATCTGCTCTTGAAACCATTCCATATTCCCCCTGCATATCAAACAATAAAAGCTGAGAAACTTGATGTTTCAGAATAAAAAGGCATAAAATTTTATTTAAAATTGATTTTCCAATCCCTGTCCTCCCAAAGAGACCATAGGGCTTTTCAACTAACAGTTTAAAATCTAAGGGGACTTCATATTCAAACCCTCTTAAAGTTCCAAATGCATCCGAAAATTCGGATTCCCTATAAATAAGATTGAATTCATCGAGGGTAACATCACGCCCTTTAGAAAAAATGGGGGGTATGGTATCAAATCCTCTCATTACTTCTTGATATTCCAATTCATTTTGTGATTTATTGGGTAATATTCTAAGGCAACTTAAATCGGCAAGTCCATAAAACTCACTTCCTCTTACCCCTTCTATTTGAGTAGGTGGAATAAGCCCTGTAAAAGGAGTATTTGCAAATTTTTGAGCCAAATCACTACCTGCATGGTATAACCTAAAAATTAAGGAATAATAGAGAAATTTATCAGTTTCTATAACTAACGGTTGACCTACCCGCAAATCATCTGGACGATGTAGAATTTTTAGAATAATCACACTACTCGGAGGGCCTGTATCTGCATAACATACTTCGCCAATTGTACCAACATCTTCAGTTGATTCTATTTCTTCTAATTCAATATCAATTTCTTTACTCTCTTCTTCTGACATTTTTCTACTCCTTCTTAAAAATAATTTTAATCAAATCTTATCTCGTTATTTGGTCTAAGATTTCATGGAAAGAATTAAATTCTCGGCCATTCATATCTACGGCTCCTTCTAAAATATCTTCAGACCTAAGCCCTAGTTTTTTTAATTCCCGCAAGAGTTCTATTTCATAAGATTCTTTCAAATCCCTCACACTCTTAGCTAATTTATGAGTTTCCATAAGCCCTATTGGATATCCGGGTAATAAATGAACCATTGAATATGCTGCAATAGAAGAAAACAATCTATTTTTATCAGTTACATTATGATCTATATCCACACGGAACCATTTTACCGCATCTTTATGGAGTTTAGCAAAATGAACATCACCCCACACATCAAACTTAGTTTGTGCTTCAATAATATCTTTCGGGATATACACATACGTTAAATCGGGAAATTTATTGTTATAGTATTTCTTTAAAAAAAAGTCATCTGTATAGAGGTTACCTAAGAGATGAGTGCTGGTTGATTTAGAGATTCCTGCCAGTAAATTATTATTCAATCTGCAATTTAGTATGATATTTTTATAAATATCTCCGCGGTTTAGTTCTTTAAAAGTAATCAGAGCCCCGTCCTTTATGAGAATACTGTTTTTATTTGTTTCTGAAAGTTTTTCTAATGTTTTATCTTCAAGATAAGTCATGATATTGGAGGCAAAAATTTGGGCTTTCCTATCTTGAAATCTACTAGCTATTTCTGAAACCGTGGTAAAGACAGATGGTTGAGAAGAAAGTACTGTCCCATCAAAACTTATTAAATTAAGATTATCATATATTTTTGGATTTGTTTTAATGCAGTAATGGATTTTACCTCGTTTTAATTCTATACAATATTCTGTTACTGCAATTCTGAATAATACAATCCAAGTTTCTGCTCCTAAGAATGAGAACAGAAAACAATAAGATCCATCGACCGTAATTAATGGTAAGACTTTTGTTAGATCATCAGGTAACCCGAAGGATTTTGCTTCAAGATCGGGTTTTTGTCCCTCTTTCCCTTCTTCACCTTCTTCTCCAAATTTGGCAAGCTTTAAAAGTTCAATAACATTTTGGATGTCTGTTGTCTTCAATATCTTATCCCTATATATTGTCTTTTTTTAATAATCGAATAATTTTACTTTTTTTTCATTTATATAAAAATTTTATCCCAATTTTTATAATTTTAATACCACCAAGGAATCCTTCCACTTTTTGAGGGGGGTTTTATGCCTCTCCTAGCAAACCCTGAGATTCTATCGCTAAAGCTAATGGTTACGGGTAATTTAGGGGTTTTAGTAGTTCCAAAATGCATCATCCTTAGAGACATCACCGATAATATCGCGTCATTAAGTTTTACATTCTCTCCTAAGGTTCTTATCCTTAAAGGTTTAGCTGTCTTGTTCCCAGTTACTTTATTATTTATGATAATTGCTTCTCTTTCACTTAAATATAATATCTGATTTCTAGTAGGATTAGTATATGCATTGTTAGAAACACCAAAAAGGCGAGGAGAATATCTTTTAATAACTTCCACAAACTGGAATTGTATTTTATATTTCTTCCCAATTTCTTGTAGATCTTCTACCTCTGAACCTCTAAAATAACCATCTCGGTGGATCATTATAATCTTATTCTGAAATTCAGGTTTAGCAAAAATTTTTTCTAATATAATCTTTGGAACTGTTTCTCCTTCAATCTTGTCCTCGTGGATTTCATAATTCGCAAAGGTTCCATCACGACCGTAGAATCGAGCCATCGCTAGAAAGTTCTGGGATCCTTTTAGACCAGATTTTTTTTCCCTCGAAATATCTATCCCAACAAAATAATCTGCAAATTGAAGTGGATTCGCCAATATATAAGGGGTATTCCCCGTTTTTGCTAGAATTCCTAATATTACATTTGCTAGAGCATATTTTAGCTTAGAAGCTATAGTATTCTTAAAAATGAATTGACTTTCCACAATTTCAAGATTAAAAAGAGACGATTTAAACAATTCATAAATTCTATCATTACTGCGACTTTCAGGTAAGATAGCTACTATAATATCATATTCATCCTTTTGAATAGACATTAGCCTTTTTTCAATGCTAAGTCTGTCAAAATCTTCAATTTTAATCACGCCCGATAATTGTGGTAAGAAGCCTAAGCTACTTAATTGTTGTTTCAAATTGTCACAAAATTCATTCCACCTTTCATATAAAGCAGCTATTATGAATACGATTCGCAATGTTTTATCTCCTTTAAATTTTGGTGATAGTTGATAGATTCCGTGGTTCATTATGTTTCGTATTACATAGTCATCCGAACTATGACTTGTTCCATCGTTAAATTTCAACATTTCTTTAAAACCAATTTCATTTCCCAATTTAAACATTTCAGGTTTAGTCTCAGAATTATAATTCAGAGAAATAAATTGCTGGATTAGAGATTCAATTTCTTTTTCAATTGTAGTTCTTTGTTCAGGGGAGAGCGTAAGGTTTTTCATCAAGTTGATTGTATTGATATTGAAATAATGAGCATTCCCTGTAGTAACTATTGGATGAAGGCTACTTGCGACGTAATCGTATTTATTATCGATTGATAGAACTAATTCATCATCGGGGGCATCAATAATTCGTTGTTTAATTATTTCTTTTGAGGTTATTTTCAGAAGGCGATTTCTATGATCTTTTAGAATCCCTGAAAATCCTGTTATTTTACCTTTATGAGTTAGTCCGATATCGATCACTTCAAAGCCTATTAAATTATCTTTAATTTTTAGCTGGGTCTTAAATACGTCAATAGTATTCTCATAATAAATGTTAGAATTGACTGACAATGATATTGCTGGATCACTGTTTATATTCCAACCTCTTATGTTGAGTTCCTTCCTGATTTTTAATTCTTTCTCTTGCTTGTTGTATTTTTCTAAAATCTTGAATATTCCTCTTCTGAATTTATGTGATAAAAAAGAAGCTGAAAAATCAGCTAAAGCTTTGGGTGGCAGACTCTTATTTTTGATGTAATATATTTTAGTCAAATTACTAAAAGTCTCATTTTCGTCAGACCATAGTTGTTCTAGAAATGAATTTAGTTTTTCGTCACCAATAAAATTATTTGAGAGAATAGTGAATTCTGTAAATTTCCAGTGCCCCCCAAATTGTGATCTTAATCGATATGCTAATTTTCCCCCTATTTTCTGTATTTTTCCCCCTGTTATCTCAATTTTATAACAATAAATTTTCCCCAGTTTTTCTGTATCTACTTGGTAGAATTCACTACTCACTTTGGGGATCAATTTTTTTTTACTGCTTGTTTGCTGCCGTAGAAAATTTTGTATTTCTATTTTATCAGGATAAGTTGAGTGCCATACAGCATTTTGCTTTAATAATAATTGTGGATTATTGATTTCTGTAAAATCAATGAAAAAGGTATTATCTTGACCTCCTACCTTTTTATTAAAATAGTACCTTTTTTTTTCGTATTTTTCCCAAAGACTAGGTTTTGGGAGTTGTGGAAATTTTCTTCCCAATTGCTCAATTTTTTCCTCAATACTCATTTTAGGTGCCCTTTTTATATATACCTCAATATCACAATGTGGTATGATCATTTAAATACTTTTTTATATATATGTATATTAATTAATGTTAATTAATACATATAAGTACTTATTAATATTTAATAATATTTATTAAGCAAGAAACGTATATTGATTAAAGTTATAAGAGGAATAATAATATGAATAGGAAAAAATGTTTAATTGCATTGGTTGGTCACCATCCTAAGCGTTTGAAACTCTCTATTGATAAAGAAATTGTCGATAAGATTCTTTTCATAAAAGAAAAAGAAAACATTTCTGGAAGTGATAAGCAGTTTGAAGCCATAAGAGAATTAAATCATTATTATAAAGAGCAACTGATTCAAACAGAAATATCTGAACTTTCTTTTAAAGAGCAAGCTTTGCCTATTGCTGAATTAACTTATACGATTTGTTTACAAAAATTACTAGGCTTTGATGATGTTTCTGTAAATATTTCTGGTGGGTTAAGATATATGGTTATTTGGTTTTATATAGCTTGCTTAATAACACATACGAATGTGATTCATGGAGATTTTAAATATAAAGGAGATGAAGAAGTTGGAATAAATTATAATATGAATTTAGTAAGAATTCCTTTATCAGAACCAACAGAAAAACAATATGAATTTTTAGAATTATTTTTTTCTAATTTTGATGATATTATAAAATGTAT
>SDBV01007293.1_pt1 | contig 15147 bp, 15 predicted proteins | sample 2277081 | NCBI WGS metagenome assembly SDBV01 (sample SAMN10402039, study PRJNA504765) | marine sediment metagenome | isolation source: marine sediment core GS10_PC15, 223 cmbsf | place: Arctic Ocean: Southern Knipovich Ridge | collected 2010
TGAGGGCCGCAATAAGCGAGGCCGGGCTCCACGAGGGCGCGGTCACCTTCCTGGACACACCCGACCGCCAGGCTGTGCAGGAGATGGTCAAGCTCGAAGGCATCGTTGACCTTGTCATCCCCCGCGGGGGCGAGGGCCTCATACGCGCTGTCACAGAGCACTCCCGCATCCCCGTGCTCAAGCATTATAAAGGCGTGTGCCATGTGTTTGTGGACCGCGCAGCTGATATGGACATGGCTGAAGCCGTGGTCGTGAACGCGAAGGTGCAGCGCCCCGGCACTTGCAACGCCATGGAGACCCTGCTTGTGGACGAGCCCGTGGCCGGAGAGTTCCTGCCCCGCGTGATAGTGAAGCTCCGCGCCGAAGGCGTGACCACTATCAAGGGATGCGCAAAGAGCCGCCAGATCGTGCCTGATATCGAGGAGGCAGAGGACTCGGACTATTATAACGAGTACCTGGAGCTTGCCATGAGCGTAAAGGTCGTCTCCGGCATGGACGACGCCATGGACCATATAGCTACTTACAGCTCTGACCATACAGAGAGCATAATAACCCGTGACCACGCACGCGCCATGAGGTTCATCCGCGAGGTGGATTCCTCGTCCGTGATGGTCAACGCCTCTACCCGATTCGCGGACGGTTTCCAGTACGGCCTTGGCGCTGAGATCGGAATTGCCACGGACAAGATCCACGCGCGCGGGCCCATGGGCCTTATCGAGCTTACCTGCCAGAAGTTCATAGTCTTTGGTGAGGGCCAGGTAAGAAGCTGATAATAAACAATAAATGCCAAGATTTTCAGGGCCGCCGTCCCTGCGAATGCCTGTGCGTCCGGCATGCCTTGTTTCCATATTAATAGAGCATATATACTAACTGTTTGTGAATGACATGGGGATTCTAAGAAAATATTACGGGTATAAGATATGCATGGCGGTCCTGCTTGTGCTTGGGGCTGGCGCTGTGCTTGCGCCTCGGGGTTTTGCTGAGGACGCTGTCATGCCTGTTGTCAATGACATCAAGGTCAGCGGCCTTAACCGCATAGACGAGTCAGTGGTGCTGGAGCGCATTAGCCAGCGCCCAGGCCAGCCCATCTCCACCGAGGGCATCACCGACGACATCCATAACCTGTTCCGGACGGGATATTTCGAGGACGTACAGGTGGAGGTAGAGCCCCTTGAGGGAGGAGTGATCCTTTTCTACCTGTTAAAGGAGAAACCCACGATACGCCGGGTGGAGATATTCGGAAACGATGTTGTAGAGGACGAATACATTGAAGACGTGATCACCATAAGCCCCGGGGCAGTTGCTGACATGGCCCTCATACAGGACAACGTTCGCCAGATCGTCCAGGTCTACCAGAAGAAGCGGTATCCACTGGTACAGGTCGTGCCGGTCATGAGAAAGATCAGCGAAGGGCACGTGCTTCTGACCTTCCAGATAGACGAGGGCATAAGGGTCAAGATAGACGATGTCATCTTTATCGGAAACGAGGCGGTCTCAGGCTACAGGCTCCGCAAGACCATAGAGACAAAGGAGTGGTGGATGTTCGCCCCCATAACCGGGGCGGGCAAATACAGGCAGGAAGTGCTGGAGAATGACATTGTCCTTCTGAGCGAGTATTACCATAACAACGGCTACATCAAGAGCGAGATATCCGAACCGGAGATAACCTACAAAAAGAACAACAAGTGGATGGACATATCCATCAAGGTAAAGGAAGGCTCGCAGTTTACGGTGGGAGAGATCAAGTTCGAGGGCAATGAACTGTTCACGGACGAGGAACTTCGCAAGAAACTCTCGCTTACGCCCGGTGAGGTTATGAGCAAAAAGGTCCTCAGGGATGACGTAGAGAAGTTGAGCGACATGATCACGAGCCAGGGTTATGCGCTGGCCTCTGTGTTCCCGGACCTTGATCCCAATGACGAGACCCTGGAGGCGGACGTGACCTTCAAGATAAGGGAAGGCGATATCTTCACTGTGGGGCGCATCGAGATCATGGGCAACGTCAAGACCCGCGACAAGGTCATCCGCAGAGAGATACGCCTCAGCGAAGGCCAGCAGTACGACGGAAAGAAGCTCAAGCGCAGCTTCCAGATGCTCTCGAACCTTAACTATTTTGCGGACATAGATTTTGAGCCCTCGCCCGACCCGGAGACCAAGGTGATGAGGCTCAAGGTCAAAGTGGGAGAAAAGCCCACCGGCACGTTCAATATCGGAGCTGGTTACAGTTCCGTGGATCGGTTTGTGGGCATGGTGGACGTGACCTTCGGCAACTTCAGGGGGACCGGCCAGACACTTAAGCTCAGCACCCAGTACTCAAGCGATTCCACAACATATGAGATCGAGTTCAAGGAGCCCTGGCTCTTTGACCGTCCCCTCGCATTAACTCTAAAGGTCTTCAAAAAAGAGAACGAGTACGACGAATACACAAAAATGTCCACCGGGTTCTCCGTTGGCCTGAGCCGCAGGTTCAGGGAATACTGGACTGTGGGCTCAACGTACACTTACCGCATTGATGAGGTCTACGACGTCGACGACGATGCCAGCGACGCTGTTCTGGATCTGCCCGAGGAGAGCGTCTTGAGCAGCATAGCCCCGTACCTTACCCGTGATACGAGGGACAATTTCCTTAACCCTCACTCCGGCTCGAAAAATACTATTGGGCTCTCGTATGCCGGCCTTGGCGGAGACAATTATTTCCTGAAGGCAAGTCTGGATTCGGCATGGATACTCCCGGTAACCAAGCATACCGAGTTCTCCATGCGCGGCAGGTACGGCTACGCAACAGGTATAAATGGATATAATCTGCCCCTGTATGAGAAGTACTATGTGGGAGGGCCTTATTCGGTAAGGGGCATGCGCAAGATAGGCCCCCATGATGAGGACGGAGATTACATTGGGGGAAGGCAGAAGTTGATCTTCAATTTTGATTATACCTTCCCTCTGCTCAAGGACGCCGGCCTCAAGGGCGATATGTTTTTTGATTCAGGTACGGCATTTGACGGCTCAGACACCCTGGACATGCGCCACACCGCGGGCTTGGGGTTCAGGTGGGTAACTCCCATCGGACCTATTATGTTCTTCTATGCCAAGAACCTGGACAGGCAGGAAAACGAGCCCGACCACAGGTGGGAGTTTGCCGTGGGCTCGCTGTTCTAGAAAATACAGCTTAGGTAAATATACCTGAAGGAGGACGCATGAAAAAAATATTTATCATGACAGCTGCCTTGGCGCTGCTTGCTTTTGCTGCGGGAGTGTCCGCGGAACCCGCCAAGGCCAAGATCGGGTATGTGGACCTCCAAAGGGCCATGAACATGTCCGAGCACGGCAAGAACGTTAAGATCGAGCTTGAGGGCATTGTAAGGGAGAAGTCCGAGGCAGTGGATACGCTTGCGCGCCAGCGCGAAACCCTGCAGCAGGACCTGGAGAAAAACCGCATGGTCATGAGCGATGAAGCTGTGCGAGCCAAGATCGATCAGATCAAGAAAATAGAGCGTACCGCAGAGCGGATGATAGAGGAGTCAAACGAGGAACTCGGCCGCATCCAGCGCGAGAAGGAGCTGGGCATCCTGAAGGACCTCGATGATATAATAGGCGCCATAGGCCGCGAAGGTGGCTATGTTGTGATCCTTCCTGCCGAGATGGTACTGTTCGCTCCCAAGGGATCAAGCATTACCAGTGAGGTCATCAAACGTTATAATGCCAAGAAGGGGTTGACCCCGGCAAAGGAGTAGGTGCATGAGATGAGGCTTGAGGACCTTGCCAGAACCCTGAACGCGGAATTCCGCGGGGACCCGGAGCTTGATATCAAAAGTGCGGCAGGCCTTGAGAACGCCGCAGGTGGGGACGTGGCCTTTCTCTCGGGCCGCAAACACCTGAAGGCCGCCTTGGGCAGCGCTGCTTCCTGTATCCTGGTGGCCGAGTTTCAGGACGATCTCGCTCAGGCACAGATAAAGGTGCCTGATCCCCACAGGGCATTTGGAGAGCTTCTCGGGCGCATGCACCCTCGCACGCGTCCCGGGCCAGGAGTGAGCCCTGAGGCGCATATTGACAAAGGTGCTTCAATTGGCGAGGCGGCATCAGTGGGTGCGGGCGCCGTGATCTCCCCCGGAGCGTCTGTCGGGGCCAGGACAATTATCTACCCCGGCGCGTATGTTGGCTTTAACGTGTCCATAGGGGAGGACACTGTCATCTACCCCAACGTGTCCATCATGGATGGCGTGAGCATAGGAAACCGGGTAGTGGTCCACGCGGGCTCTGTTATAGGCTCTGACGGGTTTGGCTACCTGCAGCGCGACGGGGCACACGTGAAGATCCCCCAGGTGGGGAGCGTACGAATAGAGGACGATGTTGAGTTAGGGGCCTGCGTATGCATTGACAGGGCCACCACCAGCGAGACGGTGATAGGCGCGGGCACAAAGCTGGACAACCTCGTGCACGTGGCCCATAACGTGACGCTTGGCAGGCATGTTGTGTTCGCGGCCCAGGCGGGCATTGCAGGCAGCACAACGATAGGGGACCACCTCATGAGCGGGGGCCAGGTGGCCATTAGCGACCATGTGGACATTGAGGCCGGCACGATGCTTGCCGCCAGGACCGGTGTGCATACCAATCTGAAAAAAGGCATTTATGCGGGCGCCCCGGCCTTGCCGCACAGGGAATTCCTGAAAGCAACGCCCCTGATAGGCAAACTGCCCGATCTGTTCAGGCGCCTGAAGGAGCTTGAGAAAAAAATAAACGCTGAGGACAAGGGGGAGAGCGTATGAACATGGACATCAGGGAAATATGCGATGCTATCCCGCATCGTTATCCCATGTTGCTTGTGGATAGAATAGTAGAGCTGGTGGAAGGCGAACGCATAGTTGCCCTGAAGAACGTGACCATGAACGAACCCTTCTTCCAGGGGCATTTCCCTGGCAACCCGGTGATGCCCGGGGTGCTCATAGTCGAGGCCATGGCTCAGGCCGCGGGTGTGCTTGCCGTGAAGACTGAGGCCAGCGGGGATAAGGCCTTCACTTATTTCCTGAGCATAGAGAAGGCCAAGTTCCGCAAGCCTGTGTTCCCCGGGGACCAGCTTCGCATTGAGGTAAATGTGCTCCAGAGGCGCAGGGGGGTCTGGAAGGTGGAAGGCAAGGCATTCGTGGAGGACAAACTTGTGGCTGAAGCCAATCTTACCGCTATGTTATCTGACAAGGAGCTTTAATGGAAACACAGGTCCATCCAACCGCCATTGTCGCCGACGGGGCCGAGCTTGACGAGGGAGTGATCGTAGGCCCGCTATGCGTGGTTGGCCCCAAAGTGAAGATAGGCAAAGGCACGAGGCTGATCTCTAACGTGACCGTGGAAGGTGACACCACTTTAGGCGAGAACAACGAGCTGTTTCCCTATGCTTGCATTGGGATGATCCCACAGGACCTGAAGTACAATGGAGAGGAAACCTCACTTGTGGTTGGCAGCAACAACAGGATAAGGGAGTATGTGACAATGCACCTGGGCTCGGTGGACGGGGACGGGGAGACCACTGTGGGCGACAATAACTTTTTCATGGCGTATGTGCATATTGCGCACGACTGCAAGGTCGGCTGCCATGTGATCATGGCCAACTACGCCGCGCTGTCGGGCCATGTGACCGTGGAGGACCATGTGGTGGCTGGAGGCATGCTGGGCATACATCAGTTTACCCGCATCGGGGAGTACGCGATGCTTGGAGGGGTGAGCCGTATCATCCACGACGTGCCGCCCTATGTGATCGCCTCCGGCGCGGACAAGGCCAAGCTCTATGGGTTGAACCTTGTGGGCCTGAAGCGCAATGGTTTCTCTGATGAGACGATATCCGAGCTGAAATCAGCATACAGGATACTCTTCAGGGAGAAGATCCCCCTTGGCGAGGCCATCAAGAAGATCCAGGAGGAACTCCCATACTCGGACAAGGTCCGCCACCTGGTGGAGTTCGTGCAGGCCAACAAGCGGGGCATCTGCCGCTGAACCGGCTTTCATATGACTGAGCCATCTGGACAGGAAGGCGGCCAAAGGAGCATAGGCCTTATCGCGGGGCAGGGCATGTTGCCACGAATCATTGCCACGGATGCACAGGCCAAGGGATACCGTGTTGTGATAGCGGCCCTTGAGGGGCTCTCCGACGGTACGGAGGGTGAGTATTCCGACCAGGCCAGAAGCTTCAACGCCGGCAAGATCAGTGCCGTGATGAGCTACTTCAGGGACAACGGGGTCAGCGAGGCTGTCTTTGCCGGAAAAATTCCAAAGGCCATTCTCTACAACGGCAAGTTGCGCCCTGACTTCCGTGCGCTTGGGCTTCTGATGAAACTTGTTGACCAGCGCGACGATACCCTGATCGATTCCGTAGTGACGGAATTCGATAAAGAGGGCATAAGTTTTCTGTACATGAAGGACTTCTGCTCTGACCTTCTTACCCCTCTTGGCAAGCTCACACGAAAAGGGCCGTCAAGGGCTGAAAAGCGTGATATTGAGTTCGGCTTCAAGATGGCAAAAGAGATCGGCGCCCTCGGCATTGGCCAGACCGTTGTTGTAAAGGACAGGGATATAATGGCTGTAGAGGCCATAGAGGGCACGGATGAGGCGATACTGAGAGGCGGCTTGCTCGCAGGAGAGGGCGCTGTCGTGGTCAAGGTCTCGCGGCCCGGTCAGGACATGCGTTTTGACGTGCCTGTGGTCGGCCCGGATACGCTCAGCGTCATGGTCCGGTCCAAGGTGAGGGTGCTTGCCCTTGAGGCCGCCCATAGCATCTTCCTTGATCGCGAGGCCTTCATCTCCGGAGCGGAGGAGGCAGGTATTACTGTGGTCGGTGTGAAGGGCTGACCCCGATGCCGGTAAGCGCTGAACGCCCATCAGATACCGTAAGCAGGCCTTCATCTCCGACGGGCCACTGATATGAGTACTGAGCATCTCCGCGATACCTATCTTTACGAGATCCCGGAAGGAGAGGGCGGTTAACAATGGGTGCGGAGGACCTTAACGTCCTTGTGATAGAGCCATATTACGGTGGCTCGCACAAGCAGTTCCTTGAAGGGCTTGCCCGCCATCTGCCATTCAGGTTCAGGCTTATTACGCTTCCGGCGCGCAAATGGAAGTGGCGCATGAGGCTTGCTGCCCCGCATTTTGCGCGCCTGCTGGAGCGCTCCGGGGAGCGCTTTGACCTGGTGCTGTGCTCCACCTTCCTGGATGTTGCGGCCTTCAGGGGGCTTGCGCCGTCCTGGGTGGGCGACGTCCCGGTGCTCACGTATTTTCATGAGAACCAGTTCGCTTACCCTGTGCAGGAAGCGGTGGAGAGGGATTTCCACTTTTCCCTTACAAACGTCACTACCGCGCTCGCCTCTGATTCCGTGGCCTTTAATTCGCGCTATAACCTGGAGAGCTTTCTGGAGGGCGCTGCGGGTCTCCTGCGCCATGCCGGGGACATGCAGATGGAAGACCCGGCAGGGGCCATCAGGCAAAAGGCCAGAGTGCTCCCGCCCGGGGTGGAGTTCACAGGGATAGATGCCGCAGCCGCGCCTCTTCCATCCGCTGTGCCAGTGGTGCTCTGGAACCACAGGTGGGAACATGACAAGGGCCCGGAGGAGTTCTTCAGCGCCCTGTTTGAGCTGTCCGATGAGGGTGTGGATTTCGGCCTGATAGTCCTTGGCGAGGAGTTCGAGCGCAGCCCGGAGGTTTTTGGCGAGGCGCGCGCCAGGCTTGCGGACAAGGTCCTGCATTTCGGCTTTGCCCGCGACCGCAGGGAATACGCACGCTGGTTAAGGAGAGGGTCGGTCATTGTCTCCACCGCCCTGCATGAATTTTTCGGACTTGCCGTGGTGGAGGCTGTAAGGGCGGGGTGCAGGCCTCTTCTGCCCCGCAGGCTCTCATATCCTGAGTTATTTCCTGACATATACCTCTATGACGATGGCGGCCTGAAAGATGCCCTGAGGGATGCCTTTGTAGCCGGGGGAAGACTTGCCACCCATGAGGCAAAGCGGCTTACTGACCCATATGACTGGAACAGGATCGCGCCTGCCTATAAAGACTGGTTCGTATCATCCCTGGAGGGTCGGTCCTGATTCGCCGCATCTGTTGTGTTGCGCCACCATCTGAGGAGGGCGCGGTATTGGGATACAGCTTCCTTCCCTATTGGGTCTGCTGCATGTCCCGCAGTCCCATGCGTTTAAGGGGGATGGCCCGTACAATGACCTTTATCAGGCCCTGTTCCGGGACATAATAGGTAGTATCGGTAATGTCCAGCGGGCCATAAATGAAGGGCTCGTATACGGGCCTGCCCTCTATAGCCACAACATTCCCGCCGGGGCCGAACACCCTGCGGAGTTCCATCCCATCATAAAAGTCTGCCTTTGAGAGGTGGTCCTCAGCGAGCACTAGCGCCTCATCCACATCAAGCCCGCGGATAATCCTGTAGTTAAACTTCGCGGCAAAGGGCTCTATGGTGAATTCGTCTCCTGAGATATCAAGTATCGCAATCTTTATCTGTAGTTCGTCTTCATGGGCATTGTAAAGGATCAGGTCGCATTTGCCCTCAATCGATCCGGTTTGCGGGAAGATCTCGGTCCTGAGGTTTGAGCTTCCCGCACATGATACGACCAGTAGTGCGGAGACCGATAGAATGGTTGTGATCAGCGTTCTCATTTTTGTCACCACTATACCTTTCCGGTAAAGGCTACATTACTACCTCATGGACAAGGGGCTTTGGCGCTGCCGCTTGCGCCGAGATGACAAGTCCGGAGCGGAAGGCTTCCTCAGCCTCCCTGGTCAAGGCGGAGTTGCTGGTGTGCAGAAGAGCTATTATATCCCCCTGCTCCACCTGAGCCCCGCGCTTGAGGTTCAGGATAATACCGGCTGCCGGGTCTATCCCGTCTCCCTGAGCCAATCTGCCTGCCCCCAGGAGCATCGCCGCCGTGCCAACGGCCTTTGCGTCCAGGTGCCGGATGACTCCCGAGGCGTCTGCCAGAATCTCGTGTATGTGCGAGGCAGTGGGGAGGGTCGAGGGGTTGAACACGACCTCGGGGTCTCCTCCCTGGGCATCGACGAACTCGACGAATTTCTTGAAAACATCGCCCTTTTCCAAGAACTCCATGGCCTCGTGGACATATGAGCGGCGGGTGAACTCGGTCATCTGTCCAAGTTCTGCGTCCTCGGCAAGGACGTCGTTCATCTGGAGCATTCGGGAGGCAAGCGTAAGGGTGAGGTCCTTGAGGTCCTCTGCCCACCGGCCCCTGAGAGCGCTGATGCATTCCTTTATCTCAAGGGCGTTGCCAACGGTCCGCCCCAGGGGCTGGCCCATGTCCGAGACCACGGCAATGGTCTTTACTCCCATGGAGTTGCCGATGGAGATCATGGCGCGTGCCAGGGCCCGGGCGTCCTCTATGCTTTCCATGAACGCCCCAGAGCCGGTTTTCACGTCCAGGACCAGCCCGTCGAGCCCCTCTGAAAGCTTTTTTGACATGATGCTGGCCGCAATAAGGGGGATGCTCTCCACCGTGGCCGTTGAGTCTCTGAGGGCGTAGAGAATGCGGTCCGCTGGTGCGATCTCCTCTGATTGCCCGGCCATGCACATGCCGATGTCCCTGACCTGTGCGGTCATTTCATCAGGCTTGAGCGTAGTGTTCAGGCCGGGGATGGCCTCTATCTTGTCCAGTGTGCCGCCTGTGTGCCTAAGGGCGCGGCCTGATATCATCGGCACACGCACGCCCATGGCCGCAAGCAGTGGGGCCAGTATGATGCTTGTCTTGTCGCCCACCCCGCCGGTGGAGTGTTTGTCGATCTTCAACCCCGGAATCCCTCCGGTATCGAGCGTGGAGCCCGAGGCGAGCATGGCCCTGGTGAGGGAGACCGTCTCGGCCTCGCCCATGCCATTAATAAATATTGCCATAAGCAGTGCAGAGGCCTGGGGCTCGGAACACGAGCCGGATACAAGCCCCTTGATGAAAAAATCTATTTCCGCGTCAGTGAGTTCCGCCCCATCGCGTTTCTTCCTGATAATGTCATATATGCGCATGTGGTCCTCCGTGGTGGATATTATACCACCGACGTGCACGCCATGGCCGCCCAGCTGGCACGTTTTCTGCATGACCGGAGCAGCTAACAGGACTGACTTTCGACAGGGTATTTGATGTATAATTTAAGTCTTCTTTGGGAGCGGGGGAGCGGCAAATGGACGATACTGACTACAAAATTGAGAGAGCCTCGCATGAGGAGGTCTACAGCCTTCTTGACGCGCTGCCGCATGCTATTTATGAATGCGACACGGACGGCAGGATGCATTATCACAACAAGGCCTACTCTGATATCTCAGGATACAGTTTCGAGGAGATCTCCGGCATGCGGGTCTGGGAGTTCCAGGTGCCGGGCCCTGCAAGGGAGGAGTTGCCGGGTTTTCTGAAGAAACTTGCCTCTGAGCAGCCCGCTCCCGAGCCCTATTGTTGCAAAAACCTGACCAAGGACGGCCAGATCATCGACATCCAGGTGGACTGGCAATACAAGAGAAACGCCTCCGGTAATGTGACCGGGTTCGCCTGTATCCTTTCTGATATAACCGACCGGATGTCGCAAGAGCAGAGCCTGAAGAAAAGCGAGGGGGCGTACCGCCTTCTTTTCAATAGCAATCCCAATCCCATGTTGGTCTTTGAGGTGGACAGCCTCAGGATTCTGAAAGTAAATGACGCTGCGGTCGCTCAGTATGGATACAGCCACGAGGAATTCCTTGACCTGACGGCAAGGGACATACGCCCTGAGGAGGACATACCAGCCGCTGTCAAGGCTATCGCCAACGCCCCTGACGGCCTCATGCCCTCGGAAGGGTTCTGGCGGCACAGAAAAAAGGACGGCACTGTCATATTTGTCGAGATAACTTCATGCGCCGTGGAGTTTGAGGGCCAGCCAGCCCGACTTGCCATGGCCCATGACATAACTGACAGGGTGCGGGCCGAGGAGGCGCTCAGGAAAAGCGAGCACCGGTTCAGGAACCTTGCACGCCTGATGCCTGAGATCGTGTTCGAGACAGGCCCTGAGGGGATGATCACCTTCACCAATGAGAATGCCTATAAAGTCCTTGGGTACTCGCAGAAGGATATTGAGGCAGGGTTCAATGCAATGGAATTAATTGTGCCTGAGCACCGTGACAGGGCAAGGTCCAACATTGGCCGGGTGTTTGCGGGAGAGGACATCGGGGTGTCGGAGTACGAGGTGCTCAAAAGCGACGGGTCGAGGATCCCTGTACTAATACACACCACCCGGAGAATTGAAAAAGGAGAGCCCGTAGGGCTTTGCGGTGTCATGGTCGTGATCTCCGAGCGCAAGCGCATGGAGGACGATCTCAGACAGGCCTTAACCGACAAGGACCTGCTTATATCCGAGATCCACCACCGGGTCAAGAACCACCTGCTGATAGTCCAGAGCCTTCTGAGGTTGCAGTCAGGGGGCATTGAGGACGAGCTCTCGCGTGAGTACCTGCTGGCCAGCGAGGACAGGATACGCGTTATCAGCATGATACACGACCGCCTCTACAGGAGCGGAGATCCCCGGGGGCTTGACGCCAGGGACTATATCGAGGCACTGGCTGTTCAGTTGTACCGGATATACAAGGCGGATGTCGACCAGATCCATCTGGAGATCGACGTTTCCTCTGAGAAGATAGATGTGGAGTCAGCCATCCCCTGCGGGCTCATAGTAAGCGAACTCCTGACAAACAGCCTGAAGCACGCTTTTCCCGATGGCAGGGAGGGTACGGTCTACATAGCCCTCAAAAAGCAGCCAGACGGTGACCATCTGCTGTCGGTCCGTGACACGGGCGTGGGCTTGCCGGATGACGTGGATATTGAGCATGCGGACTCTCTGGGCATGAAGATCGTCAGCACCCTCACGCGCCAGCTCAGGGGCAGCCTGGATGTGGAACACCTGGGCGGGGTCTGGGTAAGGGTGAGGTTCAGGGAAAAACGCTTCTCTTAGGCCCTTAAAGCCTGAAAACACTTGATTGAACACCCATATTTGGTTTATTATGTACATGTTGTTCAATTTTAATACACCGAAGGATGCATGCGTATCAGTTGTGTCCTGTGATTATGTGTGTGATCTGAGAACTTGACTCAAGAGCGAGGGGCTATATGGATACGAAGAAGGTGCTGCTGGTTGATGACAGCATAGCTACAGCAAAGCAGCTTCAGAGAATTGTCGAAGAGACTGACGGGTTCGAGGTTGCCGGGCATGCCTTAAACGGCATAGAGGGCATCAAGATGTTCATGACGATACGCCCGGATGTGGTTTTCATGGACCTCGTGATGCCTGAGATGGACGGCCTGCAAGCCATCCGCTCTATCAAGAACCTGGATAAAGAGGCCAAGATAGTGGTCATCTCCTCGGCCGGCGGGGTTGGCGAGAAAGTGACCGAGGCCCTTAAGTTCGGGGCAATGAACGTGGTGCCAAAGCCCTTTGATCCTGAAAAGGTCAGGGAGATCCTTTCCGCGGTATAGCGGCGGGACAGGGGTGTGGTCGAGGAAGGGCCAGCCTTCGTACTATTCAATGCAGGGGGTATTATGAGCATTAAATTTTTCGGACAGTTCCTTCTTGAACGTAACGTGATCGACGCCAAGAGCCTTCTTGAGGCAATACGTTTCCAGGAATCACGGAACATGAAGTTCGGTGCGTACGCAATATCCAAGGGCTTTCTTGAGAAGGTGCAGGTCAAGCGCCTGCATGAAGAACAGAAGCGCAATGACATGATGATGGGCCAGCTTGCCATAGAGCTAGAGATGGTTAGCGAGGAGCAGGTGGAGGAGATCCTCACAATGCAGAAGAACGACCACGTCTGCATTGGTGAGGCCATTGTGGTCAAGGGCTTTCTCTCCCAGGAGATAATTGACCGCGAGCTTGATGCATTCAGATCGGACCAGAGCGTATATACCATGGGAGAGACCGGGGTGCCTGATGGCCTGAAGAATCCTGAATTCGTGAGGATCATGGCTGATATCACCCTTAAGATGCTCAAGCGCATAGTGCAGCTTGAGGCCAAGATGGACGACGGTGTGCTCACCGGGATCGAGCCGGATGAGAGCTATGCCGCTGTCTCTGTCACTTTCTCTGGCGGCCTGAACTATGACTATATAGTTCTGGCTGACGAGGAAATGTCCAGGGTAATCACCGGAGCCGTTATTGGCGGCGATGCCTCTGGTGAGGGTGAGGCGCTTATACTTGATGGGATGAGGGAATTTGCCAACATAGTCTGCGGCAACCTTCTGGCAAGAATGGCCCAGATGGGCAAGAACGTGGAGATCAGCATCCCGCACAGCGTGAAATACGACGGGGGATATCACTTAGTTAACAACCTTGCCTCGGCAAAGTATACGATCGCCACTACATCGGGGATATTCTCGCTTCTAATAGTCGAACTGTAGCTTATGGCCGGGGCCGAAGCCTTCGGTCCCGGCTTTTCAGACCATTTCCTGATACTTCAGGTTTTTCGCAAATGCGCGACAAAGCCAAAATTCCGTTATTTTTCACATTATGCTTTACATACATATATGTTATGTAATAATATAACAAACATATATAGCTAACAAGACACACATCCACCGCGTAGGCGGCAATAGGTGTTAAATTGTAAGGAGGACGTACATGTCTGAGGACAAGATTTCGCATGAGGAGTTCGTGAAAAAGGCTATCGTTAGCCTCCGTAAGGGTGGGTATAAGGGGATACATACCGTATATTCGGGGTTTAACGAGGCTTTTAAGGAATTCTATGACGGAGCCAGCCCTGTGGATGCGACCAACGCGCTTGCAAAGGACGGCAAGATCGTTATTCGTCCGGTCAGGGGCGGAGTCATGATCTACCTGCCTGAGGATGCGCCCACGCAGACACAGACTGCAAAGGACGCACTGGGGAAAATGGGGCTCTGATCCCTGATGAGGGTTGGCATCCTTGGTGGAACGTTCAACCCCATTCACTTCGGCCATTTAAGAGCTGCAGAGGAGGTCCGCGAACATCTCGGCCTCGATCTGGTGCTTTTTGTGCCTTCTGGGGTTCCTCCGCTTAAGAACTCGCATCTTGTGGATGTGGCCCTCAGGCTGGAGATGGCCCGCCTTGCCACTGCTGACAATCCCAGGTTCAGGGTGCTTGATATAGAAGCCAGGCGTCCGGGGCCTTCCTACACAGTGGACACGCTTGTTGAGCTCTCAGGGCTCTATCCGTCCGATGAACTGGTGTTCATGCTTGGTGCGGATGCTTTTCTTGATCTGCACAAATGGAAGGATGCCGGGAAGGTCCTGCGTTCCGCTGACTTTGCTGTTATGTGCAGGCCCGGCTTGTCAGCCGAAGCCCTGGCGAGTTCACCGTACCTGCGTGTTGGGGCCGATGCCCTCAGGACGCTTGACCAGGGGCATGGTACCATGGTTGAGGGCACTCTTGAAATTGGCCAGAGCACTGGCCGCAAGGCTTATGTGATACGGACAACGGCCCTTGGCATATCAGCCACGGAGATCAGAAAACGGCTTCAGAAGGGCAGGAGCGTGGCGTACTTATTGCCTGAGACAGTGAAATCTTTTATAATTACTAATGCTTTATACTCTGGTGGTGTTCAGTGACAACGGAAACACGGGGGGCCATGGCCCCAGTTAAGGCAAAACCAGGCCCTGATGTGCAGGGGGCAATGGACTCTCTTACAAAGGCCAGGGTGGCTGCTCTGGCAGCGCTTGACAAGAAGGCCCTTGATCTGGTGGTCCTCAATATGATGGACCTTGTGGACTATACTGACTGCTTTATTATCTGCACCGGCACAAGCTCTCCCCATGTGGAGGCAATTGTAGAGAGTATGGAGGCGGCGCTCTCGGCCCTGGGGGTTGAGCCCTCGGGCATTGAGGGCAAGAGGGCTGCCCACTGGGTGCTCCTTGACTATGGCGATGTGGTCGTCCACGTGTTCGACAGGCCGGCCAGGGAGTTCTATGAACTGGAGAAACTATGGCTTGACGCCCCGAGGGTAGAGGTGGATGAGGATAAGGCTGTTATGGGTAGGGAAGACCAAGGAGCCCTGGATCGCTGAGGGCATAAAGAAGTACTTGTCTCTTCTGGCCCCCATGGGCAGGGTTGAGACTGTTGAAGTGAAAGAGGAAAAGGGGTCTGGCTCTCCCGGAAGCGGT
>SDBV01007294.1_pt1 | contig 15147 bp, 15 predicted proteins | sample 2277081 | NCBI WGS metagenome assembly SDBV01 (sample SAMN10402039, study PRJNA504765) | marine sediment metagenome | isolation source: marine sediment core GS10_PC15, 223 cmbsf | place: Arctic Ocean: Southern Knipovich Ridge | collected 2010
CGTTCCAGGTCATGAACGATTCATCAAGAACATGCTCGCCGGCGTCGGAACCATCGACTGTGCTCTCCTGGTCATTGCCGCCGACAGCGGATGGATGCCACAGACCGAGGAGCATGCTGCGGTTCTCGACCTACTCGACACGACGGTCGGCGTGATCGCCCTCACACGCATCGATCTCGTTGACCAGGACACCATCGAGCTGGCAACACTCGAGATCATGGACGAGATCGAAGGAACATCACTCCAAGGATGGCCGGTGGTTCCTGTTTCAGCGATCACCGGTCTCGGCATGGAGAGCCTTGTCGAGCATCTGGCCTCGGCGGTTGACCAAGCCGACGAACACGCCGACGGGCCTCTTCGCATGTGGGTGGACCGCTCATTCACAGTCAGTGGCGCTGGTGTCGTTGTTACCGGAACGATCGCTCGTGGCGAGGTCGCCCCAGGCGATGATGTGGAGATACTCCCTTCCGGACAATCAGATCGGGTGCGTGGCCTTCACCATCATGATCGGAGGGTCGATCACTCCGTGGCCGGCTCACGGACTGCGATCAACCTGCAGAGTGCAAAGCTCGCTTCGGTGTCTCGTGGGAGTCTCATCTGCGCGCCCGGGTCGATCACCGTCTCGGCCGGGGTTCTCGCCAGGCTCGATGCCGCCAGGCGTTTCGAAGAGATCCCACCGCGGGGCGCATTTCACTTTCATATCGGGACCGCGCACAGCCCGGCGACGATCCGCCGGCTCCACGGCACGGACACCTACCTCATCACGTTGGACACGACGCTGCCCGTCGCAATGGGGGACCGCTTCATATTGCGGGATTCCGGACGCCAGGCCGTCGTTGGAGGTGGACGGGTGCTCGATCCACGGCCAGAGAACCGCGTCACTCCAGATCAGATCGACATACTTCGGTCTGCTGTTGATGGTTCGGCCGCGGAGATGGCCGACGCACTACTCGCGGTACGCGGCATAACCAGTATCGTCGCCCTCATCCAGGCCACGGGAGGCGGCTCCCCATCGATCGGACTCCGCGCAGGGGGAACCGTCCTGTCCCAAGATGCTGCACAGAACATTGTTGAGCGCTCGATCAGGATCGTTTCTGAGTACCACGAGCGCCACCCGCTGCGTCCAGGGATCCCGAAGCCGGAACTCGCAACCCAGGTCGGCGTCGAGCCTGAGGTCATCGATGTTGCGGTCGACCAATCAGAATCGCTCGGTCAATCTGATGGCGCTGTCCGTCTTGCGGACTTCACGAACATGCTGACATCATCCCAGGAAGCGGAGTGGTCCGCTGTGCGATCGAGACTCGAGGACTCCTTCGATGTGCCGAGGATGCGCGCCATCGATCTGAGTGACGAGGTCCTACACGCCCTCATCCGGCGGGGTGACCTCGTTCAGGTTGCATCTGATCTCGTCTTCACCAGGACGCAGGTCGATGAGATCTATCGGCAGATCGTCGACCTTCCCGACGGCTTCACAGTCGGTCAGTTCAGGGATTCGTTCGGGATGACGAGGCGCCAAGCGGTGCCAACGCTCGAGTGGCTCGACAAGTCAGGCTGGACCAGACGATCCGGAGACGGGCGTATGGTCAGATACCGACCGTAGCGATCGTCCTGCGGCGTTCTGTCTCGGTGAGGCCACCCCAGATGCCGTATGGCTCTCTGATCTGGAGCGCGTAGGTCCGACACTCTCCGACCACGGGGCACACCTGGCACACAGCCTTCGCACGCATCTCGCGGCGTTGTCTCTCGTCTTTTCGTTCCTGGGTACTTGGGGGGAAGAAGAGGTGGGAGTGGTTGCCGCTACACAACGCGACCGGCTGCCAGGAACGATCTGGGGACATCAGGGGGTGCCTTTCGTCGTCTCGGTTGACTCGCCGTGCGACCAGCACAATCACACGACTCAACAACATAGTCGCCCATCCGCCAAGACACCAGAAGAATTCTGCGACGTTCACGAGGTTTCTTCGCGGCCTGCCAATGCCACGGGATCAACTTCGAGCACGAGGCCGGTCACTCCAACGATCTCAACGCCCGCTCCGGCGCCGATCACAACGCCCCTATCAGCGGTCGCTCTCCACCTGGCGCCATCGACGATGACAACCCCTTCGGGGTCAAGGTCCGACACGGCGAGGCATCGCTTGCCGAGCATCTCCTCCCTGCCAACGGTCGGCGTCGCGAAGCGTCCCCGAACAACCGTGGTCAACGAATACCAGATGAACACGACTGATGCCGCCACAGCGAGGATCACCATCCATGCTGCAGGTGGATAGGCAGGACGGGTTGTCGTGAACAGCAGGCCGGCGGTGAGCAACAGGGCCGTGCCAACGACGGCACGCCAATCAACACGGTTCTGGGCGAATCCCCACACCAAGATTCCGATTCCGCCCAGAGTGAGGATGACGGCAGGCCACCAGATCGGAAGGGTCGCCAGGCCATAACCGGCGACGAGGAGGGACACAGAGGCAACAGCGGCCATGAGACCCCGGCCGGCCGCGTAGAACTCGAAAACAGCGAACGCGAAACCGAGCAGCAGGAACAGGAAGGCTGTCTCCGGGCGCGCTCCAAGCCTCAGAAAGCGGTCGACCAGTCCGGACTTGATGAACGTGACCGTGCGTGTCGACACGATGACTTCCCGACCGTCAACGGTCTCCGTACGGGCAGTCGATATCTCCCAGGTCTCCGATCCCCGTGTCACCGTTGTTCCATCGAGGGAGACAATGAGTTGGCCGAGCGCGGGATCGACCCTGTCCACAAAGCCGAGGATTACCGGGTCCTCGACGCCGACTGTCACAGTCGAGTCGGCAAGGGCCTTCTGTTCGGCCTGGAACGCTTCCGTATCGCTCCCTGGGCGTGCAGACGGCGGTCCTACGTTGCCCCGTTGGACCGCAGGATCCAGGTATCCAACCATCGCCCCCGGCGCAGCCGATCGAATGTCGGCGTGGTTGGCGAGATACGCAGCGCCGCCGTATGCGACGGCCGGGTTGGGTCCTATCCACGAAATGACCGGCGCCGGCGCTTCAACGACAGTTTGGTACAACTCGGCAAGGTCGCCAGACGACACACCGGGGCTGTCGATCTTGAGGATGTACAGATGCGCCGTGTGCGATGCCATGGCATCGATGACGTAATCAATGGACCGCTGATCCATGGGATCACCAACCTCGATCACCACAATCGGATCGTCCTGCGAGCCGGCAAGAACGACGCCGGTGGACAGAATCGCGGCAAGGACCAAGGCAAGGAGCATGAAGCGAAGCAAGCGCACAACGCAAGGCTAACGGAGCCCAGACAACGGACGACGGGCGAGCCCGGAGTGGCTGGACAGACCAACCAACCATGTCCCCCCTTGCGGGGGGACGGGCGAGCTTGCGAGCCAGGGGGGCCTGCGAGCCTGCGAGCTTGGAGTGGCTGGACAGATCGACCATCGCTGGAGGCGAACTACGCAGCGAGCGCTATTCTCCCGTCCATGCACACCATCCTGCTCGTCGCAGACCGCAAGAGTGTCATCGATCGGGTTCACGCTGCGCTCGTCATGCCCGACACTGCCGTGATCGACCACACCGACTCTGATACCGCGGCCGACGCTGCATACCGTGAGAACGTCAATGCTGTACTCGTCGATATGCAGGTCGGATCGATGGGGGCCATGGCGGTGACCCGTGACGTACGGGCCAAGGCAGACGACGGCATCGGTATTCCGGTGACGATCCTCCTTGACCGCGACGCTGATGCCTTCCTCGCGAGAAGTTCGGGCGCACGGAACTGGCTCACCAAGGATGCCCCAGCATCCGATCTCAGGGCAGCGCTGGCCCCCACGGCGGCAACCACTCAATGACCGACAAGGAACCCGCGAGTACCGGCAGGTTGTCGCTGGGACAGCGATGACCACCGAAACGTTGATCTATCTTGCAATTCTCGGAGTGTGCACGCTCGCATCGGGGTTCTTCTCCGGTTCTGAGACCGCGCTGATCGGGATCTCTCGCGAACGCGTTCACAGGCTGGCCCAGGAGAACCCCAGGGGGAAGCGCCTCGAGCAGCTCGTGTCTCAGCCGGATCGGATGCTTTCAACTCTCCTTGTCGCGAACAACACTGTGAACGTTCTCTCCGCATCGGTGGCGACAATCCTGTTCGTGTCGCTCATCGGAGCGACGTGGGGTCCCTGGGTGGCGACCGCGGTGATGACAGCGGTGCTTCTCGTGTTCGGTGAGATCACACCCAAGACGATCGCCGCACGCTACCCGGAGCAGTTCTCTCTGAGAGTTGCACCAACCATCTGGAACCTCTCGATCGTCCTCGCACCCGTTGCAAGGTTCTTCTCCGCCATCACGCGCGGTCTTCTCCGCCTTCTCAGGCTCGATATCGACGAATTCGTCGACGGCGTCACCGAGGACGACATCCGTGCTCTCGCCGCGTTGAGCCAGCGAGGCGGCCAGATCCAAAAAGCCGAGCGGGAGATCATCGACGCCCTATTCAACCTGGCCGATACGTTGGTCCGCGACGTGATGACTCCAAGGCTCGACATTGTCACACTTCCGCTGCCCCTGACTGCCGATGACCTTCGCAAAGCAGTCACAGACACAGGCCATTCGCGCTTTCCCGTAACAGCAGACGGACTCGACGACCTCCAGGGAATCGTCCATGTCAAGGATCTACTGAGACAGCCTGAGCCGGAGAACGCACATGATCTGACACTCCTGCTTCGGACTCCGAACTACGTCCCAGAGACGATGTCGGTGCTCGACACGCTTGAGGAAATGCGAGCGCGACGCTACGGCATGGCCGTCGTCGTCGATGAGCATGGCGGAGTCGAAGGGATTGTCACGATCAAGGATCTCGTTTCTGAGCTTGTCGGGGAGCTCCAGGACGAATACGACCCTGGTACTCCAACGGTCACTCGGATCGCGGAACTTTTCTGGATCGCGGATGGGCGAGTCGACATCAATGATCTTTCTGCGGCAATCGACCACGAGGTAGCGGAGGGCCCGTACTCGACGGTGGGTGGATTCATCATGACCACATTCGGGAAGATTCCCTCACGCGGGAACGAGATAGTTGAAGATGGATACCGGTACACCGTTCTGACGATGGACCGCCAGAGGGTCGACCGCATCAAGGTTGAGAGAGTGAGATAGCGCTATACACTCCCGGCCATCGGGACGTAGCGCAGCTTGGTAGCGCGCATCGTTCGGGACGATGAGGTCGTCGGTTCAAATCCGTCCGTCCCGACCAGGCGACTGGGCGTTCTGGCGTCCCTCACGGCGAAATACCGCCCTCACGGACGCCAGAACCCCGCCGCGGGCAGCGAGCTACGCGAGCAGCAGCTCTGCGAGCTGTACCGCGTTGAGTGCTGCGCCCTTTCGCAGGTTGTCGCCGATAGCGAAGAGGCTTATGCCGCCGGGGAACCCGATCGTCTCTCGGAGCCTGCCGACGAGAATGTCGTCGATCCCAACAGAGTCGAGAGGTGTTGGAACCTTGGTGTCATCCCAGAGTTGCATACCGGGGGCAGAGCCAAGAACCGCAACAGCCTCATCGAGGTCAACGCGGCGGTCGAACCACATCGATGTCGAGATGCCGTGCCCAACCATGACTGGCACCCGGACGCATGTCGGCTCGACAGCTATGTTCTCACGATCGAGAATCTTGCGCGATTCATTGACGAGCTTCCACTCCTCATCTGTGTAACCGGCCTCAGTGACCGATCCGGCGAGAGGGAGCACGTTGTACCCGATGGGCCTTGCGTACAGGTCTCCGTCCGGCTCCTCCCAGTCTCCGCTGACAAGGCCTTCCCTGTTTGAGCCGAAGTGATCCATCTCCGCGGCGAGCTGCACGATTCCGGTCTGGCCCGAACCTGAGACGCTCTGGTACGACGTTGCGAACATGGTCCTGAGTCCTGCGGCTGCATGGAGGGGTCCAGCAGCCATCATGACAACCATCGTCGTGCAGTTCGGGTTGGCGACGATTCCCTCGTGGGAACGGATCGCTTCATCGTTCACCTGAGCAACAACCAAAGGAACGGTGTCGTCCATACGGAAAGCTGACGAGTTGTCGATGACGGTGGCGCCTGCGGACGCGAAGTGTGGTGCGTACTCGAGCGAACGCGACCCGCCTGCAGAGAACAACGCGATGTCAACTCCGGATGGATCCACGGAATCGAGGTTCTCAACCTCGATGCTCCCCCACTTCGTGTCGATGATTCGCCCTGCGGACCTGGACGAAGCCATGAGTCGCAGATCAGAGACAGGGAACACGCGTTCCTCGAGGATCGAGAGCATCGTCGTCCCAACGACGCCGGTCGCACCTACGATCGCAACGTTCGGGTTAGAGAACGTCTTCATGCAGGCGCCTCCTGGTCAAGCCCGAGACCTGTATGGAGAGCGACAACGGCGTCTTCCACCCTGTCGCCGGCCACAACGCATGAGATGCGGATCGGTGACGTCGAGATCATCTGGATGTTGATGTCGTGGTCGGCGAGAATCCTGAACATTCGAGATGCGATGCCCGACTCGGTCTTCATGCCAATACCTACCACCGTGACCTTGGCGATCCCATCATCAACACTTACCCCGCCTGCGTTTACAGTCTCGGCGACGATCTTCGCCTCTCTCTCAGCGACGTCGAGCATCGACAGAGGAACAGTGAAACTGATGTCGGTTGAGCCGTCGTGGGACACGTTCTGGACGATCATGTCGACGTTCACGCCACAGGCTGCAAGTGGCTCGAACAACGACGCGGCAACGCCGGGCGTGTCGGGGACGTGAAAGACGGTGAGCTTGGCCTCAGACCGATTGTGTGCGATTCCGCGTACTACTGCTTGTTCCATCGTTTCCTCCTTGACCCAGGTTCCCTCGCCGTCATGGAACGACGAACGAACATGGATCGGGATGCTGAATCGTCTCCCGAACTCAACTGATCGTGGCATGAGAACTCCGGCCCCGGCCGACGCGAGCTCAAGCATCTCCTCGAACGTCAGCTCGCTGAGTTTCGTCGCGGCCGACACAACTCTCGGATCGGCTGTGAACACACCATCGACATCCGTGTAGATCTCACATCTAGCGGCGGAGAGTGCCGCTGCGAGCGCTACAGCAGTGGCGTCTGAGCCGCCCCTGCCGAGGGTCGTGACGTCCCTTGAATCGGGGTCCACGCCCTGGAAACCTGCAACGATCACGACCTTGCCTTCATCAAGTCCCTCGCGGACCCGGTCCGCACGGATCTCAACGATCTCGGCCTGGCCGTGCTTCCCCGTCGTGAGGATGCCTGCCTGGGAGCCGGTGAAGCTCGTGGCAGCAACTCCGAGATCCTGGATGGCCATTGCCACCAGCGCCATCGTCACCCGCTCACCCGCCGTGAGGAGCATATCCATCTCCCTCGGATGAGATCGATGTGACACGTTGGCTGCCAACTCGAGAAGTTCGTCGGTGCTCCTGCCCATCGCGCTGACAACGGCGACAACAGCGTCTCCGTCGCTGTGGGCATCGACGATGCGCCGCGCGACGTTGCGGATCCTGTCTGCATCCGCAACCGACGTTCCACCGTACTTGTGAACTACCAATGCCATCGCGCGGATTGTAGGTGTGCCAATCGGGTGTCAGGTCTCGGGTGTCAGGTTCCGCCGACGTAGTACCTATCCCGCAGTACGTACTACGTTCCCGGCATGCCAATGAAGAGGGTCCTCGTTTTCGCGGCCGCAATCGTGCTTGTCACGACAGCATGTAGCACCTCAGATTCCGGCTCCGACTCGACCGTCAGCGCCGTGTCGACGACGGCCACAACGGTTCCGCTGAGCGCTGCTCCATCAGATTACGTTGGATACCTTCACCAGCCCACAGCGTGCGGCGCCGATCGACCCGATCCGGCGACAGACATGAAATTCGAGGCTCCCGGCGAGGTTGGGCTCGTTGGGCGAACGATCGTCACGCTGAACACATCCTGTGGCCCGATAGAGATCGAGCTTGATCCCGACGCTGCACCTGAGACAGCGAACTCGTTTGTGTTTCTTGCCGAGTCAGGGTTCTTCGATGGCACGGTGAGCCACCGGGTGATCCCCGGCTTCATGATCCAGGCAGGGGATCCAACCGCCACCGGCAGCGGTGGCCCCGGCTACACCCTGCCAGACGAGTTGCCTGCCCAAGGAACGATCTATGTACGCGGTGTCGTTGCAATGGCGAATCGCGGCCCTGGTACCACGGGAAGCCAGTTCTTCATCATGTTGGGGGACGCCGACTGGCTGGGACCGCAATACACGATCGTTGGACATGTAACGGCGGGACTCGACACGCTCGACCGAATCGCTGAGGTTCCACTCGGGCGGGGAGCCAACAGCTCGGATCCGAACCCGTCAACGCCTCTGGAGTCGATCTACATCGAGTCGGTCTCAGTCCAGCGGTAGGCTGGGTTCATGGCCAGCGAGAAACGGGACCGACAGAGGGCGAATCGTGAGCAGAGGCTCATCGAGCAGCACAAGGTAGACGTACGCAAGAAACGCATCGCAATCATCAAACGATACGCTGTGTACACCGCCATCTTCGGAGCAGCGATCGTCGCACTCAAGTTGCTCAGCGGCTGAAGCCTTGCCCGTCGATCTCCACCTTCACTCGAACACGTCAGACGGCGCGGACACACCGGAGCAGGTGATGGAGCTCGCCGCGGAGGCGAAACTCTCCCATGTTGCACTCACCGATCACGACACCCTTGCCGGAATCGACCGTGCCAGGACCGCGGCCGAGAGGCTCGGTCTCGAGTTCATACCCGGTGTCGAGCTCTCAGTCGATCACGACGGCACCAAGATCCACATGCTCGTGTACTTCCTCGAACCTGGTGACGGTCCGCTCCAGTCGCGGCTCGCCGAGCTCCTCGATGGACGAGACTCGAGGAACGTCGAGATCATCAAGAAGCTCAACGACCTCGGCTACGAGATCACAGTCGAGGATGTTCAGAGGCACGCCGAAGGTCCGTCGGTCGGTCGACCACATATCGCCGATGCTCTGGTTGAGAGGGGATACATAACGTCGCGAGACGAGGGCTTCGCCGACCTTCTCCACGACGGCGGGGTCGCCTATGTCGAACGGAAGCGCCTGACCGCAGCCGAAGCGATCCGACTCGCCAGAGCGGGCGGGGCTGTCCCCGTCGTCGCTCATCCTGTGACGATGGGTCTCACGAGGGAGGGGTACGCCGAAGCGTTCCGCCAGCTGACCGACCTCGGTCTTGGCGGGATCGAGGCACATCATCCAATGCATGATCTCGATCTGCGCGCGCATCTCACCGACATGGCCGCGACGCTCGGTATCGCCGCAACCGGGGGGTCCGACTATCACGGCGCCACCGAGCGCCCCTACCGGGTCGGGGTCGGAAAAGGCGACCTACGCGTGCCGGAGTCAGCCGTCGAACAACTCCACGAGCAACGGAACCGATAACTCGCATCCGTCGGTCATCGTCCGTCGTCAGTCGTTTGTCGTTTTCATCAACCACCCCCACTTGCGAGCCGATAGACGGTGAGAGGAGGGAGATGTTCGACCTGTTCGCAAGGGCGCCAATCGAGTATTCCGAGATCCAGCGGTCGTACAACACGAGCCGGGTTTTCGGCGCGTTGATGATCATCACCATCACCGTCAGCTGGGTCGCCGTCAACGGTGGCATATACCTTCTCCTGTTGACGATTCCGGCATTCGGCGTGATCGCTGACGCGCTCTATCGCCGCACACACGGCACATCGGCGTTTCCAGGGGAACTCATGGGAACCACGATGATCGTCCTCGCACTTCTGCTGCGCGGACCTGCTCCCGGCATCCACGGCCTCGCCATTGCATGGATAGTCGTCTCGACCGCTCTCGTTCTTCCGCTTCGACACGCCATGGTGCTCGTGTTCTACTCCGTTTCGGCGTCCATCGCGACCTTCCTTCTATACAACAACACGGACATCGCCCTGGTCGGCATTATCGAGGGTTCGGGCGCAGAGACGGCCATCGACGCGACGGCAGCGGTGGTCCTTGTCATCTTGCTGGCGAATCTCGTCTTGAAGGTGGTTCGGGTTGTGCTGGACACCCAGGACAGACACGCCGAGGCCCTGGCGCAGGAGCGCCGTGCAGTCGAGCTCAAGAACGAGTTCGTGTCCATGGTCAGCCATGAGCTCAGAACGCCTCTGACAGGTATCGCAGGCTTCACTGACACTCTTGCGGAGTCGTGGATGGTGCTATCTCCTGATGAGATCGACGAGTTCCTCGACATCATGCGCGACGAGAACGCACACCTCTCGAACCTGGTGGAGGACATTCTCGTGATCCCGCGTTTCGAGGCCGGCCAGTTGCGCCTCAGTCCGGAAGAATTCGATCTCGCGACAGAGGCACACGCAGTTGCTTCGAAGATCTACAACGACAATGCATACTCAGTGTCCATCCCGGCGAACATAGCCGTTCGAACCGACCGAGCGAGGCTCAAACAGATCCTGCGAAACTTGCTCGAGAATGCCAAGAAGTACGGTGGCGACGAGGTGCTCATCTCTGGTGAGCTGTACACAGCGGGCATGTACAAGGTCGAGGTATCGGACAACGGATCCGGTATCGACGAGGGCGACCGTGAACGCATCTTCAAGCATTTCGAGCAGCTCTCAACAGGGAGTGCTCGCCTTCAGCAGGGGGTCGGGCTCGGTCTTCCGATCGCAAAGATGCTGTCGCGTGCGATGGGCGGCGACCTCTGGTACGAGGAGAGATTCCCCGTCGGCGCGCGGTTCTGCTTCTCCGTGACGCTCGCAGGGACTGAAAGAGCCCAGGATTCCCCTGAAGCGGAGCACTCCCACGCGTGACGGGTAGTCTGGCTTCGAATGCTGGCCTACAACATCCACCATGTCGCAATCGCCGTCGAGGATCTCGATAAGGCCATTGCCGGGTTCGAATCCCGGTTCAAGGTCACTCCGATATCGCGCGAAGTCATCGAGGAACAAGGGGTATGCGAGGCGATGATCGCCATAGGAGGATCGCACATCCAGCTACTCGAACCGCTCTCGCCTGAGACACCTGTTGGCCGGTTCCTGAGTCAGAACGGTGAAGGTATGCACCACATTGCCTTCGCCGTCAAGGATATTGAGGCAGCATTGGAACATCTCAAGAACGCGGGAGCGCGACTGATCGACGAGACGCCACGCATCGGCGGGGGCGGGCACAAGATAGCGTTCGTTCATCCCACAGAACTTGCCGGTACGCTGGTGGAACTGGTCGAGGTTGACAATGGTTGAGAACATCAGGATCACCGGCGGAGCGGGACCCGAGGAAACGGCCGCTATTGCCGCTGTGGTTGCGTCGATCGAGAACGAGGAGAGACTCGCGGCTGCAGTGCGACCCAAACCGATCCATCAGAGCCAATGGATCCGATCCGGTCGCTCGGCAAGTCACCTCGCACCGACCAGCCCGAAGGACCCGAGCAAGACCGCCTCCCTATCCCGGCGTGAGGTGTGACGGCTGGCCGCTGCTGACTGCCGATTACCATCTGTGCATCGCCAACAGATGAGGACGCCATGAACCCTGTGATCTGTTCGATCGCGAGAACTCCAATCGGTCGTTTCAGCGATGTGTTCACCCCACTCTCCGCAATGGATCTTGGCGGCATCGCCATCAAAGGTGCTCTCGACCGAGCAGGACTCGATCCCTATCAGGTGGATGAAGTTCTCTTCGGACACGTGATCCAGGCCGGTCAGGGTCAGATAACAGCGCGACAGGCCGCAGTGAAAGCCGGCATACCGATGTCTGTGCCCGCCACCACTATCAACAAGGTGTGTCTCTCGGGAATGACGGCGATCCAGGAGGCCGCGAATCACATCAGGCTCGGTGAATCCAGGTTCGTCGTCGCAGGCGGAATGGAATCCATGACGAACGCTCCCTATCTCCTCCCCGATGCACGATCAGGGCTCAGAATGGGTGACCGGACCGTCGTTGACTCCATGACTCACGATGGCCTCTTCTGTGCGTTCGACTCATGCATGATGGGAGAGTCTTCCGACGGTCGCAACAAGCAACTCGGAATCACTCGTGAATCCCAGGATGACTGGTCTTGTACATCCCATGCCCGTGCTCTTGCGGCAACTGAGTCGGGCGTGTTCTCCGTCGAGATCGTTCCCGTCGACGTGCCACAACGCAAAGGCGATCCCGTCGTCGTGTCAAGGGATGGCGGCATCAGGCCCGGCACCACCACTGAATCACTTGGAAAACTGAGACCCGCTTTCGCGCAGAGCGGCACGATCACCGCAGGAAACGCAAGTCAGATATCAGATGGCGCGGCTGCCGTGGTTGTCGCAGACAGGGCTGCCGCAGAGGCGGCGGGACTGCCGATACTCGCTGAGATCCTTTCGTACGGCCAGATCGCCGGTCCAGACGCAACGCTCCATGAACGACCTGCACAAGCCCTGAACGTCGCGCTCAAGCGGGCTTCGCTCGAGATCGGCGACATCGACCTGCTCGAGATCAACGAGGCGTTCGCTTCAGTGGCGATCTGGTCGACACAGATGCTCGGCGTCGACCACGAGAGGGTCAACGTTCACGGCGGGGCAGTTGCTCTCGGGCATCCTCTGGGAGCAACGGGCGCCCGCATCGTCGTAACGCTCATCAACGCCCTCAACCAGACCGGCGGAACCCTCGGAGGTGCAGCGCTGTGTGGTGGCGGAGGCCAGGGAGACGCTCTCATCGTGAGGATGGTCTGACATGCCCGTAGCCAGCTATCTCCCCGAACGGAACCTTGCTCTTGAGTTGGTCCGTGTGACAGAGGCGGCGGCGATCTCGGCGGCACGAGAACAGGGACGCGGTGACAAGGAGGCGGTTGACCAGGCAGCCGTGGACGCGATGCGTCAGGTGCTCTCCCGTACGGCTCTCGATGGCGTCGTCGTCATCGGCGAAGGAGAGAAGGATGAAGCACCGATGCTCTACAACGGCGAGGTCGTCGGCAACGGCCAGCCACCACTCGTCGATGTCGCTGTCGATCCCGTCGATGGCACTCGCCTGACGGCCGAGGGTCGAGGGAGCGCGCTTGCAGTGATCGCCGTCTCCGAACGCGGATCGATGTACGCACCCGGAAGCCTTGTCTACATGGACAAGCTGGCAGTGGGGGAGGACGCTGCGGGAACCGTGGACATCGACGCGCCTGTGGAATACAACCTCAAACAAGTCGCAAAGGCCAATGGGAAGGAAGTCAGTGAGGTCACTGCTGTGATCCTCGAGCGCCCACGGAACGCAGACTACATCAGCCAAGTGAGAAAAGCGGGTGCGCGGATCTCGCTCATCGGTGACGGTGACATCCAGGCTGCGATCACCACTGCAATCCACGGAAATGGCATCGACATCTTGTTCGGTATCGGAGGTTCACCTGAGGCTGTGACCTCTGCATGTGCAATGGCTGCGCTGCGAGGCGAGATCCAGTGCAAGCTCTGGCCACGCGATGAAACAGAACGCGAGTATGCCAGAGAGCACGATCTCGACGTCGATCAGGTGCTGACAACCAGGGACCTCGTGGATTCAGACAACACGTTCTTTGCAGCAACAGGCGTCACCACAGGAGCGCTGCTCAGGGGTGTTCGCTTCGGCGGTATCCACACGTCGACCCACTCGGTGATCATGCGATCCGAATCAGGAACCATTCGATTCATCGAGGCAGACCACCGGGTCGAGTGGGTTGCAGGCGACATCAAGGCTTGATCAGAAGTCGATGTCGAGAATCAGAACTCGGAATTCGGAATTCGGAATTCGGAAATCAGCTTGTTGAGTGCTTCGTCGTAGAGGGGGGCGACCTTGTCCCAGGAGAAGCCTCTGGCTCTGGATGTCACCTCGTGGTTCGACTCTCGGTCAAATGCATTCACGATCAGCGCGACCGCTTTGTCCGGTGAGTCGTATAGACAGCACGCAGGGTCGGCGGCGAAGTCCGCAATTCGTTCCGGGTAGACAAGTCGGTTGGGGAACACGGGGTGCGCTCCGGCAGCAACGGCTTCTGTGATGCCAATGCCGAAGAACTCCTGGTGTGCCGTTGACAACACCACCGAGGCGTCGTTGAGCAGTTCGACGTAGCGATCGCGCTCCGCCCACTCAGACTGCACAAGACGATCACCGAGCAGATCAGTGATCTCTGTGTAGACGGCAGGAACCGATATGAAGACTTCACCGCACATCGCCACCCGGAAATCGAGACCGGATGCGATGAGGCCAATGGCGATCGACTTGAGTTCGTCAGGACCCTTGTCGTGTTCCCATCGCTGGTTCCACAGGATCAACGGGGGGCGCTCACCTCGATCAGGCAGCCCGTCCAGACCGGTCACATCGATGCCGACAGGGAGAACGATCGCACTGTCGATCACTTCGCGAACCTTGTCGACGTGCTTGTGCTCCGGGAACGAATTGAGGAACCTCTCGGCCTCATCCCCGAACACCGAACGGTGAAACTCGGAGTTGAACATAACCAGATCTGATGTCGCGGCGCTCGTCCAGTTCTTCATCTGATAGGTGGCGTCTGGTTTGTCCAGCGGTGAGAGCGGATACGTGAACTGGCTCTCATGAAAGTAGACCGCGATCGGCACACCGGAAGCTACATGGCGGATCGCTCCGGCGAACGCAGCAACGTTCATCATCGAGGAAGCCAGGATCACGTCCGGAGGGCCGTGCATCACGATGTCATCTGCGAGCTCATCGGCAAGAGTCAGAAATGCACCGTGCATGCGCCACTTCCAGAACCGGGCAGGGTGAGTGATCAGCGTCACATCATGCCCTGATGATGCGGCATAGCCATCGGCCCACGCCCGGTGCGAACCTCCGTAATACGGTTCGATGAGCGCGATTCTCATCAAAGTTCCTGGCGACCCACCAGAGCCCTGCCGAGCGTCACTTCGTCGGCGTAGTCGAGATCTCCACCGACCGGGAGCCCGCTTGCAAGTTTCGAGACCTTCACGCCAAGCGGTTTGAGGAGCTGAGCCAGATACATAGCGGTCGTATCGCCCTCAACCGTTGGATTCATTGCAGCGATGACCTCTGTGACACCCTCCTGGTCGATGCGGGCGACGAGCTCACGCATCCTGAGCTGATCGGGCCCGATGCCTGCGATCGGTGACATTGCACCACCGAGCACGTGATATCGACCCTTGAACAACTGCGTGCGTTCTAGGGCGGGAATGTCCTGGGCGCGTTCAAC
>SDBV01007295.1_pt1 | contig 15147 bp, 39 predicted proteins | sample 2277081 | NCBI WGS metagenome assembly SDBV01 (sample SAMN10402039, study PRJNA504765) | marine sediment metagenome | isolation source: marine sediment core GS10_PC15, 223 cmbsf | place: Arctic Ocean: Southern Knipovich Ridge | collected 2010
TACCGATAATCTGTACCAGCAAATCTAGGTCTTGGCCATCCAGGCGGAGATCTCTGCCATCAATTGTGACGCCGGGTACGACGGCCATATCGCCAGTCAGTTCCACCGAGCCATCGGCCTTTAGGTAACCACCGCTCGCATGATTTCCCCACCCATAAGCTGTGCCAAAATTCGCGTGATTGAACGTTGACTCGTGATTGGAGCCGAGCCACGTCGCAGCCCGAGAATCATTGTGATACTGCGCGTGGTCGTCGTCATCTAGGCCCGCTAACGAACCGTGGTCAATCTCGCTGTCATTTACTGTTATGGTGACGTAGTTACCGCCGTCTGTGTATGTAAGCCCGGTGCCCGTCCGCAACACGCCGTCACTTGACGCCGCGCCAAGGTAGTCAGCAGTCGCAGCGGTGTCGACTTTTACCTTGCCGGTGTCTGTAACAAGCGTGTCAAGTGCCGTGCCATCAACTGATATATCCCTACCATCGATTGTGATGAGAGCATCAACAGCCATGTTACCAGTCAGCGGAACAGTGCCGTTAGCCTTTAGGTAACCACCTGAGGCGTGATCTCCCCACCCGAAGGCTGTGTCATAACTCGCGTGATTGAAGGTAGACTCGTGAGTCGACACAGCGGCAGCGGCGTCTCCAGCGTCGTCATACAAACCCGCGTGATCTCCCCAGCCATAAGCCGTGTTGTAATTCGCGTGATTGAAGGTAGACTCGTGATTAGAGCCGAGCCATGTTGCCGCCCTCGCATCGTTGTGATACTGTGCGTGGTCGTCGTCCGCCAGGCCTGTCAAAGAGCCGTGATCGAATGCGATACTGCCCAGTGCAGACCATTCAACCCCTGTGCCCGAAATGTCTACAATGAGTACGTCCCCCGGGTCGCCGTAAGCATGGATGTCTTCAAAATCGTGCTTGTAGATCAAAAGCCAATCTTCGATTGATCGAATCTCAGCCCGATACCGGTGGCCAAACTCAATATCCGGATGCTTCCCGGTCGTTATGTCCTGCGTCGTAGACGTCAGGCCATCCCAGGCCTCAAGCGGAAATTTAGCGTCGGGTCTCGATTGAGCCATGCGTCATGCCTTAGTCAATATCGGGACTGTCAAGAACGTCCTGCAATTCTCTGATTTGCTCTTGAAGCTCGTCCTGCTTTATCGTCATCCCGCGGGCAACCTTGGTAAATTGGTTACGTACATTGTTGGTCAGGACTTGAAGCTGTTGCTGTACTTCGGCCTTAAAGTCCTTGTAACCTTTCTCTAACACTTGTGTACGCAGGAAAAGTCTCTTGACACCCCTCTTCAACCGAGCGTGCTCGCGGCGAATATCCATTTCGAGAAGTTTTTCTCGCATAAGTGCGACTTCTCGATTAAGATCGGTCGGCGGGCTCAAGCGAGTAAGCTCCCGATCCAAAACTTTGATTTTTGCGTCTACGTCCTTGATAGTTTCGCCGACGTTGGGCATTATGTCCATGTTACCCGAGAGACTCAAAATATATTCTTGGGCAGCCTGAAGCTCGGCCACCATAGCCAACCAGTCGCCGTGGGTCGGTGGCTGAACAACGGTGAGGTCCGGCCTCGCGTTGGTGCGACCATCCCATACTTTCAGTGGAAATTCTGCCATAGTAGTTGTCCTTTTTCAAGGGTTGCGGGCCGCCCGGCCGGTACGACCCGTCCCTTGACTAACTTGCCTTACTTGATCGGCGATACCGTGACGAAACGGAGGATCACGTTTACCCCACCCTGAATGGCGATGAGGAGAGCCAGCAAACTCTCATTGTCCTTGATGAGATCATCACCCACCAGATAGCCGATAACACCGGCGCACAGCATTAGGGCGTTGATCCACAGTGTTCTACTTTTCCACATACTCTTCATCGTACTTCTCCTTGAAAATTGTTAGGTAATGTTCACGCAACGTGGAAGAGTTCTTCCAACTGAGTTCTAAGGGTAGGATTGTCATCGTCAATCGCGGCCTGCCAAGCAAGCAGCTTGCGCAGTGCAGGTCGCGGCCAATGGGCGGTTGTGGTAGCGGGCGTCGTGTCCAACGTGTCGTCGTTGGCTAGCGCGTCACCTTGTTCCGGAACAGAGGTGACCATCCCGTGTGCCCACATGATTGCCCACGCATATCTCTTGACTTGTCCACTTGTAGTTTCACTCTGGCCATTGATCGCCCCAGCCGCGACTAGGTCTACGTCGGCAATCGCCGTTTGGCCATGATCCTTACCCGTGACGGAGTCGCCATCAAATGTGAGTGTGGCCGCATTCGCCGTGAGATCACCTGTAAGGGCAACGCTGATGTCACCGTTGGTCCAGCCTGAGTAGCCGTCCGCTGTCATCTTAACGTCGATGGCCGTCTCGATTGCGGCAGCCGTGGCGTCGTATGCAATGTTGGCCGTTAAGTGGGCCGAAGCAAGTTCATCGACAATGTTGATTGTGAAGTTTCCGCCGGATACAGTGGGGATCATCTGGTTGACGGTTTGGACTTCTGAAACCGTCGCGCCTTCGACTGAAGTGGTAGCCCCATTCACCGTGCCTCCGCCAGTGAGGTCAATGTCTGTAACGGTGACTTGCCCCATGTTTACGCCCGTGACAGAATCACCATCGTAGGTGAGTGTTGCATCATTAGCTGTGAGATTGCCTGTCAAGGCTACGCTGATGTCACCGTTGGCCCAACCTGAGTAGCCATCAGCCGTCATCTTCACATCAATAGCAGTTTCGATTGTCGCGGCAATAGCATTCCACAGGATGCTAGCTGTTTCGTGATTGGCCGCGAGTTCGTCAACAACTGTAATGGTAAAGTTACCACCACTGACTGTAGCGACGAATGTGTTGACGGTTTGCACTTCGTTAGTTGTGGAACCTTCAATTGAGGTGGTGGCCCCATTTACTGTGCCACCGCCCGCAAGATCAACGTCGGCAACTGTCGCCTGACCCATGTTCTTTTCAGTGACCGAAGCCCCATCAAACGTGAGTGTGGCCGCATTCGCCGTGAGGTTGCCAGTAAGGGCGACACTGATGTCACCGTTGGTCCAACTTGCGTAGGCGTCGGAGGTCATCTTTGTGTCGATGGCACTTTCGATGGTGGCAGCAACATCACTGAAGAGTATACTGGCGGTCGTGTGGCTGGTGCCAAGTTCATCGACAATCGTGATCGTGTAATTGCCGCTGGCCACAGTAGGTGTGAAAGCGTTGATTACTTGAACCGCGTCTTTTGTGGTGAGAAACGACGGGCACGCGGGGTCTGACTTACTCGCGTGTGCGGCAAGTTCGCCGTAAGCGGATCGCTGGTTGGCAACCTTGTCACCGGTTACATCGACCACACTTGTGTGTGCTAAAAAATCTGAATAAACGCCCATGCTACGCTCCTGTTATTTTAAGTTAGTTGTGTGTGTCACGTGAAGTTGCCGTCACTTCTCATTTACGTCGAAATTGGCAATCTGTCCAAGGATTCGTTCGCTGATCTTGTCAACGACCTCCTCGTAGTTATCAATGCCTTCCAACTCGTCCATGATGATGCCCACGATGCCCTTGGCGAGTTCAAGAAGCGAGGCACGAGAAAGCAGGGTGCCCAGGCTGGTCTCCAACCGGTGGCAACTTGAGATGAGTTTCTCAAGTGTAAGAAAGAGTGAATTAACCCTACCGACTACCGCCAACAGGTCGGCATTACTCTCGACTGTATTCAAACATCGCTCAACTAAAGAGCGACAGATGGTAATTTCTTCGCGGAGGGATTTTACTTCCTCGACCTGACTATGCCGACCGGCAGACTCAGCAAGGACTGCATCTGTGAGATGGTAGCTACGCAGAGACATTTTGTCCTCTACATCGCGGTCCTTCAAATGGTATGCGCAAAGATTCTGCCCATCAATAGCTTGATGGGCACATTGACCCGTCTGAGTAGTCGCCTCGCAGCGGTAGGGGTCGTTAGGATCAGTTCGACTCATGGGCGTCCTCGCGGAGGGTTAAAGGGCAGGCTTCTCCCTCTATTTCTATATTACGCCGAATTGACGCCAGCGGTAATGGGATTGTGCATTTTGTACCAAATAAATGGATTACATTGATTGTCGGGGTCCCGACGCGGCAGATAACCCCCTCGGAAGAGGGGGTTTAGGGCTTGAGATTACCAGAATGGCAAGGATTAGATGCTTAGTATTTTAGTTAGGATTACCATCAGTGGGCACTACACCCCTTCGCCAACTACCGCAGATAGCCCCCGGCGTGGTGGCGGCCCCTTCCACCGTCCAGCCTCCCTTTGTCACCCGTCTCCTAAGGGTTGTATCGCTGACTATGCAGCGGGGATCACAGGAAAGGGCCTCCCAACCTCTGTAGGTTTCGCCCCAGCAGGTAAGTTCTACGCCCCACCCTTTTGCAGTTGCAGGTGTAGTTGCCGCCTCTCCGATGTCCACGCCACTACCTATTCGTCTATGCAGCGTTGCACAGCTAACGACGCATCGGGAATCGCGGCTCACGGCGGTTAAGGTCTCGAATTCCTTGCCCCAGCACATTATTGCTTCACTGGTAGCCCCGCAGTCGCCGCGCAGCAGGTTCGTGATATTCAATAGCGTACCAGTTCCAGCCCTTTGTGTGCCCAATAATTCAATAAGAACCCGCTCGCTGTTGCGCCCCTCTTCGGCTGTCAACCCCTCTTTTAGTATAAGGATGATTGGGCGATCGCCTGCTCCCAACATCTTTTGCAGATGGGAGTATAGTGGGTATGGATAACGGCGCTGAACACAGGGTTGAAGATGTACCCACGCGCGATTCCCGCGCCCGGCCCCGACATAGATAGGGTCACAGCCGTCCAGGTACACATAGACATAGCATCCTTCCGGGTAACTCATGCGGGCCCCGCGTCCACTGGCGTTGGCGTCCGCATCTTTTCGGCGGTGGGTAGTTCCGCAAAGTCCTGCTCTAATGCACGGAGGGTGGCCATGTCGGGCTTTTTCAACGGTTTTCTCAAGACGTTGTTGCAAGCCATCTGCTCAGCGAGGCCGATCAAGCCCTTGGCTTCGGCTATCAATGTGCGCATTCCCGTTAAGTCAGCGTGCAGCCGCTCGATCTCGTCTGCGCACGCAACGATATAGACTCCCATGCTCGCGGTCGCCGGGATGGGGACTTTTTTCAGTGCGTTACCAAAGTCGCGCAAAGGGTCTGCGTTAGTCATTGGCTCTGATCTCCTCGGTCAATTTGAAAATCTCCTGTTGGAGTACGGTACTGGCGGTAAGCACCTTGGCGAGGGCGTCACTCTCGTCGCAGTAGAGCAACGCAAACCCCCGCCCCTTAGCTCCGATTGTCCGCAGGTTGTCGATGCGATCACAGAGTTTGATGATCTGTGCCTGTGGCGAGACACCATCTAAACGTCTGGTCTCGGCCCCCTTTCGCCGATTACGATTTAGCCCCGGGTAAACTTTAGAAGTGAAGATGTTCGTCAACTCCACGACCATCATATCCACTTTGCGGCCGAAAGGATTCACCAATGCTGGCGTTGAGAAAAGTGTATCTTCGTATACGTCATGGAGCCACGCCGCAGCGACCATCTCTTCCGTGGCGTCAGCAAGCAGCATCACTGCGCCGGCCACCCGTAGCGGGTGGTTAATGTATGGCTCGCCGCAAGCCCGCGTCTGCCCTCTGTGTAAGGTGTTGGCGACCTGAGCGGCCTGTAGAATGATGTTCATACATAAGCCTCCCTTCGTAGCCAGAGACTCCCATACCGGTCTCGGATAATTTGCAATGGGCCCAGAAGGGCTCCACGATCTTCGCTAAGTGCGTACTCTTCAATGTCCTGGATTTGACACTCTTGCGAGCCGCCCATGAGGAAAAAGCTCTTGATGAATTCGCTGAGGGCGATACTGGCCTCCACTTGGACAGGGATGCGTGCTTCAAAGCGGATCATTATGTGACTCCAATATATTGAGAGTTATGGTTCGTCCTGTCGGGGTGGCTGCACATTGGTCCACGGAGTGGGCTTTCGCCTGTTCAAGTGTATCAGGTAGGTACATCGCTAAACCTCAAATGGAAACCAGTCTCGAAGAAGCCCCCGTCCCAGGGGTCAATCATGTCCCCACTAATGCCCACTTCAATCCTCCGGCCGTTGCAATAGAGTTCCAAATCGCCGGCAAACATACGTGCCTTACGAACCTCTCGCAAGAACATCAGGATGATAGTCTCACTCACGGTCACGATTGACCTACCGATCAGGTCTGGCAACAGGCTAAGCTGTTCGCTCTCGTGGAGCGGTATTGCAGCCCAGCATTTGTCCGGTATGTAGACAAGCTCCGGGAACCAAACATCCCGGCGAGTGGTGATGCTATCGACCAATTCTAAACTGGTGGTGCCCCTGCCGCAAGAGTAGATTTGTGTTTTCATAGTTCCAACCAATCTGGAGGTGCGTGATGTAAGGCACGTTCGTTCGCCCAATTTCTCACGGCTTGTGTCTTCGCAAGCTCGGTGAAAAGATACTCTGGGTCTGGTGTGATTCCCACTCTCAACAAATCGAGGCGATCAGCGTCCAGGCAAATCTGAATCTCGATTGGCAACTCCCTGCGAAAGCGGGGCACTGTGTGATGTTTGCACGCATACAGAACGAACTGGAATTCCTTGATAATCAGCCCTTGCCTGAGGCCTAATTCTTTCAATGCCGCCATTCCTAATTGTCCGTGCCCGGTATCGCAGCCCTCACACCCCCGGCGACAATCATGGAAAGCCCCAAAAAGCTCTGGTATCCGGGGGTTCACATTGTAAATCTTTGCCAACAATCGCCCATTGTCAATCACGCGAGCCCAGTGGAAAGGTCCGTGGGCCCCGGCGGGGTCGAGCGGGTAGTTCTTAGCGGCGGTTCGGATCAGTTCGTTGCGCATTCACCCTCCTCCTAAGTCTCTCGGTTCGTATATCAGCAATCGCTATCTCGGCCGCGGTTGCAGGGCCGTCGTCCCGACCGCTCCTGTACGCCCTGGCCATCTCCGCCGTGATTGCCTTGACCAAAGCATCACTACTTGACTCCCACCGCCTGTATGCGCCAAATTTCTTTTTCAGCCATTGAAACGTGACTTCCGTCGAAAAATCACTACTTCTGTTTGGCATTGTTGACCTCCCAGGTGAATACAGGATCGTCATCTTCCGTTGGTTCATTTCCGCCGTAGCCACCTTCTATGTAGACGGCGGTGAGATCAACGCCCTTTGCCTCAAAAAAGGATATGGCCGCCTGCAACGACAGGAATTTGTACACTGACACCTCTTGGAAGTCGCTATTTCTGTTTGACATTGTCGACCCCCTCACGTCTCGGGACCCTTATTAGGGCCTTTGTTGGTACGACGTACCAGTTTTCACCCCGTAAGTTCAACATCGTCGAGACATCATCGGACCATGCGACGGTAAATTTTGTGCCCCGCCGTTGGTGCTTTCTGATTTCCTTGTACCCGCTGTGGCGGTATGCCCACTTGTCGTTGGCCCTGGGGGGCTGGTGGAACATCGCTTCGACGATATCGACGGTGCGGACCCTCTTGTCAATTTGCACGTAGTTCATGGGCTGTCTCACTTGACCAGCGCGTGGCAGTGCGGACAGACGCCCGGCAGGTCGAACAGGATTAGGTATGTATCGTATCCGCAACACGGACATTTGATCGTTGTGTGATTCATGCTTCCGCCTGATTCTTGAGGATGGGTTCGATGGTACACAGAGCTTTGCGGACTGCAACCAGGTCAAACGCGCCATAGCCCTCCCGTTCCATGAGCCTTACAAGTCTCGCGCTGGCTTCCGCAAGTTCCTCGGCCGCGTTGACGACCTCAGCGAGCGGGGTCAGAATCGGCACACGGCATCTTGCGTCATAGAGGCAGAGTTCCTTGCTAACGGAACACCAACTAATTGGGTGAAGGTCGTCTGGTAGTCGGTGTTTGCAACTCACTCCGCCGTCTTCGTCTTGTTGGTACTCGATCATTTCGGCCGCCCGATTGCTAGGACCGAAGCTAAGTTGACGTACTTGGAGCCAAGGACTCCAATGAGTGCGTTAGCGGCGTTCACTGCTTCGGCGGCACAGTCGGGGCAAACCCAAATGGAAGCCATCCTCGAATCATAGACGCTAAACCAGCCAGTGGCTCGCCTAAAGTCTCCAATGTTGATTGCACCGCACTGCGTATTCCCGTATTCAACTGTCGCCCCGCACGGACATGTAAGGGTAACGGTCTCTAGAATCTTTTTCTCGGTCATGGCGTGAACACTCTCTCACGAGTTGCTTGGATGGTTCCGATGTTGACACCCGATGCGGTAATTCGTTGACATAGTTGAGTGGCGGCGAAGTCAAACCTGGCATAGACTGCCACGTCCTTCACTTGACGTAGTCGTTCCGTGTAGTAGGCTACTCTGTTCGGGGGCCCGCGGTAGGCGTAACGCTCCAACGCTTGAACCCTATCTTCGATGTCGCCTTTGATGGCGGCCAGCAGTTGGTGCCGATTGGGCTCGAAGGTAAAGGTTTCCTCCCACGATCCGTGACTCGGCGTCACTATGGAGACTTTCCACGCAGTTGCTTCTTTCATGCCTCTATCCTTTCAAGACTTCCCGACCCTCGTCGATATTATCATGTGGTGAACTGGTGTCGATGCCCGAGACTTCCATGGCTTCGAGCAGGCGGGAGCAAGCCCCTTCCAACGCTTCAATTCGGTCCAGCATAGCGATGCCATACTCAGGCGCAATGCCGCCGCGAAGCTGGAGTCGTTCCAACAGCCATTCGCGCGGCGGTATCTCGACGTCAATATGCTGGCGGCTGGGGTCTTCCTGGAATTTAGTCATTTGTCGCCTCTGTCAAATAGTTGTGCATCGTTTTCCTCTCTATTACAAGTATACCACACCTTGAGCAGAAGTCAAAAAGAAATCTACTCTCACGCCGGGCTCCCGGTAATAAACCAGTGCCGGTATTGTTGTGCTTCCCGCCAATCGCGGACGAGGCGATTGAGCGAGTATTCAAGTGTGGCCCCCGCCAGACACTCCCTGTGAATGAGGCGGTCAGGTAGACCAATTTGTCTGCTTAGCATCCGAATAATAAGCCCAGTCCCCATTATCGTCAGCCCGCAGAGTGGACACGTATGGCCACCGGAGTCATGCGCCCAGTCGCCGCAATCCCGGAAGATTACGGTCTTGCCTTCAAATGCTACTTGCTTGTTCATCGGACGTACATCTCTTCTTTCTCCGTGAGGACGTAGCCTACCGAGGTGTGCGCGACTTCGACCGCATATTTGCCCGGAGGTCCTTTGAAAAACTTGGCCGGAACGAGGTTGGCAACCGTGACAAACCCCCTGAGGATTGCGCTCAGATTTGAATCGCTGGCACTTTGGTGCCATTCCAAGTAGAGGGCGTGCAGGACATCGTTCCACGTTGGTTTGAATCCGAAGCTCCGTAGCCAAATCGTGCTCGTGGCTGCTACGTATACTGATACGGTCCAATAAGGTTCTGTCATGCCTTGGCCCTTTCAAATTGCTCGAACAATTCGTCGTTAATTGGTGCGTCGGTAAAGTCCGCCAAGACAAGCGGTCTCCCTAGTTTGATCTCCAAACATGCCAGGTGGAGGTTGTCGTAGTAGTCCAACCCCGCCTCCTGCCAGCATTCGATGGTGACCATGTATTGATCGTGCGTCCTCAAGTGGCAGACGGGACACTCATAGTTGATACCTAGTCCATCTCGTAAGCCTAGCATACCTCGTAAGTCACTTGCTTAGTGAGATAGAGGATGCCAATCACGACTCTGGCTACACAGATATTGTAGCCGTGCGGCCCCTGGGATTTGTCGGCATAGTCCCTTGGTATATGCGGCCCAAGGTCGCCACAGATATTGTAGCCGTTTCCGCTCGTGGGGTCGTCCGGGGGGCCGTCGATAGTCTCGGTGCTCAAGGCGTCCTGAATGTCGAGGTGTGACGGCATCCCGAGGAAGTGGCCTTGCCAGGTGTGACTGAGGGGAGCTAGCGATTGGAGCCTTACGGTCCAGGTTGTGCGAGTGTTCATCTGTTTAGTCCTTGGGTAATAGGGATAGTAGTCTAGCGGACTGCGGGTGGGTAACAATGTCGTCGTACCAAAATACCTGCGCCCCTGAGTCCGTCTCCAGGAATTTGTCTGACGTAGTGTTGAGGAACGCCCAGCATTGCTGCGTGACCTCGCCGCCGAAGTATGGCTCGGCAATGTTGATGCAGCGTATCATGTTACTCTCTTGATTTCTCGGATGTAGTAGGTCTCTTCTTCTAGCCCAGGAGAAATGACTGTCGCCGTCATCTTTTCCATGTCGACGAGAACGCCTACGTCCTCTTGACACTTTAGGTCGCGGAAGTAGTTTTGCACGATCCGCCTAATGTCCTCTGAGTCGTCCGCAAATCCTTTGAGCACGTAATCCCAGAAGTGTTTGGAGGTCGTCACTAGGTAGATGGTGTTCATCTATTCAGTCCTTGGGTATGTAGGCTGCTTCCTTGCGGAGCACGACGCTGCCGATTCGGACATGCGCGGCGCGGATGATGTAGGCGTCGCGCGTGGCGGCAGTGGCGTAGTTCAGCGACAAGCGGGCTGCAAGGTCTATGAAGACTTCGACGCGCTGTTGCCAAGTGCAATGACTGTCGGCATGTTCGTAATACAAAGCATCCTGAATGTTGCGGCGCGATGGCAACCCGACGAAGCGGCGAGACCAACTAGGCGTGTCGTCGGCGCGAGAATGTATGACCACTAACCAAATTTCCACTGTTTGCATGTGTATGTCCTATCGAGTGCTATAGTAGTAGCCAATGACCCAAAACGGAATCCACAGCGGAAACGAGATAACGGCGAAGACAATACAGACGCCAGCAGTGACGTATTCAAGTCCACGCCCCGTGTGAGAGAAGCTGTTTACGATGGCATTCCACATGATTATTCGTCCTTTCAATAGACTTCCAAGTGCTTCCCCTCAGAATCAACTACCCGTACTTCACGCATGGTCACACATGATTTTACCCAAGCGTACCAGGAGGCTACCCAAAGCCGCTTGAACTTGCGGGGCGTCCCTGAGACGCGCGGAAAAGTAAAAACTCGATACATGTTATTCGTCCTCTCCCAGTACGCGGAAATCCGCCCTCCAAGTACCATAGACGCGAAACTCAAATAGCTCTACATGCGTCCCGACTATTAAGTCTCGGGGGCCGTAATCATGCCAGCCGACTTTACCGTTGTCAGTGTTACTCAGCAGCAGTAGGGAGCGACCCGCCGTGACGGGTGAGTTTCTGGTCACTTCGGCAAAAGCCCAGCGGCGGGTCTCGATGGTCCGCATTTTGTAGTGGCGGGCTCGTTGGCCCTCCGTGCGTCGTAGTTGATCTTGGGTCATTGCATCCCCTTGAGTGGCAGGATCAGGTAGGTTTTTCTGTAGCCGAACCGGGTGACCGTGACTGTCAAATTTTCCATATCGACGGCAACGCGTATCAACACGGAGAGGAAGGTCTTGCGATAATACTCCCGGACAATCGCTTCGACGCCCTCGGCGTCGGTGGTAAATCGCTGGCCCATTAGGTCCCCGTGGCTGTCTTCTACGATGTAGATTGTTTTAGGCATGTTCGTCTCTGGAGTGGTACGATCTGGTAGGTCCGCCGGTAACGTACTTTGAAGACCGTGACTGTCAAATTTACCATGTCGACGTCGACGTAGTGCGGAGCGGAGTCATAGTGCTTGCGGTGGTGCTCCCGGACAATCGCCTCGACACCCTCGGCGTCGACGGCAAATTCCCGCTCCATCGGCTTCTCATGGATGTCTTCTACTATGTAGATCATTCTTCTCTCTCTAGCGCGTGTACACAGTACAGCGGTTTGTCGTTGATGAAAATTCTCTGGATACGGTGTATTTGTCTGTGGCCCATCCGGCAGACGGTGACTGTCAACTGATCCATGTCAATGTCAACGTCTATGCCGACAGAACCGTAGTTCTTGCGGTAGTATTCCCGGACAATCGCCGAGATGCCCCCGGAATCACGGGTAAGTCTTAGGCCCATCGCGGTGGGGGCGTCATGGCGTCTAGCATGTTATTCCCTTGCGGTGTGGACCGCTTCCTTACGAATAATGATGGTGCCCGTCTCTGCTCGGTACGTAATTGACGAGCATCCATTGCGACCCATCTGATTGGTGTAATCGTCTGGAATGTGCTCCGCAAGCTCAAGAAGCGGAGCGGGGCAGTGGGGTATCCTCCCCATAATGTCCCGGACGTCTTGGGGCGTGGGCGCGTACGCAAAGTAGTCGAACCAACTGTAGTCTGAGTTGGTGTGAAGCCGGATGCGCCAAATTGTGGTCATGGTCTCTCCTATTCAGTCGACGTCTACCGACAAGGTTGCACGCACCACTATGATTCCTGTGGGGGACTCCTCGCGGTCGTAATCGCATACATAACGATCTGCTGTGGAATCAAACCAACTTCGCAGCATTTGTTGCTCTGTTTCAGGTTGACAAATGAGGACTTCGTCGCGTCCAGAATAACTAATCAGCATGTTGTTCTCCGTGTAATTGGTATGCTTCTTTCTTGAGGATACCGATGGTGCCAATCTCGGTGAGGTCAGCTTTGATCGTGTATTCGTTGCTCTTCGCCTGCTTGATGTAGTCGTCTGGAATGTGCTCTGCAAGATCAAGGAGTACGCGGGGGCAGTGCGGCATCTGTTCCAGAATGGTGCAAATGTCCCGGGGCGTTGGCTCGTGCACAAAGTAGCCGCACCAATTGTGGTCCGAGATGGTGCGAAGCAGGACATGCCAAAATGGGGTCGTTATCATCGGGAGTCTCCTGTGTTAGTGCGCCGGGGCGGAGTTGAACCGCCAAGGTCCTGTTGGACGGCTGATTTACAGTCAGCGGGGCCTGCCAATGCCCAACCGACGCTTGCCTCTATTACAAGTATACACCACTACGGGCGAAAGTCAAGCGGAATCTTCCGGCTCCTGCGGTCATGTTAGTCTTCGCCTAATGTATCTTGCGATCCTCGTCTCTGACGGGGTTGGACAAAAGCCCAGTATCTCAAGAGGTAGCCATACCGGGGACAGCATGATGGCTGCGAGCGTCAGCGCGACTGCCAATATCCCCAGCATAAATCCTTCGAGGGCTGCTAACACGTTATTCATCTTTGGCTCCTGTGGTTAGTCGGATACTTCAATGTCTCCTGCGGTCATCGCTCACGCGCCCGTCTCCCACCCTTCTAGGACTTTGGCCTTCGCTTTCTCCAAGGTGTCCTCGGTGCCGTCGCCTACGACCCATTCGTGTACTCCCGACTTATACCGAATCCAAGTCCCATTTGGCCGCGCGGTTCCGAGGTACTCGAACGCGCTGCCCACACCTGTCGGAACCTGATAGATTTCCCGCACTGATCCGGCTGTAAGCCTGTCGGTCGTTTTCCACCTGGCTTCGGCCCGGCAACGCACCGTGTTGGTCTCCGCGACCGGCTCCGCGACCGGCTCCACGACCGGCTCCGTGTTGGTCTCCGCGACCGGCTCCCAGCCCTCCAAGACTTTGGCCTTCGCTTGCGCTCGGGTGTCCTCGAAGCCACTGCCTGCGACCCATTCGTGTTCTTCTGAGTCGCGGCGGCACCAGTCCCACATACCGCCGTTCCCATTCTGCTCGATGGTTCCAAGGTATTCGACTCGGGCCGCTGCCCCCGTTGGAACCTGGTAGAGTTCCTTCGTGGGGTAGTCACAACTTGATTTGACCCACTTGGCTTCTGCCTGGCAACACATAGTGTTGCTCCACGCGACCGGCTCCCAGCCCTCCTCGACCTTGGCCTTCGCTTGCTCCAGGGTGTCCGTAGGCATCCCGGGCTGCGGGTCCCAAGCATGGACCGCTGAGGTATTGCGGCACCAACCCCACATGTCTTCGTTTCGTTGGATGGCGCCGAGGTACTCAAACTGGTCTTCGACGCCCGTTGGAACCTTGTACAGTTTCCACTCCCCAGACGTAATCCACTTGGCGTCTGCCCGGCAACGCACCGTGTTGGTCTCCGTGTTGGTCTCCCCGGACGCCTGATCGAGTGCCTCGCTCAATTCGTTGATTGCGATGTTCACTGCATTCGCCTTGGCGAGTAATGCTCCTGCGCCGGGGGTGGCAAGCATCTCGGCGGCCATCGTGTCCAGCCGACACAATCGCTGCCGCCAATACGTTGCCTTGCTTACCAATCGTTTGCGGCTGAGTAGTCGGCGCAGATTGGAACTGACAAGGTCCGTATCCCAATCATCTCGCAGTGCGATCTCGATCAGTTCTTTCAAAAATTTCATCCGTTGTCTCCTGTAGGTGGGTCCCAGCCCGCCAGGACTTTGGCCTTCGCTTGTGCCAAGGTGTCCACGGTGCCGCTACCGCCTAGCCATTCGTGTATTCTTGAGTCGAGTCGGCACCAAAGCCAATAGTCTCCGACTCGTTCTACGGCTCCGAGGTATTCGATGTTGGTGCCGTTACCTGTCGGAACCTGGTATACTTCCCGGTTCCCCGCCGACACCGGGTACGCGGCTGAAAGCCACGTTGCGTCGGCCTGACATTGAATCGTATTAGCTGATTTCATGCTGCTTTCTCGTTAGTTGTCGGTGTCGTTGTTAAGTGCCGCTTGTTTCACACAGAGGAAGGTCCCAATCTGCTGACCCGCGATTGTGATGGCCTTTGTCTTGACGCGCCCGGCACTGTGCCCACTGGATATGGGGATGACATACCTCACAAGTTCCAAGACGCTGGGCCACAATAATGCGCCATCAAGCATCAATGCCGACTCCAAGTCTCCTAAGGTTGGGCGGCTGGTGAACCACCTCGTCCAGGTTACTTGGGTTTTGATTGTTACTATCCAAAATTCAGTTTTCGTCATGTTGTTCCTCTGATTGTTGTCAAGTGGAATCCGATTTCCTACCACTTTGATGGGCGGCTCAACCATTTCGACAACCCTGGCCACTCAGCAGCGAGAGTGAGCCCCGCCCATCCGAGGCCTACGAGCAACGCGATGGGGCCAGCGATTAGGGAGACGGGGGCGCAAAATGCTACGTCACCGTTTGTCCAGGTCGGAAACTGCTTCTTAAAAGACCAGCGAAAGAGGTAGTAGGCCACTGAGGCGGCGACGAGCCACAGGGCGAGCGATAGTAGAGCGATATAGGGAAGCATCATTGTCTCCTTGGGTTGTTGTTCTTCTCTATTACAAGTATACATC
>SDBV01007296.1_pt1 | contig 15146 bp, 9 predicted proteins | sample 2277081 | NCBI WGS metagenome assembly SDBV01 (sample SAMN10402039, study PRJNA504765) | marine sediment metagenome | isolation source: marine sediment core GS10_PC15, 223 cmbsf | place: Arctic Ocean: Southern Knipovich Ridge | collected 2010
GACACCGGCAAAGTGGCCGGCTGGATAGACCTCACCGGAATCCTGCAGAACGACGCCGGAGCCGATGTGCTCAATGGCATTGCGTACGATGCAGAAGGAGACCGCCTTTTCGTCACAGGCAAGCTCTGGCCGAAGCTGTTTGAAATTACGCTCAGGAGAACTGACGATGACTAGAATGCTACCCTTTGTACTTGTCTTAGTTGCTTTGATGTTTCCCGTCTGGGCCGACACCATCATAATGAAGAACGGAGATCGGCTAACGGGAACGGTTCAGCACTCCGATTCAAAAGATACGATTACGATTATCACCCCATATGCCGGGGAAATAACCGTCGATCGGAACGCTATCAGTCAAATCGAGACTCAGACTGAGGAAAATGCAGCTACCGAAGTCAAAGTGGCTCCAAAACCAGTTGAAAAAAAGAAAGAGAAGAAAAAATGGAGCGGGAAGGCGATCTCGAGCATGTCAATGCGTTCCGGCGAAACGGAATCACTCGATGCCGAAATTGGAATAGAGTTGAAACGCAAATGGGACGGAGACACGCTTACAATTTCAGGAACCGGCCAATACGGTAGCGTTGATTCAGAGATAAATATCAGAAGCGTCGAGGCCTTGGCCAGATTGCAGCATTATCTTGGGGACAAGCTCTACTTTTATGGACACGCCGGATCCGAGCATGACGCCGGACGCAGGTTACAGCTTCGCATGGAAGGCGGCCTCGGCGTTGGCTACGACCTCATTAAATCCGATAAACGCAAGCTGACTTTGGACACGGGCATGGATTACGCGCACGAGTTGTGGAACAAGTACAGCATCACCGAGTTGCAGGACCTTCGCGACGAGTCCGACGACGATATCGACCAGGAGACCCAAACGAAAGAGCATATATATGTACATCTCGAGGCGCGTTACGAACAGAAGATTTTTGGCGAAAGTAAGATTGCGGAGAACATCCTCGTTCTGCCCAGCATTGACCAGTTGGGCGAATACCGCCTCACTTCAAACCTCGTGTTTACCTCGCCGCTGACCAAACAATTAAGCCTGCGTATAGCGCTCAAGACCATTTACGAGACATCGGTCGAGGACAGCGAAGTAAACAACACTCTAATGACAGGTCTGCAATACTCGTTCTGAGGCAGGCTGAAAGTTGACCTCGCGACACGTTTTGGTCAATACTAGCTCCCGCAGTCCTGTTACTGATTTGGCCAATGTCAGTTCTCACAAGGAGCTACGAAATGTTCAAACTGATTTCAAAGCAACACACAAACCCTACAATCAAAAGACTTCGCTATATCACCCTGTTTCTTGCCGCCGCAATAATAATTCTGGCGGTGCCAATTGCCGACGCACAGGAAAAGGGCGCAAAGTCCCAGCAAGAAAAAGGCAAGGTCTCGGACCAATCGGACGATGCGAAACGATGGTATCTCATTATCGGCTCGGGTAACAATCACCCGCGCCTCAAGAGCGCATCAAAGCAAATCGACACACAAGTCAACCAAACGCTGCGCCTTGCTGCGCCGGGATTCGACGATGTGCGGACCTTGGCCGACCAACGCGATGAGTTTGGCATATGGACGCCGTACTTAGGCATAGGACGCACCCTATCATCTCATTGGGACCTGTTTTTCCAGTCCGGCTACAGCGCGGGCGGCGTCAGGACGGATACCAGCGACACCAGCATAATTCTGCTCCCATTACACACAGACGTCAGGTTCGACAGGTCAAGCTTCTTCGCAGGCCTGGGCCTTGGATATTATCCCTTCGGAATGACAGAACGCAGAAAATACGAGTCCATAGGCGACCGCCTCAAAAGCGCGAAACCCTTTGTAGTCTCAACACTCAATTGGAACTATCTGACTTTCGACGCCGATGTTCGAGTTGGTCTAGGCCCATTTCAGGAACTGTTCCGGATCAAACTTGACGAAAAATGGAGTTCATGGAGTACGGGACTTTCACTCGGAGTAGATGTTCCCGTCACAAAGAACACCGTATTCGCAATGAACGCGCAATACAACCATTTTTTCACAAATTCGGACGACTTCTCAGGACCGTCGGCAAACTTCTATTGGAAGTACTACTTCTAAAATGAGTCATTTCCAAGACAAGGTTGCGATTGTGACCGGAGGCGCTTCGGGATTAGGAAAGGCGCTATGCCACGAACTCGCCCAAAGAGGCGCAAAAGTCATCGTCCTGGACATTGACATTGGCGGGGCAAAAAGTCTGGCCGATTCCATTTCAGAAAACTATCAAGACGCATACGCAATCGAACTTGATGCAACGGACACAGACGCGGTCACATCAGCCCTCGAAGAAATTGCAGCCACGCAAGGCTCAATCGATTTCATGTTCAACAACGCCGGTATGGGCATGGCGGCCGAAGTACGCGACATCTCAATCGAAGACTGGAAGAAAATCATCGACCTTAACCTCTTCGGCGTCATACACGGAACCGCAGCAGCATATTTTATAATGCTGCGCCAGGGAAAAGGCCACATTGTCAACATCGCATCATTCGCGGGACTAGTCGGATTGCCTACCGCCACACCATACTCAACATCAAAATTCGCGGTCGTCGGTCTCTCGACAGCACTCCGGGCGGAAGCGGCGGACTTGGGAGTAAAGGTAAGCGTAGCCTGCCCAGGCAACATAAAAACGCCATTCTTCGATTCAGCCACGGTGATGAATGTAGACCGCAAAAAAGTTTTCGACCTGGTTCCCGGAAAAATGATGACACCCGAAAAAGCGGCCACCAAAATACTCGATGGAGTACAGAGAAACCAAGCTGTCATCGTCTTCCCATTCCCAGTACGGCTGCTCTGGTGGCTACACAGGATCAATCCGGCATTAACATCGCCCCTGGCCAAAAGACTGGTCAAAGGTTTCCGTAACCTCAGGGGAGATTAGCCAATGACCAAAACGACTGGGATTTTTCGATGATAAAACCAAGCTAAGCCCTCCTATGGGTTTGGGAAAAGGAGGGACAGCGTACAAGCCGTGGGATTCGCTAACTGACAAAGAAAAGGACTGGTTTGACTTGGAAATGGCCGTTTTTGCCGCAATGGTACATTGTCTCGACCGCAATGTAGGACGGATTCTCAAAAAGTTGGAAGAAAAAGGGGTATTGAACAATACGCTCATACTCTTCCTTTCCGACAACGGTTCGTGTCCCTTCGCCAGGAACGAAAGCGACCTTCCTCCCGGAACGCCCGAATCCTACAGAAGCTTATCGAGCGCATGGGCAAACGTGGGAAATACTCCTTTCCGTTATTTCAAACAGAACGGACACGAAGGCGGCGCACAAACTGCTGATTTCCGGGTGGCAGGAGCCAAAGCGGATGATTCGTAGCGGCGACTGGAAGGCGGTAACCGTAAATGGCGGGCCTTGGGAATTGTACAATGTTGAAGACGATCAGACCGAGCTGAACGATCTGGCCCAAAAGAATCCGGAGAAACTACGAAGTCTGCTGAAACTGTACGAACAATGGAGGGCTGAACGTCCGTATCTGCCTAAAGAGCAGAACGTAAAACCATATTAGACGCACGCATCTTTGTCAAGAATTATTTACATTATTACTTGCTTTTCTGGAAATTATGGTATAATCATATGGGCAGAGCGGAGAACTTCGGATTATGGAGGTTCACGGATATGATTATAGCTATGAAAACAAGGGACATGCCGATTGCCGTGATAGAGGCTGATAACGAGGAATCAAGCGCGACAACGGACACGCGCAAAAAGGAAAACGCTCACGAGTTTAGCTTGCGCGTGAGCGAGGGCGCGCTGTCCGTTCTGCTCGATTGTACTGTTCCGACTGAGAACGTCGAATCGTTGGCGATAGAGATTTGCGAAGAACTGAGCATGATGAAGATCGCGGACCTACCAACCATCGACGATATCTCTAAACGTCTGAATCCTCAAGCTTTAGGTGGTTCGGCCCTCTCCAACGCCGTCCTGATTCAAGGCAAAGCCCCCAGCCCACCCAAAGATGCCACAATCGAGTGGGAGGGCGACTTTTTCAACACCGGTTTCGTTGTAGACGAGAAAACCGGCCAAATCGATTATCACCTGCGGGCTGCACAGACATCCGTAACCCAAGGCCAGTTACTGGCCAGATTGATGCCTCCCGAACCGGGCAAAGACGGCCGCGATGTTTTCGGCAAACGCATTCCTGCCACGCCGCCCGAAGTTCCCAAGATTAGCCCTGGCCAGAACATAAGGCACGATAAAGAGTCGGATTCGTTCTACGCCAAAGAAACCGGCCATTTCCGCTGGACCGAAGGCGTACTCAGCGTTGATTTGGTCTATACCATATCAGGCAACGTTGACTTGGAAAGCGGAAACATCTCACACCCGGGCGCTGTCCTTGTGATCAAGGACGTACTCGAAGGATTCGAGATCGAAGCGGCCGGCAACGTTGAAGTGCAGGGAATCATAGACGGCGGTTCAATTCGCACCGACGGTGACCTCCTTGTGCATGGCGGAATCTCCGGTGGACAGAAACAAAACATAACGGTTGGCGGTTCCATTCACGCCAAATACATATTGGACGCCACAATCGAGGCGGTTGGCGATGTCATCGCCGAAAGGGAAATAGTCCAGTCTTGCATCAAGACCAGAGGGGCCGTGCGCGTTCCAAACGGACGCATAGTTGGAGGAGACATATTGGCGCTGGGTGGGATAGAAGTGAAACAAGCCGGCACCCCCGCTTCCGTGCCCGGCAAGTTGACCGTCGGCGAAGACTACCTGCTCGAACGCAAACTCTCGGCTAAACACGAAGAAATGGAACCTCTCCAGAAGAACCTCAAGCGGATTTGCAAAACTCTCGAACCTGTCCTACAGAACAAGGAACTCTTGGCTTCCGGCAAGAAGAAACTGGTAGAGGTATTGACGGAACAGCAACTCGAAATGGAGAAGGCCATTCAAGTCTTGCAAGAGGAATGCGAACAGTTACGTGCCGAATCGCAAAAACTGTCCCTGCCCCGAATTCAGATCAACGATATACTTTACTCGGACACGATACTATGCATCAACTCGGCCAAGCGCAAAGTGCGAAAAGCTGTGGACACTGAATTCAAAGGCCCGCTCAAAGCAATCTATCTCATTGGAGACATAAAACTCGTTGCGGCCAGCGAAGGACTACCGGAAAAACCGAACGCCGGTTGAGCCACAACAACACACGCCCCTTGCCTATGTCGTCTTTTTCTTCCTTTGTTTTTTGACAGGCTTGTATTCCAGCGCCGGCCAATGCGGATCTTCCACGTGTTCCTTTTCCATTATCTTCTTGGCCAGTTCCACTTTTTCGGGATACAAGGCGGCTATGTCGTTTTCTTCAGCGCGATCCTTCTTAAGGTCGTACAATTCCACCGCTTCCTTAGTGCCGAAGCGCACCGCCTTCAAATCGCCCATTAACACCGCCTGCTGGAATCCGCTATAAAACTCCCAGTAGATGTAATCATGCGGCTTTTGCTTCTTACCAAGAATCGTAGGCAACACGGACATACCATCATTCTTCGGCGCTTTAATGCCCGCGATATCCGCCAATGTGGGCATAACGTCGTAAAACACCCACCTGAAGTCGTTCAATTCGCCAGCGGGAACCTTGCCCGGCCACCTCACGATCATTGGTTCGTTGACTCCGCCCTGGTATACCCAACGTTTCATGCCCCGTTGTCCACCCGCCGAATTGAAGAAACCGTCCCAGAGTCTCGCAGGGCCATTGTCGCTAGTGAAGAACACAATCGTGTCCTCGTCGAGCCCAAGCTCCTTAAGTAAAGCCATCATCTCCCCGATGTCGCCATCCATCCTGCTTATCATTGCCGCAAATATCTTCTCCGTCTCCCCCCAGTCCTTGTCCTTGTAGATGCCCAGATCCGGAACCTCGTATTTCCCGTGAGGAATTGTGTAGGCCAGATAAAGAAACATCTGCTCTTCTTTGTGCGTGCGAATGAAGTCCAGAACGTCCTCCGCCATAACGTCATGAGAATAACGCGGTTTGCCATTCACTTTCTCCACCGGCACAAATTCCCCGTTACGCCAAAGCGTATCCACATAATAACTGTGAGCCTTAACTTGGTCGAGATAACCGAAAAAATGGTCGAAACCATGTTTGTCAGGCGAGCCGGTCGTGCCGTCATTGCCCAGACCCCACTTACCCCAACCCGCCGTCGTGTATCCTGCCCCCTTCAACATAGTGGCAACCGTCACGTCATCGGCAGCCAACGGAACAAGCGCGTTATTGCCATCCTTAGTCTTGTTGTCTCGACGGCGTGCGTGACCCGAATGCTGTCCAGTCATCAAGACGCAACGGCACGGCCCACAAACAGGCGATCCCGTATAACACTGCCTGAAACGAGTGCCCTCCTCAGCGAGTTTATCGATATTGGGTGTCTTGATTTTGTCCTGAAATCCATAACACCCAACCTCCCCCACGCCCATATCATCAGCCATTATGAAAATAATGTTAGGTTTTCTTGCGGCCTTAGCCGTACGGCCAAAAGTCTGCGTGCCCAAAATAGCTACGCCTATACCCATCGATTTCAAGAAATCCCTTCGCTTCAGAACACCCATGTTGTTTTCTCCTCAATACAAAAAAACCAAATGCGTTGACACAGTCCGAGTCAGGACGCCTTTTTCTTGCGCTTCTTGGGAGTATCGCTTCCCGTAGCGGCCTTATTGCGGTTCTTGGCTTGGTGCTCCAAAGCTTCAAGTTCAGTCTGTTGGCCTTTGTCGCCCTGCGATTCCATCCACTCGAAAAGCCGCTTTCGCAAATCCGCTTTTATCTGAGCATACTCGGGATTATCCGCAAGGTTAGTCCACTCAAGCTTGTCCTTTGTAACGTCGTAAAGCTCTTCAGCCGGGCGATGCTGATAACGGCGCACCTTATCCGCGGCGTCGGGATCCGTCTTCGCCTTTTCCACCCAGGACACAAAGTCGCTGGACTTTGTACACGCGTTAGTGAAAGTCACCTCGGGCGTCAGATTGACCACGTACTTAAAGTTCTTCGAACGAACGGAACGAATGCCGTAGTGATCGGAACCATTGATGATGCCACGCGTTGTGTGCAAGCCGTACACATAATCCTTATGCTCCTTCTTCTTACCAAACAGCACCGGCAAGATGCTTTCCCCGTCCAACACATCCGCAGGCTTGCCACCGGCAGCCTCCACAAATGTCGGCGTAACGTCCACGTATTCGATCATCGCATCGCTCACTGTGCCAGCCTTAACCTTACCCGGCCAGCGAACAACAAAGGCCGTCTGCAGACCCGTGTCATAGCAAGTCCACTTGCCGAAGGGGAAACTCGCGCCTTGTTCGCTGGTAAAAATAACCATCGTGTTGTCCGCCAGCTTGTACTTATCGAGCAGTTCAACGCACATACCAACTTGACCGTCCAGATAGGTTATTTCGGCAAGATAGTCCGCATAGTTCTTCCTGGTTACTTCAGTGTCAACAAAATAAGCGGGTAACTCGAGTTTGGCAGGATCGTATCTTGACGAATCACCCTTGTTCCACGGCGAATGAGGTTCGTTAGAACACGCAAAAAGACAGAACGGCGTATCGCTTTCACTGCATTCCTTGAACAAACTTTCCACGGCCTCAGGATCCGGATTATTCTTAACGCCCGAATACTCAAATGGAAAAACCCCCGGCGGCTTAATGTGCTGCTTACCGCTCAAGGCAACCCGATAGCCAAGCGGCTTCAGATAATGCACTATGCTCTGCGTTCCGTCCTTCGCGAAGGTGTGGTTCGGATACGCCCCGCTCTTGACCGGATAAAGACCCGTGTAGATATTGTGTCTCGTTGGCGAACACATAGGCGCGGCCTGGAAACACTGCTTGAACCGCATGCCCTGTTTAGCCAGCTTATCAATGTTCGGAGTATGTGCCTGGCCGCCATAGCAGCCGATGTCTCGATGCGTACAATCATCGCCAATGACAAACACAAAGTTTGGTTTGTCCGATTTTGAGGTCCTCGCGGCATGTGCCAAGATGTGTCGTGACACCACAAGACCAGCAGTCAAGGAACAGATAAATTCACGTCTTTTCATAAGGGCCTCTCCGTTTTGATAATGAAATGACAGCCGTACCGGAACGAACAGATTACCCTATACCGCTGCCGGCAAACAAATGCCAAGCGCTAGAGGCCTTGTGCATCCCCTTCATCGCCGTCGCCGAGGACCCCGCGAATAGCGTTAAGCAGGCTCTCCAGTCTATATGGCTTCTGGATAAATCCGGCAAGTTCCTTTCCCGAAAAACGGCTTGCAACGTCCTGTTCGGTATATCCGCTCGCTATAACTACCGGAATATCGCTACGGATTTTACGCAGTTCGCGAAAAGTCTCTTCCCCGCCCATTTTGGGCATGGTCAGGTCCAGCAATACACAGTCAATGTTGTTTTGATTATCTCGGCAGATCTCTAAAGCCTCCACACCGTTCTCGGCAAGAATTACGGTCATCCCAAATCGCTCAAGCATCTTTTTGGCAACTTTTCTGACACCCTCTTCATCGTCAACTAGTAAGACCGTGCCTTTCCCGTGCCATTTTTCGGCTTTTTTCGGTGTAGACATTCTGTCTGGCAACTGACCGCACGCAACGGGAAAAAGCAGTTTGAAGGTAGTGCCTTGACCCACCTCTGAGTAAAGGCGAATTGCTCCCTTGTGTCCTCGCACAATCCCCAAAACAGCCGCCATGCCCAGCCCTCGTCCAGTAAACTTGGTGGTGAAAAAAGGATCAAAGACCTTTTCTTTCACTTTGGCGTCCATGCCGCAACCCGTATCAGACACTTCGAGGAAAACATAGTCGCCTTCTTCCAGATCCTCGTCATAGTAGTTGGCGTTCAGATACTCTTTGTCGCACCTGATGCTACCAGTGCTCATTGATATGACTCCGTCCTGCTCGCCAATTGCGTCGGACGCGTTTGTTATCAAGTTCATAATCACCTGCCGCAATTGCGTAACGTCTGCGCTAATAAGCGGCAGTTCGGACTCGAAATTGCGTTTTACAACGGCCCCTTTGCTTATGGATATCTCTAAGAGGTGGCCCATTTCTTCAATAACTTCATTCAAGTTTATTGTTTCGACAACAAACTTCCCTTTACCGGAATATGCGAGCATTTGGCGGCACAACTCCGCGGCACGGCCCGTGGCCGTAATTATCTCTTTTATAGTGTCCCGAGCGGGGGAAACCTTAGAAACTTCCATGAGAGAAAGCTCAGCATTGCCAAGAATAGTCATAAGCAGGTTGTTGAAATCATGCGCTATTCCGCCCGCGAGCACGCCCAAGCTCTCAAGCTTCTGAGCATGTTGCATCTGGGCCTCAAGTTCGCGCTCATGCCGCTCTAATCTTATTCTTGCGGTTACATCACGATCAACGCCAAAAAACCTGTCTTCCTCTTCGCTGGAGAAAACTGTGGCGTTCCATTCGTAGTAATTCTCCTTGCCGTCAGGACGTTTCCATGAACACTGGCCGAAAAACCTGAATACTCCAGGACTGACTGCTACACGTTGAGCAACATGAACACAATCGGACAACTCTTCCAGGTCGTCTGCGTCAAACAGTTGCTCCCTTGTGAAACCGGACATTTCCACGTATCGGTCATTGCAGGACTCCAGGCGCCGTTTGCCGGTCTTCTTGTCGCGAACGCTCACATTAATACCGTCGAAAGCATTTTCGAGAATTGTGCGATGAAGTTTCTCACTTTCACGAAGACGCTCGGTAGCAAATGCCAAGTCAGAGGTTCGCAGCTCAACTCGATGTTCCAATTCATCTCTAGCCTCATTCAATTCCACGTTGGCAACGCGCAACCTTCGCGTGCTCAAGCCCACTCTGTACGTGAGCAAGATTATTCCGGAAAGCAATGCCCCTACAAGCGACTGAAACCACACCTGCATCCAGATGGGCGGCTGAACAGCGAATCCCAATACAGCGGCGGTCGGATCAACGTTGAAGGCCCTGTCACGCGCTCTCACTTCGAGCACGTGTTGACCGCTGGGCAGGCTGAAAAACGACTTTGTGGTATCTTTCGAGTAAGGAGACCATTTATCCCCATCCAAACGCCATGAGTAATTGAGAGATTCCTTCTGTGTAGAGCTCCAAGGATCAAGTCCAGCCCACGAAAACGTAGCATTTCCAGCTGAAGAAACAACTCTTACGGCCTGACTGACGTCAGTAACAGGGGGATCCTTTTCAAAGTTGCATGAAAGTGCCCATAAATTTCGCCTTATTCTTCCATTCTCCTCAACGCCAAGAACGTTGAGCCAGAAAGTCCTGTCTCTTGATGGCTGAAGAATGATGCGTTCTCTGGAAGGCAGGAAAATCTTGGGAAGTGGATTTGACGCCCACGCCGCATTACTGCCCCAATAATCTCCTTCCAGATGTGCCAGCCCCGCTTCGGTCATGGCCCACACTGTTTCCGGCCCCGTTTGCAGAACTGAGTAGACATGGTTAGAAGGCAGCCCATCTTCCACTTGATAGTCAGTCCAAGTTTCACCGTCATACCTGATTACTCCCTGGCTGCCTGTGCCAAACCAAAGAATCCCATCATGCCCGGAATGTATGGTGGTCACATTGGCTGTCGTATTGGCCAGGAGACGATGTGGCGACCAGTCTTCTCCGTCAAACCTGAACAATGCCTTTTTTGAGGCAGCCAAATAATTTCCATTCTTATCTTCAGCAAAACAGGAAACCTCCTTCAATCCATCAGGAAGAGAATATAGTTGCCTGTTGCTTGTGTCATCTACGCCGTGCGTGGCTGCTTGGCTTGGCATGAAACGGCAAATCATGTCGTCTGCAACAGGAAACCATAAGGCGCCGTTGTTATCCTCGTAAAGCCAAGCCGGAAACCAACCTCGTCCGGGCTTGCCGAAGGCCTGCTGATGCCAACCCGTTCCGTCGAGATAGCCCAAGAACACCGTCGATGAAGCGCGGCTTAGGTTCCACACAGTTTCGCTCGATGACTCCAACAAGACTAGAGTCTTTCCACGCATGCCGCTTCGACCCGAGTGTTTCAGCCATTCCCCGTTTGTTTCCTGCAAAAGTGTGTCGCCAGAGTCGAGGAACCAACGCGATCCGTCTGAACTTTCAAGCATAAAGCGACAATTCTTGTATGCAATTCTTTCAGCTCCGCCGTAATCGAAGCGAAAAAGTCCGCCACTTGATGAGGAAAACCAAACACTATCATTAGCGCCTTTGGCAATCCTGTTAATGTTGAGGTTTCCCTTTAATCTCAGTAGTTCCGCGGCATACCTCGTTGTCCACACGCCTTTGTCATATATGCATATGGCGCCGTCCAGGCTTCCCGTTACCAATAAACCATTCCTGCCGGCAAACAACGTCCTCGGACGCCCTTTAATCCCGAGGTCCTGCTTGGACCACGATTCCCAATTGCTTCCGTCGAAGCGCAAAACACATGGATCCGGGTCCGTCTCGTTCTTGTTCTTCGTTTCCTGGGTCACCCATATCGCGCCGTCCTGCGCAACGGAAATTCTCCCAGGAGAAGTGCCTACCTCATACAAGCGCCATTCTATCCCGCTCTCCTGATCGAAAATGGTCACATCTTGTTTGTCCAAGCCTTTATCAGATGCTTCCTCCAGGACATCGCGTTCACGTTCATTTGCGGACATGCATCCAACTTTTCCTCTTCCGAAGGTAAACCACATCTTCCCGTCTTTTCCTTCGACTATTTCATGAGGTTCAAAGTGGCCGGGAACGATCCAGGGGGCTCGAACACCGCGCTTAATTTTCGGAAGATTCACAATAACTTTGAATGTATTTGAAACCCCGGCGCGTCTCACGGTGAAGGTAACGGTCGTTCCAAAATAGTCCTCATAAGAATCTGATATGTATTTCCTTTCACCATTTTCCACAACATAGGCGCTTTCGATATAGTCGCCATGCCGCAAACCCGCTTCGCCGGCAGGACTGCCAGGGGCAACCAACTGGATATAAGCGGGCAAAGCGAATGCTGAAGGCGACGCAACCATTCCTGACTGATTCTTGAGGGAATCTTTGGTGGTGCCGAACTCTGCCGGCACTTCAATTAGCCTCAATGTGGGCAAGAGTTTTTCGTATACTTTTGCGTATTCCGCAATGGTGTAGAATGTGCAGTCGGACTGGTCGGGGCCGGCCAATGGAGAACGAACGTGAAGAAATCCGTTGTATGTGGTTGCCCACAGGCTGCCGTCCTCCGCGTCGGAAATCTCCGAAATGTCCCACGACAAAATGCCTTCACCAGGCAACACGTCCACCCACTTACCGTCGTCGTACCGGACCAATCCGTGCTTCGTGGCCACGTAAACCGTGCCGTCATTCGCGACGAACACGTCCTTTATTTTCTTGCCCGGCCCAACGAAGCCATCGGCAAATATGGTCTGTTTCAGACCATCGTAACGAATGATCCCTTTACCGTTGGAAAAGCCCCATACCGTTCCGTCTGGGGAGCACGACAACTGGATAAGCCTAGTGTTCTTAAACTCGGGGAAACTTCGCCATCGCCAGGAACCCGTAATGTCATTACTAGGCGCCTCGAGAAGTGGCGTCTGCGCCGAGACTGCCGCCGCGAAACTCAACAAAAGCGTGATGAGAATGACACGACAAGTTATTGAAACCGACGGAGAAAGCATCGTACTCCTCTCAAGAATCTCGCCAGGGATCAAGATTTGAACTGTTTTTTTATGAAAACTTGAGATATCCGTTGAACTGCATTCGGTACTGGCGAAAATGGCCCAGCGCCGTGCTCACACGAAGGAAAACTTTATGCCTACGCACTATTGGAATTCTACATACCAATACCCATTCCAGTCAAGAAAAGCAGAAATAAATCAATAATTTCACATAAATCACATGCTTGAGGAGACAAATCCTTCGCATTAACTACTGCTGGCGCGGGCTTCAAGTTCGCGTTACCTCACCGTAATTGCTAATATGAACTAGCCCGCATCGCTCACCAGAACGTGGATGAAGCGTGGTAAGATATTGGATGCGAACGGATTGAAGCTGAGCGATGAATACCGTTGCGTATTGAGAGCGAAGTTTCAACATGTGCCGCGCCAAGAGATTGCCGCGATTCGCCGCGTTGTGGTGAGCGATGCGGGCTAGGCGTGCAGGGGACAGAGTCTAAACAAAGAGGGCATAAAAAGACATGAACAAGCAAATGAACACACACAGAATCTTAGTCACAGTTTTCGCTACCTTACTGTACGCAATGCTCAACACCGCTCCAGGGCTCGCAGAAACAATGCCGGCCGCAAAAAACGCAATGAAACTCTGGTACACGCAGCCTGCGAACGAATGGACTGAAGCACTGCCCGTGGGAAACGGGCGCCTCGGCGCAATGGTCTTCGGAAAGACCACACACGAACGCATCCAGTTCAACGACGACACTCTATGGCAAGGCGCGCCGCACGACTATGCCCACAGCGGCGCCGCCGAGTACTTGCCCAAGATCAGGCAGTTGCTATTCGAAGGAAAACAAAGCGAAGCGCAAGACCTGGCAACGGAACACTTCATGAGCGTGCCTCTAAGGCAAGTCGCATATCAACCATTCGGCGATCTCCTCCTGTCCTTTCCCGGCCACGAGAATGCAACGGGTTTTCACAGAGAACTTGACCTGGACTCTGCAATCGCATCAGTGAGTTACAAGGTAGACAATGTCAAATTCGAGCGTGAAGTATTCTCGTCCGCCGTTGACAACGCCATCGTTGTTCGACTCACCTCCAGCAAGAAGGGTGCACTCAGTTTTCTCGCAACCATGGAAAGTCCCCACACCGAAGCACGGCTTGCCAGTATGGGGAAAAACACACTGGCAATGACTGGCCAAGTCCACCCGTCGAAGGACAGGAAGACAGGGGCGGATATCCCCAGTGTGTTGCGTTTCGAGAGCCGCATCATGGTCGTAACGGAAAACGGCAAGACAATTGTCTCTGATGACGCGATTAGTATCGAGAATGCCGACTCGGCCACGCTCGTGCTTGTTGCAGCCACAAGCTTCAAAGATTTCCAGAACGTCACGGCAAACCCGGCAAGGCGATGCGCCGCGTACTTGAGAAAATCCAGCACAAAAACTTACAAGAAGCTCCGTGCGGATCACGTAGCCGATCATCAAAACCTTTTCCGGCGCGTATCCATCGACCTGGGCAACACCGACGCCGCAAAAGACCCCACCGACCTACGGATCGAAAAGTTTTCCGAGCGTTCCGATCCCTCACTGGTAGGGCTCTTGTTTCAATATGGGCGTTACCTTCTAATCGCAAGCAGCCGGCCAGGCAGCCAACCGGCAAATCTGCAAGGTATCTGGAACGAGTCCATGAAACCGCCGTGGGAAAGCAAATGGACGGTAAACATCAATACGGAAATGAATTATTGGCCAACGGAGGTCACAAACTTGCCGGAGTGCCACGAAGCCCTCTTCGACATGATAGAAGAGGTCGCCGAATCAGGCCGCACAACAGCACGCGAACATTACGGTGCAAGAGGATGGGTCCTGCATCACAACACTGACATATGGCGCGGTACGGCTCCAATCAATGCCTCAAACCACGGGATATGGCCAACCGGCGGCGCGTGGCTGTGCAGCCACCTCTGGGAACACTACGCCTTCACGGGAGACAAAAAGTTCCTGGCCAAACGCGGCTATCCGCTAATGAAGGGAGCGGCATTGTTCTTTGTCGACTCTCTGGTTGAAGACCCGCGCAGCGGACTACTCGTAAGCTCACCCTCAAACTCACCCGAGAACGGAGGCCTGGTAGCTGGCCCCACAATGGACCACCAGATAATCAGAAACCTCTTCGCCAACTGCATCGAGGCAAGCAAGGTTCTTGATAAAGACGAAGAATTCCGCAAACAACTAGCAAACATGCGAAAACGAATCGCGCCAAACAAAATCGGCAAGCATGGACAGCTTCAGGAATGGCTCGAAGACAAGGACGACCCCAAAAACCAGCACAGGCACGTGTCGCATCTCTGGGGTCTGCACCCAGGCAACGAAATCACATTGCGCGGAACGCCTGACCTCGCACAAGCGGCAAAGCAATCCCTTTTGTTCCGAGGCGACGCAGGAACCGGCTGGTCTTTGGCCTGGAAAATCAACTTCTGGGCAAGGTTTGAAGACGGAAACCACGTCTACACCATGCTCAACAACGTTTTGAGT
>SDBV01007297.1_pt1 | contig 15145 bp, 14 predicted proteins | sample 2277081 | NCBI WGS metagenome assembly SDBV01 (sample SAMN10402039, study PRJNA504765) | marine sediment metagenome | isolation source: marine sediment core GS10_PC15, 223 cmbsf | place: Arctic Ocean: Southern Knipovich Ridge | collected 2010
CCCGTCGGCGTACTTCCCGTCAATCGACAGGCCGAGATCGGCCGATATGAGGATCTTCGCCTGGTCGGTCAAGCTCTTCGTGGCGAACCGGTGGCCGAAGAGCTTGTCGACGTAGCCGATCCACGGCGTCGAGGCGAGGCCGATGGTCAGGTTGCTGCCTTCGAAGATGCCCTTCTTCTGCAAATACGCGTACTTGAGTCTTACCAGGATGCCGCTCGTTGCGTCTACAGTGACCTCCTCGGCCGGAACAACTGGCAGGCCGGTGGCGGGGTCGATCACCTCAACGGTCTTGGCCTTGTCGCGCGTGACATCGGCGGTAGCGCGCGCATACCAGTCGTCGCCCAGATCCGACTTGAAGTTGATGTAGCATCGCCGCAGCTCGAACGCGTTCTCGTTGCCGTCGTCGGCGCCGCGCTGGGCCTCGAAGTCGAAGAAGATGAGTCCGCTGACATCCACCTCGGCCCGCCCGGTGCGAGCTCCACCCACCACCAACAGCCCGAACAGCACGACCACTCCCGCACTACGTCTCACAGCTGCCTCCCCCTCACTTGCGCTGTTGAACGTGACACGATGGTGTACCCCATCCCCCCAGATTGTGACGCACGCCACGTGCCACATCTGCTGGCAGCCGGACGCGCACAAGTGGAGATGGATCGCTCAAGGAACGGCCAGTTCTGCGCTCTTTGGAGGGTGCGATCAGTCATAGCCCGGATTTCCTGCCGACGTGTCGGCTTTCGCCGCCGACGCATAGGCAGTGCTCTCGGGCACGATCAGCCTGGCCAGCTTCGACTGGAGGGTAGTTCTGGGAATACCAAGAAGCTCTGCAGCGCGGATCTGCTTGCCGGGGACCTCGTCCATCGCCGATTGGACCAGGCTCTGTCTGGTAATTCGATTTTGGACACAGCCTAGCTCGCGTTCCGTCTCGCCGATGATCGTCCGCATGCAGACGCTCTCCTGACCATCGAGACTCAAGGCCACCACGCTGCCTTGGCAGGAGCGCCGCCGGAGCGTTTCCGGCAGATCCTCTGCCTGTATCTCCACTCCCGTACACAGGGCAATTGCACAAGCAGAGAGGGGAGCAAAGGCGGAGTCGCGCGCTTCATCGCACCATCACGCTACGAGTATAACATGCCCAGGCCACGGGCGCAGAGCAAGTGCCCCGTATGCGCTCCACATGGGGACCAGTTGCCTTCTCCGGGCCACCACATGCCGGAAACTCGGCGCCAGTGCCTTGCTGACGGCGTCCCTTCCGTGCCGCCACCATGGGCGTTCTCGCTCAAGGCACATATTTTCCCCCAACGGGGCGGCGAAAACGTCTGTTGGCCTGAAGCTGCTGCCGGGCCACGGATATGGATACCTGGCACAGGATATGCAATACGCATGCCTGTCCGTCCGTTGCACGGAGGCCAATGATCGGTGCTCGCCGCTCGCAGATGCGGGCAATCTGTGGAGGCGACCGGACGAACCGCGCCTGAGGGGAACGACGCGATGAGGCAGGACGGAACCGTGGGAGCAGCGGACCACGACGACGCGCCGCCCGCGGCGCTCCCCAATTGCGCCGTCGGGCGCCTCATCCGATACAGGAAGCACTGCAAGCGCATGGTAGGTGCAGGAAAGCGTTACACCGACTCCTTCGAGATCGGCGCCGACTTGGGGGTAGGCCCCCCTCTCGTTCGAAAGGACTTCTCGCACTTCGGGAGACTTGGCGTGAGGGGAACGGGCTATGACTTGGAGCATCTTGCCGAAAGCCTGACGAGGCTCCTGGGCGGGGGGCGCGAGTGGAATCTCGCGCTCGTGGGTGTGGGCAACTTCGGTGCGGCGCTCTTGGGTGACGAGGGCCTCCGGGAAGGCGGGTTCAGGTTTGTGGCGGCATTCGATACGGACCCGGCCAAGATCGGTACGGAACGCGTAGGGATCGTCATTCGTCACCCGTCTGATTTCGGCCAGGCCATCGACGGCATTCGCGTGGACGTCGGTGTAATAACTGTGCCTGCGGCGAGCGCACAGGAAGCTGCCGATCTCCTGGCGCGGATGCATGTGGGGGCAATCCTCAATCTGGCCCCCACCAGACTGCATCCCATCGAGAACGTGCTCGTGGCCAACCTCGACCTGGGGCTCGAGATGGAGAAGCTGGCCTGCAGATTGATGATGGCAAAGAACGCCTTGGCACAAGCTGAAGAGAGGTCCGCGTGAGAAGCACGCTGGACGAATTGACCGACTGGGCGGTAGAGGCGGACGAGGTGATTGTGTTCTGACTTGCGCGGACAGCTCCGGCTGTCCCGTCAGGAAGGAGAAGACGAGATGAACAAGGAGAACACGATCTACTGCGTGCTGCTGGCGCTCCACAACCTGGCGCTGGTGGTGTGCGTGGCCGGCCCCTTCTATCTTGGGCGCATGGTCGCCGCGAGGGGAAGGCAGCCGAAGGAGCTTATCTACAGTCTGGACAGCGTGGTGGAGGACGTCATCTCCTCCCAACCCATGCTCTGCTGGCTTGTGGTTATCGTGCTCTTCGCCACCGGCTTCGGCTTCCCCGTGGTGCACTTGCTCTTCCACGGCCAGCTGAAAGAAGTGGGCGCGGTGGGCTGGGTCGCCTTCGGCGTGAAGCACGTGCTCGTCCTCGGCCTCGTCGGGATACTCTTCTACGGGACGTTCGTGATCAACCCGAAGATCAAGGAGCTCTTCGCGAAGTTCGAGGAGGGCGAGCCGGCCGACCCGGAGACCGAGAAGCAGTTCTTCGCGCTTCGGGGCGTGCGGAAGAAGTGGTGCGACAGGTGCTTGGTCCTGGGGGTGCTGGTTCTCCTGATCTCACCTGTGCTTCGTTTTTCAGAGCCACCGAAGCCGGTCGGCGCTGCCGGCACCTCAGTCGCCAAGGGGCGAGCGGCGGGGGGCCCGAACAACGTGAATGGGCCGCCATGAAGATGTTCCTCGAAAAGGTGAAAGCGAACCCCGAGGCCGCCAAGGTAGCCAAGAGGGTCGAGGACGAGTAGCTCAGTGTGAGCTAGTGAGGGCCGCCGGGCCCAGTGCACACGGGCCGGGCCCGCAGGGAACGGGGAGTAGGGCCGCTCGGGCGTCAGATGGTGCGACGGGTTCTTGGGCAGCCGTCTGAAGAGAGGGCACCGTGAAGGCCGTTCTTGCCGCGGACGCGTTGAGGCCGGAAACCCTCGCCGAGGTCGAGCGGCGGAGCGGGCAGCACGTCCGCGAGTGCTACCAGTGCGGGAAGTGTACCGCGGGATGTCCCATTTTCTCGGATCCCGACGGGGGCGACATGGACCTGCCGCCGAACCAGGTGATGCGGCTTCTCCAGCTCGGCCTGGGCGAGACGGCGCTTCGGTCGCGGACGATCTGGCTCTGCGCCGGGTGCGCGACCTGCACTGCAAGATGTCCTCGGGAGGTGGACCTCGCGAGCGTGATGGAGGCGCTTCGGGTCATGGCGCTCAAGGAGGGCATCACGCCCGCTGGCCTCGGGAATATCCCGCTCTTTAACAAGCTCTTCCTGAAGAACATCAGGCGCTATGGCCGCCTCTACGAGATGGAGCTCATGGGGAAGTTCAACATGTTCTCGTTGCAGCCGTTCAAGGACTTCCTCAAAGCGCCCGGACTCTTCTTCAAGGGACGACTGGGCCTGCTCCCGGGCTTCAAGGGGCGGAAGACGGGCGTCCCGGCCTTTGAGGACGCGCGAGAGGCGAGGAAGCTGGAGCGGGAATGAAATACGCCTACTACCCCGGATGCTCGCTCCACGGCGCCAACGTCGACTATGACGAGTCGACGCGGGCGGTGGCCGATTCGCTCGGGATCGAGCTCGAGCAGGTTCCCGACTGGAGCTGCTGCGGCTCCACGCCCGCCCACAGCACGGACCCGTACCTCGCCGTTTCTCTGCCGGCGCGCAATCTCCTCGCTGCGAAGGAGATAGCGAACGACGTCGTCATGTGCTGCGCGGCCTGCTTCAGCCGCTTCAAGTTCGCGCAGAAGCATCTTGAGGAGGAGCCCGAACTCCGCGAGCGGCTCTCGAAGACGATTCCCCTGGACGAAATCGCCGGTATGCGGACCCGGCATTTCCTCGACGTGCTCCTGAACGACGTGGGCCTCGAGAAGATCGCGCAGGCGAAGGAGAAGGACCTCTCCGGCCTCAAGGTCGCGTGCTACTACGGCTGCCTCCTTACGCGGCCACCCAAGGTTGCCGAGTTCGACGATCCCGAGGATCCGACGTCCATGGACAAGCTTCTGAGGGCCGTCGGAGCTGAGACCGTCGACTGGCCCTTCAAGACGGAATGCTGCGGAGCCACCTTCTCGCTCACCCGGACCGAGATCGTCCTCAGGCTTTCGCGCGACATTCTGCAGATAGCGAAGGAATCCGGCGCCGATTGTATCGCGGTCGCATGTCCCCTCTGCCAGACGAACCTGGACATGCGGCAGGGCGACATCGAGGGCAGGTACGGCGTGAGGTACCGGATCCCGGTCTTCTACTTCACTCAGCTCCTGGGCCTCGCCTTCGGCAAGTCACGCAAAGAGTTGGGGCTCCGGCGCGCGAGTGTGAGTTCGAAGAAGCTCCTTCGGGAGAGAAAGATAGCCTGAGACAGGAAGGCAGCCTGATGCCGGAAACCGCCGAAGTCGAGACAATGAGGGCCGAGCCTCGCGTGGGAGAGCCCACCGGCGGGTCCACTCCCGGACGAGAGCCGCGGATCGGCGTCTTCGTCTGCCACTGCGGAATCAACATTGCCAAGACGGTCGACGTGAAGCGCGTGGCGGAGGAGATCGGAAGGGAGCCGGGCGTCGTCTACACGCTGGACTACCAGTACATGTGCTCCGTGCCGGGCCAGCAGTCGATCGTGGACGCGATCAACGAGCACGACCTCGACCGCGTGATAGTCGCCGCGTGCAGCCCGAAGATGCACGAGCCCACGTTCCGCCGCGCCGCCGCCAAGGCGGGCCTGAACCCGTTCCTCTGCGAGATCGCCAACATCCGCGAGCAGTGTTCGTGGGTGCACGAGGACCGCGAGGTAGCGACACCCAAGGCCATCGACATCGTTCGCACGATAATCGAGAAGATCAAGGGCGACGTTCCCCTCGAGACAACGAGCGTGCCGGTCACGCGGCGGGCGCTCGTGATCGGCGGCGGCATCGCCGGTATCCAGGCCGCGCTCGATGTCGCGAACGCCGGCTACGAGGTCGTCCTTGTCGAGAGGGAATCGTCCATCGGCGGCCACATGGCCCAGCTCGGTGAGACGTTCCCTACCCTCGACTGCGCGAGCTGCATCTTCACGCCGAAGATCGTCGAGGTCGCACAGAACGAGAACATCAAGCTCCTCGCCTACTCGGAAGTCGAGGAGGTGTCGGGCTTCGTCGGCCAGTTCGAGGTGAAGATCAGGCGGAAGGCCCGTTCGGTGGACGAGGAAACGTGCACCGGCTGCGGCATCTGCACCGAGAAGTGCCCCACCCGCGTGACGGGCGGGTTCGACCGGGACCTCGAGATTTACAACGCCGAAAGGCCAAAGAGACCCCTCGGCCAGCGTCCGGCGATCTACATCCCCTTCGCCCAGGCCCAGCCCAAGGTCGCGACCATCGACCGTGAGAACTGCCGATACTACAAGACCGGTAAGTGCAAGGTGTGCGAGAAGGTCTGCGGCCCCAAGGCCATCCGCTTCGACCAGGAGGACGAGTTCGTCACTGAAACTGTCGGCGCGATCGTGGTCGCGACCGGCTACGAGACCCTCCCGCGCGACGTGTACGGCGAGTACGGCTACGGCCGCTACAAGGACGTGATTGACGGCCTGCAGCTCGAGCGGATGCTCTCGGCGTCGGGGCCCACCACGGGCGAGATCCTGCGCCCCTCGGACGGCAAGCCACCCAAGGAGGTGGTCTGGATCCAGTGCGTCGGCTCCCGCGATGAGTCGAAGGGCTTCCCCTACTGCTCGAAGATCTGCTGCATGTATACAGCCAAGCAGACGCGGCTCTACAAACACAGGGTCCACGACGGCCAGGCCTACGTCTTCTACATGGACATCCGCGCCGGCGGGAAGCGCTACGAGGAGTTCGTGAAGCACGCGCAGGTCGACGAGGGCACGGTGTACCTCCGCGGCCGTGTCTCGAAGGTGTACGAGCGCGGCGGGAAGCTCATCGTCAGGGGCGCCGATACGCTCGCCGGCAGGCAGATCGAGATCGCGGCCGACATGGTCGTGCTTGCCTGCGCGATCGTGCCGCAGAAGGGAACGGAGGAGCTTGCCCGGAAGCTGCGCATCGGGATAGGGGAGAACGGCTTCCTCGCCGAGGCGCATGTGAAGCTGAAGCCCGTCGAGACGAACACGGCCGGCATCTTCATCGCCGGGGCGGCGCAGGCGCCGAAGGACATCCCGGACACGGTCGCCCAGGCCGGCTGCGCCGCGGCCAAGGTGCTCGCGCTCTTGGCATCCGACCACCTGTCCTCCGACCCACAGGTCGCTTCGGTCGACGAAGAGATCTGCGCGGGATGTGCTCTCTGTGTATCGGCGTGTGCTTACGACGCGCGGAAGATCGACGAGAAGACGGGAATCGTCACGGTCGAGGAGGTCCTCTGCCAGGGCTGCGGTGCGTGTGCGACGGCTTGTCCGAGCGGCGCGACCATGCTCAAGAACTTCGCCGACTGCCAGATCATGTCGATGGTCGACGCGGTGGCATAGGAGGGATATCTGTCCGGGGCCGAAGACGCGCACGGTGGCAAGGGGGAACGTGTGTTGCACTACGACTGCCCGTGCTGTGGGAGAACCTCGGCGGAGGGGCTGGCCATCAGGAAAGGGCCCGAGTGCTGCGGCTGCGGGACGGAAATGGTCCTTGTTTGCGACGACAAGGGACCCGATGCCGACCGTTGCCTGGAGAACCGGCGTGTGGAAGGCACAAGCCACGCCCGCAGAGGGAGGACAAAGAGTGGCGTCACATGAAATGCCATACGACAGTCCGTTGCGCAGGGGGTCGGGCAGTGGCGAAGGGCTGTTGGAGATAGGCGACGGGCCGTTCTTCGTGTTCTGAGGTGAGGTAGAGATGGCCGAGCAGGTGACGACTGTCGAAGATACACCGGAGGCCGTTCCGAGTGATATCACGCCGGCCGGCGGGCCTGCGGAGCCTGAGCCTGCGGGCGAGGCCGGCCCCGAGAAGCTGGGCTCCGTGATGGTGCTCGGCGCCGGCATCGCCGGCATCCAGTCTTCGCTCGATCTGGCGGACATGGGGTACAAGGTCTATCTGGTCGAACAGAAGCCCTCGATAGGCGGCGTCATGGCGCAGCTCGACAAGACCTTCCCCACGAACGACTGCGCGATGTGCCTCTTGTCGCCCAAACTCGTGGATACGGCGAGACATCCGAATATCGAGATACTGACCAACGCCGACCTCGTCAGCCTGAGCGGGCGGCCCGGCAATTTCACCGCAACGCTCAACAAGCGCCCGCGCTTCGTGGACCCGGACAAGTGCACCGGCTGTGGGACCTGCGTGAATAACTGTCCCGTCAGGAACATCGCGCACTTCGACCAGCCGGAGCGTCTGGAGCTTCCCGATCTGCCAGAGGAAGACCGCGCCTTCATGGAGAAGACCGTGAAGGACCTCAGGGACCACAAGGGCGCACTGATCGCCGTCCTTCAGGCCGTCAATTCGCACTACAGGTACCTGCCGGCCGACGCGCTCACGTATGTCTCCGCCGCGCTCGAAGTGCCCTTGAGCCAGGTCTACAGCCTGGCGACGTTCTACAACACCTTCAGCCTGACGCCCAAGGGCAAGTGCGTGATCAAGGTCTGCCTCGGGACGGCCTGCCATGTCAGAGGAGGCCAGAGGCTCATCGAGAGGCTGGAAAGGGACCTCGGCATCAAGGAGGGCGAGACGACGCCCGACCTTGAGTTCACGCTCGAGGCGGTAAGGTGTCTCGGCTGTTGCGGGCTCGCGCCGGTGCTCACCGTTGACGAAGAGGTCCACGGCAAGGCCAAGCCTTCGCAGATGCCGAAGCTGCTGAAGGCGTATCGCACCGAGGAAGCGATCGCGTAGAACCGGAGAGCCAGAGATGGGCAAGCTCAAGCCGGAGGACCTGGAGAAGATCGCACAGAAGATGCGGCGCACGACCACGCTTCGGGAGGGCGCGGCACGCGCGCGGATCACTGTCCACATGGGGACCTGCGGCATCTCGGCCGGGGCGAGGGGGATCATGACCGCGCTCATGGCCGCCGTGGACGAGAAGAAGGCGGAGGACGTGATGCTCACGACCTCCGGCTGCGCGGGGCTCTGCAGCCGCGAGCCGATGATGACCGTCGAGCTCAAGGGCGAAGCGCCGGTCAAGTACGTCGACCTCACGCCCGAGAAGGCGGCGACGATACTGGGCGAGCACGTGATGGGCGGCAACGTGGTCACCGAGCACGCCCTGGCCGTCGGAAGCGAGAGAGTGCCGTAAAGGGAGCGATTCGGGACATGGCCGAGACGACCACACACCGTACGCATATCCTGATCTGCGCGGGGACGGGTTGCGTCTCCAATAAGTCCCTCGAAGTCAGAAGCGCGCTCGAAGAGAAGATCAAGGATGCCGGTCTCGACAAGGAAGTGCAGGTCGTCACGACCGGCTGCCAGGGCTTCTGCGCGCAGGGCCCGATCGCGATCGTCCAGCCGGAGGGGATCTTCTACCAGCTGCTGGAGGTGAAGGACGCGGAGCACCTCGTCGAGGAGCACTTCGTCAAGGGCCGGCCCGTCGAGAAGCTCATGTATACTCCCCCCGAGGCCGAGGCGCCCGTACCGAAGCTCTCGGAGATCGGCTTCTTCAGCAAGCAGCGCTTGATCGCGCTCAGGAACCGCGGGCTCATCGACCCGGAGAAGATCGACGAATACATCGCACGCGACGGCTACCGGGCCGCGTCCAAGGCCCTGACGTCGATGACACCGGAGGAGATCAGGGAAGAAATCAAGACCTCGGGGCTGCGCGGGCGCGGCGGCGCGGGATTCCCGACCGGTCTCAAGTGGCAGTTCTGCGCCGCGTCTCCCGTTGAGCCTGGGGAGCCCAAATACATCATCTGCAACGCCGACGAGGGCGACCCCGGCGCCTTCATGGACCGCAGCATCATCGAGTCCGATCCGCACTCCGTGCTCGAGGGGATGATCATAGGCGCGAAAGCCATAGGCTCCTCGCAGGGGTTCGTCTACATCCGCGACGAGTACCCGCTCGCGGTCGAGCGCCTCTACCTGGCGATCGAACAAGCGCGGGAGTACGGCCTCCTCGGCGACGACATCCTCGGCACGGGGTTGGCCTTCGATCTGGACGTCTGCCGGGGGGCGGGGGCGTTCGTCTGCGGCGAGGAGACTTCGCTCATCGCCTCGATCGAGGGCCGCACGCCCGAGCCGCGGGTAAGGCCGCCCTTCCCCGCGCAGTCGGGGCTCTGGGGTAAGCCTACCAACATCAACAACGTCGAGACCTGGGCGAATATCCCCGTCATCATCGACCGGGGCGGGAAGTGGTTCGCCACCATCGGCACCGAGAAGAGCAAGGGCACCAAGGTCTTCTCGGTGGTCGGCAAGGTCAACAACACCGGCCTCGTCGAGGTGCCCATGGGCACCAGCATGCGGGAGATCGTGTTCGACATCGGTGGCGGGATACCGGACGGCAAGCGCTTCAAGGCCGTGCAGACCGGGGGGCCCTCGGGAGGCTGCATCCCCGAGTCCCTGCTCGACCTGCCCATTGACTACGAGGGGCTGCAGGAGGTCGGTTCAATCATGGGGTCGGGCGGCCTGATCGTCATGGACGAGGCGACCTGCATGGTCGACGTCGCGCGGTACTTCCTCGAGTTTCTGAGGGGCGAGTCCTGCGGGAAGTGCACCGCCTGCCGCGAAGGCGTCGCTGCGATGCATGACATACTGGTCGACATCTGCGACGGCAAGGCCAAAGAGGAAGATGTAGCGCTCCTTGAAGAGCTCGCGGAGGGGGTTCGCGACGCCTCGCTCTGCGCCCTCGGCGGCACCTCGCCCAATCCGGTCTTGAGCACCATAAAGCACTTCCGGGACGAGTACGAGGCACACATCCGGAACCAGAAATGCCCGGCGTGCGTGTGCAAGGCGCTCATCACGTTCACCATCGACCAGGAGAAATGCAGCGGCTGCACGCTCTGCGCGAAGAACTGCCCGAACAGCACGATCACGGGCGAAAAGAAGCAGCCGCACAGCATAAGCCAGGACAACTGCATCAAGTGCGGCGTCTGCCTCGATTCCTGCAGGCAGGGCGCCGTGCTCGTGGCATAGGAAGTCGAAAATGACGCTGGAACAGATCAGAGAGATCCTGGAAGCCGAAGTCTTCGGCTCCGGAGACCAGTTTGCGCCGGGGATCGAGGCGGCATGCGCCTGCGACCTCATGAGCGACGTGCTGGCCTTCGCGCGGCCCCGGGCGCTCCTCCTGACGGGACTCACGAATCCCCAGGTGGTCCGCACGGCGGAGGTGGCGGAGCTAGCCGCGGTCTGCTTCGTCCGAGGCAAGGAGCCTGAACCGGAAACGGTCCGCCTGGCGGCGGAGAAAGGTATCCCCGTGCTTGGAACGAGGCTGGCCATGTTCGAGGCATGCGGAAGGCTGCACGCGCGCGGTCTTGCCGGTTGCTGCGAGCTTCCAGTCGCGCACGGAGGAAGGTCGGGTTCGTCGGAAGACGCGGTGGTGCCGGCAAGTTGACGTGAGCGGGCCGGTTGCTGCGGGGGGCGGGGGGAGGGCAAGAAGAGGTGTTCGGGGGTGTGGCGCTTTCTAGAGTGCAGGTGCTGATACGCGAGATGAAAGTGGCCGAGGCAATGACACGCGACGTGGTGACGGTAGAGCCGGGAACGCCGATGAGCCAGTTGGGGGAGATCCTGAGATCAAGGCACATATCCGGCACGCCGGTCGTGGACGACGACAGTGTGGTGGGGATTATCAGCATCGAGGACTTCATAAACTGGCTGAGCGAGGGCGGTCGGGACGTGCCGATCGGGGAAAGAATGACGCGCGACATGACCCAGATCGAGGCCCTCGAGCCCCTCATGCGAGCGATCAGCAAGCTCGAGGACAGTGGGTTCGGCCGGTTGCCGGTAGTCGAAGCGCCTCAGAAGAAGCTGGTTGGGATCATCACGAAGGGCGACATCATAGAGGGTCTGCTGAAGAAGCTGGAAGTCGACTACCACGAGGAGGAAGCGCAGCGCTACAGGGGCGACTGGCTGTACGACGAGGTCCACGCCGACCGGTCGAAATTCGTCCTCGGGTACGACGTGGCCGGCGGCGACGCGAAGAACGCCGGCTCCTCGGCGAGCCGCATCAGGAAGACTTTGGTCTGGCTCGGGATGCGTCCGAACGAGCTGCGCCGCATCGCCATAATCACATACGAGGCGGAGATGAACGTGGCCATCTACACGGACGGTGGCGAGATCGAGGTGTGCGTCGCGCCCGAGGAGGTGGCGGTCGTCGTGACCGATTCCGGCCCCGGTATCCCCGACGTGGATGCGGCCATGCGGCCGGGCTATTCCACGGCGCCGGAGTGGGTGAGGGAGCTGGGATTCGGCGCTGGGATGGGGCTCAGCAACATCAAGAAATGCGCGGATGAGATGGTGCTGACGTCGGAAGTCGGTGTTGGCACCAGACTCGAGGCCCGGATTGCCGTGGACGGGAACGCGGAATGACCGTGGGGGAGATGTGTACCAGGTTGGATATCAAGGTCAGGGCCGGGCGGCTCGGGCTCGATCGCGAAGTGACGGGAGGCTACGCGAGCGACCTCCTGAGCGACGTCATGGCGAACGCCGAGGAGGGGAACGTGTGGGTTACCCTCCACCGGCACCCGAATGTGGTGGCCGTAGCGGTAAGTGGCGGACTGGCCGGCGTGATCCTGGTGAACGGACGGGAGCCCGAGGAGGTCGCCCTGGAGAAAGCCGAAGAAGAGGGCGTCCCGATGCTCGTCAGCTCGCTCCCGACATTCGATCTTGTGGGGAAGATGCACCAGATGGGGATCTCCGGGCAGAGGTGATGCCAAGAGGTGAAACTGAGATGCTTCAACGCGGACCTGCACATACACACGTGTCTGTCGCCCTGTGCGGAGGCGGAGATGACGCCGATGGCGATCGTTAGGGCTGCAAAGGCGAAGGGCCTCGACTTGCTGGCGATATGTGACCACAACTCGGCTGAGAACGCGTTGGCCGCGAAGAAGGCCGGCGCGAAGGAAGACCTGCGCGTCCTGGGAGGGATCGAGGTCACCTCGCAGGAGGAGGTCCACGTTCTCGGTCTCTTCGACGACCATGACGCGCTGAGGTGCATGCAGCGGACGGTCCATCCGAACCTCCCCGGAGAAAACGATGAGGCCGTCTTCGGAGAGCAGCTCATATGTTCCGAGGACGATTCGATCATCGGGCGCAGCAGACGCCTGCTTATCGGCGCGACTACGCTCACGATCGAGCAAGTGGTGGACGCAATTCACGATCTGGCAGGCGTCGCCATCGCGTCACACATCGACCGGGAGAGCTTCGGCGTCGTCGGCCGGCTCGGCTTCGTCCCCGAAGGGCTCGGGCTTGACGCGCTCGAACTTTCGCCGCTAGCAGAACCGGGCGAGCCGTGGGATTCGATCTCGCGAGACAGCGGAGTTCCTCTCGTGCGGTTCTCGGACGCCCACAGGCTCTCCGACATCGGCGAGGCGTCGACTTCGTTCGAGATGGAGTCGGCCTCCGTGGGGGAGTTGGCGAAAGCGCTGCACTCTCGGGACGGCAGGAGGGTCGTGGCTTAGGAGATGGAGGAGCTGGCGTTGCACATACTGGACGTGGCGGAGAACTCGATTGCGGCGTCGGCGGGACTGATCGAGGTGAGCGTTATCGAGGATGAAGCGGAAGACCTTGTGAGGATAGAGATTGTGGACGACGGAAGGGGCATGGCCCCCGAGGCGCTCGCGAATGTTGTGGACCCGTTCTTTACTACGAAGTGCGGGCGGCGCACGGGCCTGGGCGTCCCGATGTTCGCCCAGGCGGCCAGGGACGCGGGCGGAGATTTCACGGCCGAGTCGAGGCCCGGGGGGGGGACGCGCATGACTGCTGCGTTCAAGCTCAGCCATCCCGACCGCTCGCCCCTCGGGGATCTGCGCGGGACGATGGCGGTACTCGTCTGCTCGCACCCGGACGTTCACTTCGCCTGCGAGCACACGAGAAACGGCCGGTCGGTCTACAGAATTGACACCCGGGAGGCCGCCGATGTGGCCCCCGCCGAACGGGACGGATGACGGATGCCTAAGCTCAACATAGATGGTTTGGATATCGAGGTCGAAGACGGCACGAGCGTCCTCGACGCGGCGCGCGTACTGGGGATCAAGATACCGACCCTGTGCGAGCATCGTGCGCTCGTGCCTTACGGCGCCTGCCGCCTCTGCCTGGTCGAGGTGAACGACGGCAGGCGCTCGCGCATCCAGGCCTCCTGCGTCTATCCGGCTTCCGACGGGCTTGCGGTGAAGACCGACACCGAACGGGTCCTCAAGGCGCGGAAACTCATCGGCGAACTCATGCTCGCCCGTGCCCCGGAAGTGAAGGCCGTCCGCGAGCTGGCCGCCGAGGTGGGCGTTACCGAGACGCGGATCAAGAAGCGCGACGAGAAATGCATCCTTTGTGGCCTGTGCGTCCGCGTGTGCAGGGAGCGGATGGGGCGATCGGTTATCGGCTTCGCCGGGCGCGGAGTCGAACGGAAGGTGATCCCCCCCTTCGACGCGAGCTCGGCCGTCTGCATGGGTTGCGGCGCGTGCGCGTTCATCTGCCCGACGGGCGCGATCGATCCAAAGGACTTCTGCGAAAGAGACGTCACGACGTTCCCTGCGGAGTTCGACTTCGGCATAGCCGCGCGTCCGGTGATCAACGTAGCCTTCCCTCAAGCGGTACCGAACACTCCCGCGCTGGACAAGGATCGCTGTGTCTACTTCCAGACCGGCAAGTGCCGCACGTGCGAGGCGGTCTGCGACGCGAAGGCCATCGACTTCGAGCAGGAGTCGGAGACAGCGGAAGTCCCCGTCGGCGCGGTGATCGTCGCGCCCGGCTACGACCGGTACCTCCCGGCCAACCGCCTGGAGTATAGCTACCAGAGCAGCCCGAACGTTGTCACCTCCCCGGAGTTCGAGCGCATACTGTCGGCATCAGGTCCCTACTCGGGCCACCTCGTGAGGCCAAGCGACCACAGGGAGCCGTCGAAGGTCGCCTTCATCCAGTGCGTCGGATCGCGCGACCTCGAGTGCAGTTCTTACTGCTCCGCCGTATGCTGCATGCACGCGACCAAGGAGGCCATCGTCGCGAAGGAGCATTCCGGGGGCGGTCTCGAGACCCACGTCTACTTCATGGACATGCGGGCGTTCGGCAAGGGCTTTGACCGCTACTACGAACGTGCGAAGAACGAGTACGGCGTCGAGTACCGGCGGTGCAGGCTGCCCGTCGTGACGCAGGCCCCCGAGCCCGGCGACCTCCTTCTCGGCTACATCAGCGAGGAGGGCCGGCATTCGCAAGAGCGCTACGACATGGTCGTGCTATCGACGGGGCTTCTGCCTCCCAGGGGCATCGAGGAGCTCGCGCAGAAGCTGGGCGTCGACCTCAACGACAACGGTTTCGTCGACGTCGCCGGCTTCTCGAACGAGGAGACGAGCCGCGAGGGCATCTACGTCTGCGGCGCGGCCTCGGAGCCGAAGGACATTCCGGAGACGGTGATCCAGGCCTCGGCCGCCGCCGGCAAGGCGGCCGAGCTCCTCGCGGAGGTCCGCGGCACGCTCGTCCACGAGAAAGAGTATCCGCCCGAGCGCGAGGTGTCCGGTGAGCCTCCACGCATCGGCGTCTTCGTATGCCATTGCGGGATAAACATCGCCGGGGTAGTGGACGTCGCCGCGGTCACCGAGTTCTCGAAGGGCCTCCCCGACGTCGCGTACGCCGAGCACAGCCTCTACACGTGCTCCCAGGACAACCAGGAGAGGATCAAGGAGCTGGTCAATGAGCACGACCTGAACCGGGTGGTCATCGCCTCCTGCACGCCGCGCACGCACGAGCCGCTCTTCCAGGACACCATCCACGAGGTGGGCCTGAACCCCAACCTCCTCGAGTTCGTCAGCATCCGCGAGCACTGCTCCTGGGTCCACCAGACGAGGCGCGACGACGCGACCGAGAAGTCGAAGGGCCTCGTCGAGATGGCGGTCGCGAAGTC
>SDBV01007298.1_pt1 | contig 15144 bp, 15 predicted proteins | sample 2277081 | NCBI WGS metagenome assembly SDBV01 (sample SAMN10402039, study PRJNA504765) | marine sediment metagenome | isolation source: marine sediment core GS10_PC15, 223 cmbsf | place: Arctic Ocean: Southern Knipovich Ridge | collected 2010
TCGGAGGGCAAATAAAATGGTCAATACAGTCATTCTCATGGGGAATCTTACAAGGGATCCTGAGTTGAGATACACACCTCAGGGTAAATCGGTATGTAAGTTCGGAATTGCTGTGAACAGGAAATACCGGCAGGCCGAAGAGATGAAAGAGGAAGTTACATTTATTAACATAGTTGTGTTCGGCAAACAGGCTGATGCGTGCGGTCAATATCTGAATAAGGGCAATGGCGTGCTTGTGGAAGGCAGAATTCAGGAGAACCGCTGGGAAACAGAGGAAGGCCAGAAGAGGAGCAGGCATGAAGTGGTTGCCCAGAGCGTCCATTTTATGCCGCGGAAGGGCGAAAGCTCCGGGGCTGGTTCTTCTTCACAGGGAGACACATCAGTACCACCGGACGAAACGACCGATATTGAACCGTTTTAAGAATTAACAAACTAAAAATAAAGGAGTATTAAATTGCATTATAGAAGATTTCAAAGAAAAAAATTTTGCAGGTTCTGTGCCAACAAGGTCCCCTTTATCGACTACAAGGATATTAAGACTCTCAGACACTATATAACTGAGAGAGGAAAACTTATTGCCGGCAGAATGACCGGTAATTGCGCCAGACATCAGAGAGAACTTACAAGGGCAGTAAAGAGGGCCAGGAACATAGCCCTTCTTCCTTTTGTAGAGAAATAAAATGAGAATACCGAAAGGCTGGGCACCGGTTTTAGCAAAAGAGATCATCGGGGAACTCCTGAAAAAGGAGCAGATTGAATTAAAGTCATCAAGGGACCAGGTCACAGCACTGCTTGAGGAATTAATTCTTGATGAACTTATGGTTGAAGACAGGCTGAACCAGGAGGTCAGAGAGATGTTAAAGCAGTTTGACGCGGACATAGAGAAAGGCCGGCTCGATTATCGCAGGCTCTTTGACCTTACAAAGAAGAAGCTCGTAAAAGAGCGTAATATAATCATATGAGACTCTCTGACGATAAAATAAGACATATCACCCATGTTGCACTGAAGGGGCTCCTTGAGAAGAAAGCTCTGGTTCCCCTCGATGAAGAAGGACTTATCAGACGTGAAATGCAGAGAGTTATTATCCAGGAGCTGAAACTCGCAGAAGCGATTGATGAAAAAGTCACAAGGAAACTGCAGTCCTACTCAAAGAAGATTCACGAAGGCGGTTCGGAATGGGAAGTGATGTATCAGAAATTCTTTGAGGAGGAATCCTCTAAAAAAGGCCGGGGTTAAGAGAACAATCTTCTCGTAATTAATACTACTGAGCTGAAAATACAAAAGTAAGCAAACAGGTCGCCATTCCGCGTATAAAAACTCTGTTCCTCCCCGACGGAAACTTCCTGTGTCAAAGTCGTCTCAACAAAAATATCACTTTCATTGAGTATCCTTCCCTTACTGTCAATAAATCCTGATATACCGGTATTCGCTGCCCTGGCAACAGGCACCCTGTTTTCGATTGCCCTGAATACAGCCATTGAAAAGTGCTGGTAGGGAGCTGATGTTTTTCCGAACCATGCATCATTCGTGATAGTTACCATCAGGTTTGCCCCTTTTAAAGCCAGGGCCCTGGCCAGCTCCGGAAAAATTATTTCATAGCAGATAAGGTTCCCGATTTTTGCAAAAGGCGTCTTCATGACAACCGGTTCTTTACCGGAGTAAAAGTCTCCAATCCCGACAGTCAATTTTTCTATAAATGGAAAAAACTTTCTAAGCGGAACATATTCTCCATACGGGACAAGATGCATTTTGTCATAGATTGATATTATGCTGCCATCAGGTGACAAAAGGACGGCGCTGTTCGCCATCATTGAATTGCCGGGCTTGATCTCTTTTACGACAACGCTTCCAAAAAGCAGATGTGCCGCAAGCCCTTTTTGAAATGTTACGACTTCCTCCGTAGGCGACTTATCGTAATCGAAGATAAAAGGTACTGCTGTCTCCGGCCAGACGATAATATCCGGGGAGCTTTTCGAGGCCTTTATAGTAAGAGCCTTATATTTGTCTATAACTTCTCCCTGAAACCTCTTGTCCCATTTTTTGTCCTGCTCTATGTTCCCCTGCACAACGCTGATTTTTATTTTCTGTCCGTTATCTGTTTCCTGCAGTTTGACAGCACCGTAAGAAATAACTGCAACCATAATAACGGCATAAATTGCTATACCTGAAATAAAAGGCCAGCGAGGAAAGGCCGGCTTTTCACCTGATTTTTTTTGCATATTTACCACTATATCAAATAGTGCGCCGTTAAAGGCTGCGACAAGAAAGGAGATACCATAGATTCCTGTAACATCCGCAATCTGAATAAGAGATAAGAATTTGTACTGGGAATACCCGATAAGTGACCACGGAAACCCGGTCAGGGCATAGGTGCGCAAATACTCAAGGAATACCCACAAAACAGGAACTGTAAAGACAGCAGGGACCCTTGAGTTTTTCTGAACAAAACTGAAAAGCATTGAGAAGATGCCAATGTAGAGACCGAGATAAAGGCAAAGCAATATAAGTATCAGAAAACTTACAACTGCAGGCAGGTAACCATAATAATACATGGAATGGGATACCCAGTAAACTGTACCCATGAAGTAAACAAATCCCGCAATAATTCCGAGCAGGAATGCCGCCCCTGTTGTTTTATCACGCAAAGACATGAGAAAAGGAACAAGCGCTATCCACGCGCAAAGATAATAGTCCAAAGGGGGAAAAGCCGGAACCAGCAGGGCACCGGATATTAACGCCAGGATTATGTCTGTTTTTTTTATCACAGTAAATTCAATTACAAATCAAAAGCAATTACGACATATGAATGAATTCCGGGTACCGGAATACAGACATAGTAGTATAACTTGTTATGGATTTGCAATTTGGTTATTGGAAGTTGTTCGCAGTTAGAAGTTTGCAGTTAATTCGTAATTCGTAATTGATAATTAGTAATTAATTTACACTCCCTTGACAATGAAAAAATATATGAGTTATTATTTCGGGTTATGGGCTGTTAGCTCAGTCGGTAGAGCAGAGGACTGAAAATCCTCGTGTCCGTGGTTCAAATCCGCGACAGCCCACCATTTTTTCTGCTTACTTTCAGTGAGTTGTGGTAGTTATCCATTGATCCTCATTTTCCCCTAAAACAGCAATTGTGCCCAAATTGTGCCCATTTTTCTGTGCTTCCTTATGCGCTTTCTTGATTCTGCCCCTTGTCTCTTCATGAAGTTTGAAGACTTTCTCTGATGCGTTTCTTAGGTCAGCTTCATTTACAATGTTGTACCTGTCGAACACTGCTCTAGTCCTGTGTCCTGATATCTTCATGGCTACTTTCTCGGGTATTCCAGCGCGTATCATGTTTCTTACTGCAGTTCTTCTGAGATCGTGGAACAGTTTATCCTGGGGTCTGAACTTGGTACTTCTGCACTCATTACAGGTGAGATCTTTTCTCTTTTGTCCTTCCTGCAGTTCAACTACATCTTCACAGCTTTTGCATTTGAATGTTGGCTTGTAGCCACATTTGCGGAGCGCTGTAGTCCAAGCCTTCCTGAAACTTTTTATCGGCTTCCCGTCCTTGAAGAAAACATGCTTGCAGCCAGGGTAAAGTCTGTCTCTGACAGCTTTCTGCTTGAATAGCGCATCGTACAGTTCACCGGTGAGATAAATAATCCGGGATTCGTTGTTTTTTGTCGTGCCAGCCTCAAGTGTAATCTTTCTTTCAAAGATGTTTACCTGTTTCCACGTGAGTGACAGAATTTCCTCTTTTCTCATTCCAGTGTAGTACCCTGTTATAAAAACAGGCTTGATGTATTCAGGTAGAGCATTTCCAAGATCCAGGTATTCATCATGTTCAAAGTATCCTGTACGAGTATTGTTTTCCTGAAGATGTGGAATGTATGGAATCCGGATGATCTTTGGCGGTGTCATCTGTGCGCCTAAAGAGAACATACGCTTTAATGCAGAGAGCTCCCGGTTAATGGAAGCGTTTGATGCTCCTTCGTCCTTTCTTTCAACAATGTAGCTGTTTATCCGGTCCGTAGTAATATCCACTGCTCTCAATCCCAGAAAAGTCGTTTTAAGATGTTCCAGGCTTAACTCTGTTCTTCGGAGAGATTTCTTGCCGTTCACTATGTAATCGTTTTTCAGATCTTCTGCAAGTTCATCAAAACGAACCTTCTCAACTTTTAGTCCCGGAAATTTACTCTCCGCTATTTGTCCTTCCCTGATCTTCAGAATCCTTTTAGCGACGCTCTCTTTTTCTGACTTTGAAGATTCTCTGTACGATTTGCCGTTGCGATAGTATTTGATCCAGAAAACTTTTCCTCTTTGGTAGATACATCCCATTAATTTATTACCTCCTTTCTAAGTTTTGTTTTCTTGCTCGTTGTTTTTATTTCACCTCCTTCCAATTCTAAAGCTCTAAGGGCAAGAGCAAGGAATGATGGAATTTTTCTCATGCAAATCTCCCACCTGGAGACACAAACATTTGTAACACCCAAATCTCTTGCCAAGTTAATTTGAGAATATGAATTATCCTTGCGCCATTTTTTTAACTGTTCAGGTGTCATGATACTATATTAACCATTGGTTAAATATATGTCAAGATAAAAATGATAACCGTTTGATATCATTAGTATTTTGGGGAAAGCATATTTGAAGCTATGTTGAAGTTATCAATAGGCTGACTTTTCAAATCAATTGACTATTGCATACATTTATCCCTATTTGCATGATCACGCATATATTAAATTCTTATAGTCTCTATAAATACTGCTTCGTAGACCGGAACGGTCATAACGTGTTAATATAAAAAACTTCCTCTTTTTCTAAACCAATAGGATTAATTATGTTTAAGAAATGCTGTCTTGAGCTGACAGTGGTTGTACTTCTATCTCATTTCTAATTTTCTTATTCTTTTGGAATTGCGTTTGCAGAAGAGGAAATTAAAAAGATAGCGATCAATCCCTTGGTATTAAGGCTCTATTCTTTTACTAAACAGGTGCTTTATAATGGTAACTAAATGATCTCAAACAAAATTAGGAGTAACCATCTTAAAGTGCTCAAATCTAAATTGAAATTAATCGGCTTGATGATGTTATGCTTCTGTTTAGTGACTTTTTCCCTAACCTCTGGTGTTGCTTTTGCTGGTGGGGTGACAGTTATTACTCATGGGCATTGGAGTACTACAACAGGGTGGGTTGATTGGATGGCGAATAGTATTGTAAAAAAATTCAATGATCAGAATACTTCTATAGCTGTTTATACTTTAAAGATTCACAGAGATGGAACGAATGAGATTACAGGAAACATACTAACTCAAGAGTCAATAGAGACATCGTTACAGTCAACCAGTGGACAAACTATTATAAAACTTGACTGGTCAGAGTTGAGTGAGTTTTCACCCTCTTTCTCCACAGCAGAACTTGCCCCCTATATTGTTGATCGCCTTATCAATGGATATGATAGCGTTAATCATTTTTTAAGTTTCCCAATACACCTGATTGGTCATAGTCGAGGTGGGTCTTTAGTTTGCGAAATTGCAAAATTACTTGGAGAAAAAGGCATATTTGTAGATCAGGTTACGACACTTGATCCTAAGCCGTTGGATGGTAACGGAGAACCGCAAGACTTAGGTGATGCTCCCGCAGGCTTATATGAGAATGTACTATTTGCAGATAATTATTGGCAAGATAACGCATTGACTATTGATCCAGATGGGCAGGAAGTTGATGGAGCCTACAATAGAAAATTAGTCCAATTGAATTCAGGATATACGCTGGATCATGCAGATACCCACTTGTGGTACCATGGCACAATAGAGGATGATACTCCTTTTTGGGACGGCGAGATAAACCTTACCTCGACAATGCGCAGTAATTGGTGGGAACAAGGTGAAAGTCAAGGAGCCAATACCGGACATTACTTCAGTCGTAACCTTGGCGGCAACCGATTAAGCACTTATTCTGCAAATAGTGAATCCAATCGGGTTATTGATGGGGTGCACTATATGTTTGGTGGGAATGGTTTTCGGACTGCGCAGGATAGGACTGGAGCTAATTGGCCTAATATAATTAAATTAGAACTCTTTTTAAATGGCCTGCCACTAACCGGTGATTCCGCAGCCATAACCATTGACGAGTCGACAATTGAAGACAAACTTGAGATAAAGTATGTGGGCCAGGATTATAATAGTTCAAGCACCGTGACTATTTATATAGATGCCGATAGAAATCCGTATAACAATAACAGTTATGTGATGATGTCGGAAGGCAACGGTGATGTGCAAATGATTGAAACCCACGGGGCAACAAGTACTGGATACTTCACTGGTAGTTTTGAGATTGATACAAATTTTTTATATATTCATAATAGATTTTTTGGCTCTCAACTTTATCCTTATATTTATGCAAAAATAACTGACGGACCACGTACCCGTTACATGTATGCAAAAACCAAAATAGAAACTAATTCTCCGCAGGTTAATTTCAACGATTCTAATTTGAAAGCTTCAATTGAAGAAGAGTTTGGGGTTGCCAACCCAACAATAGGCTTAATGCAATTTCTTGAAAATCCTGAATTTATAAATAAAGGAATTGTTGATCTTACCGGACTTGAGTATGCCGTCAATTTGAGATGGTTGAAGTTGACCTGGAATCAAATCACAAATATATCAGCCCTTTCCGGGCTTACTAATTTGAAAGTATTAGATTTAGGCGGTAACCAAATTTATGATATATCTGCTCTTTCTGGGTTAACAAATTTGGAGTATTTGATATTACACAATAACCAAATCAGCGACATCTCTGCCCTTTCTGGACTTACTAATTTGCTTACATTGAATTTATACAATAATCCTTTAAACAATGAAGCAATTACAATCTTTATCCCAATGATCGAAGCTTATAATTCTGGAAATATTATTTATGGACCTATTTATTCTTTAAATATATCATCTACGTCTTTATCTTGTAATGAGGGTGGATTAATTGTACAACCGCCCGGTGGTGAAGGAACTTATCAATATGGTGTAGGGTATTCAGTTTTGGTAACAGCATCACCGAATCCTGGTTTCAAGGTTAATTCCTGGAATGGCACGGATGACGACAGTTCGACTTCCACTACCAATACAGTAACAATGAATTCAGATAAAAATGTTACTGTAATATTTCAAGTAGACAATATAGCTACAGATTCAGACGGCGATGGGTTCCCTGACGGCGACGGCACAAATAATTGTATTGGAGGCAATACTGCTGATTGTGATGACAACTGTGCTTTGTATGTAAATTGTGATCAGGCGGATCGGGACAGCGACGGAGTAGGAGATGCATGTGACAGCTGTACTGACGTGGATGGGGACGAATATGCTATGGAAGGTGGAGAGTGCAGTTTAGTTGACTGTGACGACGGTAATGCTGCCATAAATCCGGAAACGTTTTGGTATCAGGATAATGACGGGGATAGTTTTGGGAACTACTCCTTATCTTTACAGCAATGCCTGCAGCCAGCGGGGCCGCTCGATTATGTTTTAAATGATTTGGACTACGACGACTATGATTCCGGTATAGGGGCACCTGTAAAGATAGATAATGCAACGCCGTCTTATTTTAGATCGCTTCAGGCTGCATATAATGCGGCAATAGATGGTGATTATATATTGACCATAGATGCAATATTTTTTGAAAATCTTTCTATTGATACCAATAAGTCAATTACATTCTCTGGTGGATATGACGGGACTTTTGCGCCGACATCCGGAGACACAACCTTAAATGGAGATATCACGATCAGCAATGGAACACTATCGATTGAAAATTTTCTATTGCAGTAGCATTGTTATGATATACCCAATTTCAACTGGAAATGATTTGCAGATGTTGGTAAATCTTTGCAAACTTTAGTTTCTGGACAATAAATTTAACCATGTGAGGGGGGGGATTAATTTCCCCCTTTTCTATTGCCTTAAACTGGCAATCCTCAACATTAACTACATCACAGGTTATCGATAACATGATGTACTCTTCAATTTTACGGCAATAAAAAACTGAGGATAACAGGTTGAAAGAGTGATTTTCTTGCTTTTCTTATTTCACTCGCAAATCAAATTATTCATGATATAATTATCCTATTAGACTTCTCAGAATTATCTGCAGTATATTTGTATCTATGCAGGGGGTTTTAATAATATTTCTGCATGCAATAACTTTAGTTACTATGGCTACATTAGATGAATTAAAAGGAAAATATCCATGCAAACGATGATTTGCTACATCAAGAATAATAAACTTACATTAGGATTGCTTATTCTCTTCTTATTTCTTATTAATACAAATGCAATCAGTTCATCTTCATTGACACCTAATGAAGCCCGTAAGGCACTAGCAGCACTCGGGATTTCTTATGATACAGGTTCCTACTTTAATGCTGTTAGAAGGGATGATGTTAACACGGTCAAACTTTTTCATTTTGCTGGAGTCGACATTGATTTAAGGTCGCCCGATTATAATAATACGGCACTATGGGAAGCTGTTGACGGTGGTCGTTATAAAGTTTTTCATTACCTTATGGATAATGGTGCAGATATTAACGCTACAGGTAACGTAGTAGGGGGTCCAACGCTTATAGATCAGGCGCCACTAACTAGAGCAATATCTCGATATCATTTTGATATGGCGTGGAAACTCTTACGAAATGGAGCATATGCCGGTATCAATAAGGAGCATGAAGGCACTATATTTGCAACATCACCACTTAGTTATGCATTAGCTTACCCGAATGCTCAACTGATTACGGAATTATTAAAACGTGGAGCATCTGTAGATGACCTACACTCCTATAATAGAACTCCATTAATAGTTGCATCTGGATATCATCACCCTGGGAATATTGAAATACTTCTAAAGGCGGGAGCCAATGTTCGTGCTCAGGACACAAATAATAATACTGCTTTACTTACACATCTTAGTGAGGGCAAAGTAAGTTTTGATATTGTGCGTCTATTGGTTAACGCTGGGGCAGATGTTAATCACAAAAATGGCGATGGATATACTCCAATATTTTATGCAGTCTTAAATGGAAATGAATATATAGCTCGTTTCTTAATTAGTAAAGGGGCTAAATTAAATGAGCGATTACCTGAAAATTCTATTCCATGGCAATATTATAATAATGCTTCTTTACATGATGCTTATGGGGGAGGAGTAACGCCATTGATGATAGCTGCAGCATTGGGGCATACCGAAATAGTAAAGATTCTTCTTGAATCCGGGGCAGATGTAAATGTAGTTGTAAAAGGTGAACATGCTTCGTATACAGCAAAGAAACTTGCCGAGACAAATCAACACATGGATATAGTGAAAATATTTAACAATCTAGCGACTAAATAAACGTCAAAGGTTTCTGCTTGCTTTCAAACCATAATCCTCAACCTTATAATCCCTGCTGATTATTCATATCATGATATTGTCGATACTGGCGCATTCAGCACATCTGAAGATATTCGGCTGAAATCTTCATTCCCCCAAAAAAAGAAAATAGAGTTGTCAAATCTTTTTTTTCAATTTCCTGTTAGTCATGATTATATCTCTAAGTATTCGTTCAGAAGGGCTACCCCGGAAATCTAAATAGGGAACCAAAAGCAGGTTATCAGGTTGTAAGATGTAAGGAGTATGACCCTTTGGAATTTTTCTGCTATCTACTTTAATAAATGCCTTATATCTTCCAAGGTCCACATCAGAGAAATTTATTCCGTCTAAAAACCTTACTTTATGAGGGATAATCATTATTGGCATATCATTAGGGAACTTCTGTTCAGTTAATAAAACTGCAAAATCATGTATATTGCCAGGATCATCTGATTTAATGTGATTTTCAAGATATTTTAAATGAGGCCCGAGAGTGACCTTCTTAAATTCCTCCTTCACCGAAATGGCAGCTCTCCATAACATTGACATGAAAAATAATTTAAATTTGTTATAATCGACACCATTAATTGTATATCCTATTATTTCGTTCCTGTCTTCTACTGGTTCTTTTTTTAATAATGACTGAAGTAACACGCTTATTCCATAATCATCATATTGATGGAATTTTTTCTCACAATCGTCACACAGGATATTTGGATCATATAGTCCTATTTGTGAACGTTTTGGATGATTTCCCTCTTTACCTGAATAAATTTTGAGTGGTTTATCTGAGAGTTTTATATTCATATAAAACGCTTCCGGGATAATATGAGATTTAACTAATTTTCTATCTTCATTACAGAGTTTGCAAATCATAGTTTTAATATATATATGCGTTTATAAAAAGTCTATTTTTAAACATGTTGCTGTTCATGATCAGTTAATTTTCCCGAAATTTATTTGGGAAATATTTTTGGAAAAATAATTTCTGGGACTCCAAAGAGTGTTTTTGCAAATTCCGGGGAAATAAGCGCTTAGGGGGGACTCCATAGGCTCAAAGGGCCATGGGGGGAGGGGTCTTCTACATCCCGGCTATATATGAACATAATGTGCCTCTCAATGCTTTAATCAATAACACTATCCTTCTGCTGTATCGTCGTTGCCGACAGTTTTCTTATCCTCCGTCATCAGCCAGGTACATCTTCCAATCGCACGTTGTCGGGTGTCTTTTATATTTGTTATAGAAAATACAGATACGTATTGGTAAAAAGCGAAATATCTTGACATATCCTACAAGACAATCAACTTCGCTGCCATCGCTACGCTTTTCCTTCTTCTGCCATAAAAAGCCGGTAGGCCGTATACTGATCTTGCGTTTCTTCTTAGTTTCTGACATTTCATCCTCCTTTTAATAAATGACTAGAGTTTTACTTTTTTCAATTAAAGCATCCAGGTCATTCACGTCAACATAAACTCTACGATCAAATCGAACCATCGGGAGTTTCCCGGCCCAGATCATTTCCCGCAAGGCACAAACGGATCGGCCAAGATATTCACTGGCCTCCTTGATGCTGTAGAGACGTTTTTGAAGTCTGTTTTTCTGTGATTTATCTTTATTCACGGTCACAATTCAGTCACATACCCCTGTTAGGCATAGTATTTTCAGCGCCTTACGAGGGGGCTGAGGATTAAAAGTCCTCATTTCTCTTGGGCCGTTTTCCTAATCTGTACGGCCATAGCGGACAATCTTTTACCGGGCACTCCCTTATTTCTTTATAGCTGTTGCCGGTGCATTCACGGCATTTTTTACGAATTGATCGAACCGGGGTCATTGCCTTGTTCATAATATGCCCTCATTTCTCAAAACCCCATTGATAGCTAGGTAGTTTTGAATATTCTTTATGTGGTCTGATTGTTTGGTCATGCTGATGCCTTTTTTGCAATTTGAGAGAAATGTGAGCTTTCCAGTTTATTGCTTTCGCTAGTTTTGCTTTTCTCAATCTGTTTTTTGTCCTCTGTTTCGATTAAAATTGTTGTATCAACATCTCTGTATCCTGAAGCTGAATTGCTGATCTCATGTATGCCAATGCATTTCTCAGGATGTCTATTCCCCTCTTTCATGACTTCGTAGAGACGCTCAAATTCCTTCTGTTTGAATGGTCTCTCTTTATCTGTGCAATAGCAAAAGGCTTTCCATCCTCCCATGGCTTCAACAACGCTATGAATGACCGGATCTGGAAATATAACTGACATATAAGCGCCATGCTTCGAGACAGCTTTCCGGGCCAGTATCCAAGCTTTCAAACCGTCATTACCTGATATTGCAGCCCGAATTTCAGCAACTAACGGAAATGTTGAAAACTTTTTAGTATTCAGGACATTGATACAACCTCGTTCAAGTGCCCCAATGCTTAAATCTCTCAATGCACGCCAGTAGATTTCTATTTTTTCTTTTGAAGGAGGACTGTCAAACGCTTCACCCAACAATGTCATTAATTCTATAAATATTTTATGATCTTTCTTCTGCAAACTCAGCCTCCTTTTCTTTCAACCAGTCAACTGCTCCTTTGTGTTTGCTTATTGAAGGATCGAGTTCTCTTTCATTTAGGTATGACTCAAATTTAGTCCCAAACAACGTTTCAGGTCTGAGATATTTGATCATGTCCGGGTTGATTCCCCAATGCTTAATTTTTTTATCTATGACAGTCTTAAAATCCTCCAGCGTGAATCCTTCTTTATATCTTGCGTTTATAAGGTCCCTTGTCTTTGGTGTTGTATGTCGATAGGTACTTTTTAATTGCTGATTCAGGTAAGAAATAATTTCTTTATACGGGATAGATGTTTTTTCCCCCATGCCCCCCTTTTCTTCAGTATCAGTATCAGTATCAGAAGCAGTAACAGTATCAGTATCAGTAACAAGAACCTTTCGGGAAGGCTTTTCGAAATGTTCTTGAAAGGCTTTCTGAAAGGCTTCGCTTACAGCTTCCATAAAGACTTTAAATGATTGATAAAATTCATCTTTTAAGTGACAGTTAGGGAGTTCATCATATATCTTTATCCATGAAATCAAAACATTAGTGTTATAAGGTCGGTTGTACTTAAGGAAGTTTGGAATATATATTAAATGATACTTTGAATCATACTTAACGAACCCCTCTTTAAAGGCTTCCTGAAAGGCTTTTGAGTATCTCTTAAAATCCCACCTTAACTCAGCAGCTAATGCTTCTACCGGCGCTTTGAATAAACCGAATGGAGTTGAATATGGGGTAGTAAGAAGGTGAAAAAAAACTAATTTACAGTCATCACTTATAAATGGGAATTTGTCGTCATTCCAAATCTTGCAGTGTATATTATGATAACGTGTCATTTTCAATTTAGCTTTTCATTGTTCATTTCTACCGCATTATTTTTGCGCCTCATTATCATTTCAGCCCGGAGCCGCTTCAACATTTGTGCATAGTCGTAAACATTTAGTTGGATTCCATTGTTATAAGCATTCATTGCTTTGTAGAAATCGTCAGAAATAGGAAAGACAAATAAGGTTCTTCCATTTTCAATTTTAAATTTTGGCTGAGTTTCCAGAATAATGCAGATCGCGGAGCTTAAATAAAGGTCAGGTGTAATGAAGTCCTTATGTTTCATGCCCTATCCTCCTGTTCATTTCAATTTCGTAAAAACTAGGAATATGATAGGTCAAAAAGGAGGAACTGTCAGGCACTTTTTAGGTTAGAGCTAAAATGTGGTATTGGTTAATCTTCAGCTTCTTGAATCAGTTTTTTGGCTTTACTGACCGCTCTTTCAATTGTTCGTATTTTTGATTTTGATATTACATCATTAGAAGGGCTTTCTTTTATTTTAAATATCTCTTTCGTTATTTGAAGAATGGATTTATTTTGATTATGCCGCATCTCAAATATGTCCCAAATGCTTATTCCTTTAGGCAGTTCAATGGTCCCATCACGATCACCAAGTTTTATTTGCTTACTATAGAAATGGTACAAGTTCCCGATGTCTTTCTTAATGTCTTTTAATTTAGAATTAATGTCTATTTTAACATTGAGAAATTGTTCATCTTCGAGCCCAAAGATTTGTTCCCCGGTTTTTTTTATGCGTATTGGAATTGGAAGAACAGAAGGAACAAAGTGTATTCCATTAATGTTTGCATCAGGATGAAAAGGATAGGGTATTTTATATTTCTTACATAATTTTTGACCTTCCGGGGATAAACGGTTTAATGGTGTGATAGAATCAATTAGGAAAACATCATCTATTCCTTTTTTCTTGCGATTTTCATCATATTTTTTATAATCTTTTTTATACTTGGAAGACATCTTTAATGCCTGTATCCTATCTTCAAATTTCATTTCGTTTCGTTACCACACTCCAAGGCGGTTACTCCCAAGTAAAAATAGAAGTTTAAGAGTTCCTATATTTTACCGAAATGACGTATTAAATTGGAAAGGAAGCTATTGCCATCCGCCTGCTTGTCGACTACAAGTGAATCAACGCCTCTCCGACCATTGTCCTAACTGGAGGAAAAAGCCATAATTTGCCCAGTACTGATATCCCCCTATTATCCCCCAAAGTTTGAGGTCATTTTTTCATCTTTATTTGCGATCGAAGTTATTTGCGGAATCCCAAACAAGAGTTGAAATGGATTTAAATTTACTTACACTGAGTGAGCCTTTCTCATTTCTTCCCTTAGAACCGGGGCGTTTTAGTTCCCTCTCGATATCATCACGTTTGGCCTCGTATAATTCAAGGGGATCGAAGTCTTCATTCAGGAGTATAAGAACTACTGTATCCCACACATTTTCAGGTTTAATGCTGCCGACTTTCTGCCCAGGGCCAGTAGTTGGTAGTACACAGCGAGCCTTGATTTGCACTTTTCTCCCGTCTGGTGAAATGGCATCATATCCCGCTTGTCTGGCATTTGATAAGTTAAGACCAAGCAGCTCCGCAGCAATAACTTCACCTATTTCACCGGTAACACCCAGAGGTTTGCCGGTAAGTTGTCGGTAACGCTTTGCTACCTGTTTTGCGGTTTCAACGACTTCTCGAAGCGTTTTCATATCTCAATATTTAAATCTGAGCTATCACACGTAGGATCTTCTATTTCATGAGTGAATCTTAATATTCGTTTTCCCATTCATCAATCAGCTCCATTAAATTATCAGCTGGAATAAATTGAATTTGGGGCTTAAATATATCGTCGTCAATCACTTCGCATACCCATAACTCGTACTCTATTTTATTTTCATTTCTTGCATACTTAATGCCGGCTCGATACTTATCAAAATTATCTGGATGCCTAACTCCATTGCCCCATCCTTTACCTATTCCTTTTATTTCTACTAGTTCTTCAGTGCCATCCTTATATTCAATTAGTAAATCAGGAGTATATGTAGTTCTTCTTCTTTTGTAACTGTTGTAATAAGGTATTTTGAAAGGCTCTATTATGAATCCTGCCACTTTCTGGTGCCGCCTTTTTAACCATTCATAAACTGCAAGTTCAGTGTCAACTCTGCATATTCCATAACCACATTCGTTCTTTACCATACCAACGGCATATCTAAACGGGAATATTGGATCAGTTATCTCATGAAAACTACATCTCCCAACTCCACGATGTATTGTTTGATGGCCGGCTGGTTGTGAACATATTCCACCTGAAGATGTTTCCCCTCCACATTGTTTCTTCACCTAGCCAACCGCATATCGACGAACATAAATTTCGATGGTATGAGACAAAAAAAA
>SDBV01007299.1_pt1 | contig 15144 bp, 27 predicted proteins | sample 2277081 | NCBI WGS metagenome assembly SDBV01 (sample SAMN10402039, study PRJNA504765) | marine sediment metagenome | isolation source: marine sediment core GS10_PC15, 223 cmbsf | place: Arctic Ocean: Southern Knipovich Ridge | collected 2010
GGATAAAGATGATCATGAACACCAAAATAAGGATCAGGCTTAAGGGGTATGATCATAAGCTTTTAGATCAGTCCGCAATGGATATTCTGGATACCGCCAACAAAACAGGAGCAAAAGTAGTTGGCCCAATTCCGCTGCCTACCCAGATCAATAAATATTGTGTCTTGCGATCGCCTCATATTGATAAAAAATCTCGAGAGCAGTTCGAAATCAGAACACATAAACGTCTTCTTGATATTGTAGATCCGACACAGCAGACCGTAGACGCATTGATGAAGCTTGACCTTTCGCCGGGAGTCGATGTAGAGATTAAATTATAATTTGCTAAATCGAACCTAAAAAAAAGGTAACCGATTCGGCGGTCAAGGAATAATTTGTTTTCGGTGATACAAAAATCAAAGGCGTTACCATAGAAGCAGGTAAAAACGATGAGTAAAGGCGTATTGGGCAAAAAAGTAGGGATGACAGGAGTTTTTTCATCCCAAGGTGAATTGATTCCAGTAACTGTCGTGAAGGCGGGGCCGTGTGTTGTCACCCAGATTAAAACACGAACTACAGACGGTTATGACGCAGTTCAACTGGGATTTGGAGACCATAAAAAAAAGGTCAATAAACCGCTTGAAGGTCATTTAAAGAAGAGCGGTGGGCAAATATTTGACTTCTTCCGGGAGTTCACGGTTGAAAATCCGGACAATTTTCGCCTTGGCCAAGCCGTAAATGTGGACATTTTTAAGGTGGGTGAGCTTGTCAACGTCACCGGCACAAGCAAAGGAAGAGGATTTTCCGGGGTTATTAAACGGCATGGGTTCCATGGGGGAAAGAAAACTCACGGAAGCCACAGCCATCGGATTCCCGGATCCATCGGATGCAGTGCATGGCCGGCAAAAGTCATCAAAGGGAAAAAAATGCCCGGGCAGTATGGTAATAAACGAAAGACTGTTAAGAATCTTGAGATTGTTGACCTTCGCCCCGATGAAAATTTGATTTTACTGAAAGGGGCAATTCCTGGATCATCACTGGGTATCATCGAAATCAATAAATCCAAAACTTGAACAAAACCATGTCGGGTGCGCCAACTCGAGGCAAGACGATTGAGATATGGAGTATCATTTGTAAAAGAGGAAAATTATGGCGGTTTTGAACGTTCAAAATATTTCAGGGGAGACAATTTCGGAGGTGGAAGTATCGGATGATATTTTTTGTGTTCCGATTAAACCCGAAGTCTTACATCAAGTGGTTACCATGCAACTTGCCAACAAACGGTCCGGGTCAGCCAAAGTCAAGCACCGAAGTGATGTTAAGGGGAGCACCAGAAAGCTTTTTCGACAAAAGGGAACGGGTCGGGCACGTCGCGGTGACATCAAGTCCCCGCTTTTAAGAGGTGGTGGTGTCGTTTTTGGGCCGGATGGTCGATCATATACACAAAACGTTCCAAAAAAAGTGAAAAAGCTGGCACTCAAAATGGCATTGAGCACTAAATTTAAAAAAAGTAGATTGATTGTTTTGGATAAATTGGAACTTGATCAGATCAAAACCCAAGCATTCGTGACCATCCTGGATACATTGAATATCAGTAATGCGCTGATAGTGATAGATGAAGAGAATGAGAAATTAGATTTTTCATCCAGAAATGTTCCCGATGTTAAAGTTCTGAGGAAAGAAGGCCTAAACGTTTACGATATTTTGAAACATAAAAATTTAATTCTTTTAGAATCCTCTATTGAAGGAATTGAACGGAGGATCCTATCATGATTCAGTATGATATTATCAGAAGGCCGCTAATCACTGAGAAAACGACGATTCAAAAAGAAACGTCCAACCAGGTTTCTTTTGAAGTCGATCGGCGAGCCAATCGAGTTGAAATTAAAAAGGCGGTTGAAAAAATATTCAATGTCCGGGTTGCCGGCGTTCGGACCATGCAGATAAAAGGAAAGACCAAACGCCGAGGGCGAATTGTAGGTAAACGAAAAGATTGGAAAAAGGCTCTTGTGACATTAGGTCCAGGCGAACGAATCGATTTTTTTGAAGGCGCTTAAATTAAAGACTCCAAGAAGCGTGTTTTGGACCTACTCAATAAAATTTACGGCTTTAGTTTAACTTTACAGGAAAAAAAATGCTATCTAGAAAAATGAACCCGACATCGCCCGGAAGACGATTCCAAAAATATTCCACTTTCGAGGAGATTACCCGAACCACACCGGAAAAAAAGCTCCTTAAACCTCTTAAAAAAAGCGGTGGTCGGAATTCAAATGGACGAATCACTTCTAGACACCGTGGTGGGGGACATAAACGGCACTACCGGATCATCGACTTTAAGAGAGATAAAATCGGTATTCCGGCAAAAGTGGGTTCCATTGAATACGATCCAAACCGGAGCGCCCGTATTGCACTTCTGCATTATGTTGATGGTGAAAAGCGTTATATCCTGGCTCCACTTCATTTGTCATTGGACGATAAAGTCATGTCAGGGCCCGAGGCAGATATTAAACCCGGAAATACTTTACCGCTTCGAAACATTCCGCTTGGGACACATATTCATAACATCGAGCTTCGAATCGGTGCCGGGGGCCAAATCGTTCGAAGTGCGGGGACTTTTGCACAGCTAATGGCCAAAGAAGACCGATACGCCCTGATTAAGCTTCCATCCAGTGAAGTTCGCATGATTCTTTTAGATTGCAAGGCTACCATCGGGCAGCTGGGCAACGTGATTCATGAAAATCTCTCGATAGGAAAGGCAGGCCGGAGCCGCTGGATCGGCCGAAGACCCAAAGTAAGAGGGGTTGCCATGAACCCGGTTGATCATCCCATGGGCGGAGGTGAAGGTAGGTCTTCCGGAGGACGACATCCCTGTACGCCTTGGGGTATGCCGACCAAGGGGTATAAGACCCGCAAAAACAAGAGAAGCGATCGTTACATCGTGAAAAGGCGAGGTAAAAAATAACGGTGACCTTATGGCCAAAGGGTCGAAAAAAATGTTTGATGCCGGAATCCAAAACGGATAATCTTAACAGGAGTATGTATGCCACGATCGTTAAAAAAGGGTCCATATATTGATCCAAAGTTGTTGAAAAAGGTAGAAACAGCCCAGGGAACTCGTAGTAATAGAGTGATTAAAACGTGGTCTCGTCGATCTACAATTATTCCCGAAATGGTAGGAATTACATTGGCGGTTCATAATGGGAAAAAATTTATACCTGTTTTTATATCTGAAAATATGGTTGGACATAAACTGGGCGAGTTTTCACCGACCCGGCTGTTTTATGGCCATGCGGGGGACAGAAGATCCAAATTGAAATAGAATACCGGATTCTCCGATAGCGCATTTATGTAATATAAAAGAATTCTTAGATACGATATATGATTGTTATTTGTAATAAGGGATTTTGATGATGGAAGTAAAGGCAGTAGCAAAGTATGAGCGAATCTCGCCCCAGAAAATCCGAAAGTTGATCGGCGCGGTTAAGGGCAAACCCGTCCAATCCGGATTGGAAATGTTGAGATTCATGCCGTTAAAGGGAGCTAAAATCGTCGAAAAAGTGCTCCGGAGTGCAGTCGCGAATGCCGACCAAAAAGAAGGGATGGATGTTGACGATTTGATCATCCGTAACATTATTGCAGATCCTGGACCAATGCTGAAACGGTTCAAGGCCAGAGCAAGGGGCCGGGGAACAAGGATATTGAAAAGAACCTCACACATCACAGTCTATTTAAGTGAAAAGCCGACATAAAATGGAGGACAAAGTTTGGGCCAGAAAGTAAATCCGATCGGGTTGAGGCTGGGAATCGTCAAGACGTGGGAATCCAAATGGTATGCCGGAAAAAAATATGCCGAATTTATTCTGGAAGACTATAACATCCGTAAATTCGTCAAATAAAAACTTTACCATGCTGGAATTTCCAACATCGAGATCGAAAGATCGTCGAATCGCGTAAAACTTCGAATTCACACATCAAGACCGGGAATTGTCATTGGTAAAAAGGGCTCGGAGATTGCACAACTCAAAAAAGAGTTGGAAAAGACCGTATCTCATGAAGTCCACATTGATATTCAAGAGGTTAGAAAACCGGAAATTAACGCCCAGCTGGTTGCTGAGAATGTCGCTCTTCAGATTGTACGAAGAGTTGCTTTTCGACGGGCAATGAAAAGGAGCGTTTCTTCAGCCATGCGATTTGGCGCCAAAGGAATAAAGATTATTTGTGCCGGTCGATTGGGTGGAGCGGAAATGGCTCGAACGGAATGGTACAAAGAAGGAAGAATACCATTACACACATTGCGAGCTGATATTGACTACGGTGTCACAGTGGCCAAAACAACATATGGGATTATTGGTGTAAAGGTATTTATCTTTCATGGTGAAATACTTGAAAAAGACCAGACCGCCGTTGGCCAATAGGAGATAGACAGTATGTTGAGTCCGAAAAAAGTTAAATTTCGTAAACAACAAAGGGGTCGAATGAAAGGAACCGCTACCCGTGGATGCGTTCTTAATTACGGGCAGTTCGGTCTTCAGGCAATCGAATGTGGGGCTTTAACCTCAAAACAGATTGAAGCCGCCCGAATTGCCATGACCCGGCACGCCAAAAGGGGCGGGAAAATTTGGATTAGGATTTTTCCGGATAAACCATTTACAAAAAAGCCTGCTGAGGTGCGGATGGGAAAAGGGAAAGGCGCTCCGGAAGGGTGGTCCGCTGTGATTCGACCCGGGAGAATTCTTTATGAAATGGAAGGTGTCCCTAAAGAAACCGCCAAAGAGGCGCTTAGGCTGGCGGCCCACAAACTGTCTGTCAAAACCCGATTTATTGAAAGGACTAATTTCTAATGAAGGTCAGTGATATCAAAGAGCTAACTCCTGAAGAACGGTTGAATAAAATAGTTGACCTCAAAGAGGAGTTATTTAATCTTAGATTTCAACAAGAAATCGGACAGCTTGAGAATCCTCAAAAGATGAAACAGCTCAAGCGAGACATTGCCAGGGTGAAAACCGTCATTCGATATGATGAATTAACGAATAACGATCAAGAAGAGCAGCTGCCGTTATGAAAAAACGTGAGATGAAAAGACAACAGGTAGGAATCGTTGTCAGCAATAAGATGGCCAAAACAGTGACTGTCCAGGTGGAGAGGCTAATTAAGCATCGGCTTTACAAGAAATATATCCGGAGGCATGTTAAATTTTATGCCCATGATAAAGACAACGCATGCCGGATCGGTGATAAAGTACTCATCACCGAATGTAGGCCGCTAAGTAAATTTAAACGATGGCGAATCAGCTCGATTCTCGAGAAAGCCATTTGATTTTTTAGAAAGACGATAAAGATGATTCAGGCAGAAACAAGGCTGACAGCAGCAGACAATTCAGGTGCCAAAATATTGTATTGTATCAAAGTGCTTGGCGGTTCCAGAAGACGTTATGCTAGTATAGGTGATATCATCGTGGTTTCCGTAAAAGAGGCCATCCCGAATGCAAAAGTTAAAAAGGGGGATGTGCTCAAAGCGGTGGTCGTAAGAACTAAAAAAGAGATCAGAAGGGCGGATGGGTCCTATATCCGATTTGATGATAACTCAGCCGTATTGATCAGCACGAACAATGAACCGGTGGGTACCCGAATATTTGGTCCGGTAGCAAGGGAACTGCGCGCAAAACAATTTATGAAAATAATTTCGCTCGCGCCGGAAGTGCTATAAAAATTTTTTATAATGCGATAGGTTCATAGCAGCGCATATATTGACCCTAATGGAGAAATGGCGTGGAATGAGAAATAAATGCCGAATCAAAAAAGACGATAAAGTCAAAGTGCTAACGGGTAAGGACAAAGGAAAAATTGGAAAAGTCCTAAAAGTCGTTCGGAAAAAGAATCGTATTCTCGTTGAAAATATAAATATTGTTAAGCGGCATTCAAAGCCAACGGCCAAACAGAGACAAGGTGGAATCGTTGAAATCGAGTCACCTGTCCATTGGTCAAATTTGATGTTGATGTGCAATAAATGCCTGAAACCGGTTCGTATTAAAATGCAACAATTGGATGATGGGGAAAAATTACGAGTCTGCCGTAAATGTGGAGAACAGATAGATGGGTAAGGACGAATAGAATGTCACAGCTTAAAGATTCCTTTATAAAAGATGTTATCCCTAAAATGGTTGAGAAATTTCAGTACAGCAATGTGATGCAAGTTCCAAAAATCGCAAAAATTGTACTGAATATGGGTTTGGGGGAAGCTATACAGAATATAAAAATTTTAGATAGCGCAGTGGATGAGTTGCAAACTATCGCCGGTCAGCATCCGGTGATTACCCGGGCCAAAAAATCCATCGCCGCTTTTAAATTAAGGACGGGAATGCCGATTGGCTGTATGGTGACCCTTCGCCGGGAGCGTATGTACGATTTTTACAGTAAACTTGTGAATATTGCACTTCCAAGGGTTCGAGATTTTCGAGGATTGTCACCCAAAGCGTTCGATGGCCATGGGAATTATACGCTGGGCATTCGCGAGCACATAATTTTTCCTGAAATTGATTATGATAAAATTGATAAGATTAAAGGGCTTAATATCAGTATTATCACTACCGCACAAACAGATGAAGAGGGCAGACAGCTGCTAAGCTTGATGGGCATGCCATTTAAAAGTTAACGCACCCTTAATTAAAATCGCATACACCGATTAAAACCTGTTACGCGGATGATTATGAACAAGATCGTTGGATATATAGGAGGATAATTTGGCAAAAAAATCCCTTAAAGTAAAAGCAATCCGAAAACCCAAATTCAAGGTGAGGGCTTACAGGCGATGTCCGATCTGTGCTCGAGCGAGGGCTTTTATGCGAAAATTCGGAATTTGCCGAATATGTTTTAGGAACCTTGCTTCGCAGGGTATGCTGCCCGGCGTGACTAAATCGAGTTGGTAATTTGAAAAAAGCGGATCGAAGCGATATTGGTCATAAAAAAGAGATGACACAACATCCAGACTTTTGGAAAAAAATAAGATCCTTTAAATACGGAGAATAACATGGCAATGAGTGACCCAATTGCAGATATGTTAACACGGATTAGAAATGGTGTAAAAGCCAAGTATAACAGTGTTGATATACCGGGATCCATGATGAAGATTGAAATAGCAAGAGTTCTTAAAACCGAAGGATACGTTAAAAATTATAAATTTATCAAAGATACCAAGCAGGGTATTCTTCGAATCTATCTTAAATATGGGCCTGGCCAAGCAAATACCATTTTAAAATTGGACCGTGTCAGTAAACCGAGCAGACGCGTGTATGTTAAGAGCAAGGATATTAAAACGGTTTATAGCGGGATGGGCATTTCAATTATCTCGACATCTAAGGGCATAATGACGGATAAACGTGCCAGGAAAAAAAACTTAGGCGGAGAAATTCTTTGTAATGTCTGGTAGAAATCACCAAGAAGAGGAGTCGTACACATGTCCCGGGTAGGCAAAAAACCAATTCAAATACCGGATAAAATAAAAGTAACCTATAAAGACAGGTTGTTGATGGTCAAGGGACCTAAAGGTACCCTGACGCGATCCATTCATCCGGCGGTAGATGTGAATATTGAACCGGAAAATATCCAGGTGTCGGTGATCGTCGATAGCAGAACTAATCGAGCCTATCAGGGGCTCATGAGAAGCCTGATACAAAATATGGTTACGGGTGTCAACATCGGCTTTGAACGGGTTTTAGAGATAAACGGCATCGGGTATCGGGCGATGCTGAAAGGCAATCGCATCGAATTGAATCTTGGATTCTCACATCCGGTTCAGTTTGATCTACCGGAAGGGATTTCCGCATCGATTGACCGTAAAAATGTCATTAAGCTGAACGGCATTGATAAAGAACTTTTGGGTCAAACAGCTGCGTCGATACGTCAGCTGAAACCTCCGGAACCCTATAAAGGCAAAGGGGTGAAGTACGCTGAGGAACGGATCAAACTGAAAGCCGGAAAAACAGGAACCAAATAAGGTCGAAAAGTGAAATGAACGGGTCACCGGAAGAATGGTTCCGGATAAAACCCAATAAATGTTTAAGGTGTAACGATGGGATCGCTTAATAAGAAAAAACAGGCACGCTTAAAACGAAAAAAAAGTATTCGGAAAAAAATAGCAGGGACCCCGCAACGCCCGCGCCTAAGTGTTTTTCGAAGTTCAAAACACATATATGTGCAAATAATTGATGATGTCGCGAGGCACACCTTGCTTTCAGCATCAACTGTGGAAAAAGAGGCAACAGCACAATCGGAGCTTAAAGGAAAGATTGAAAAAGCGGTTTTTATCGGAAAAATGGTCGCTCAGCGGGCCGTCGAAAAAGGAATTCGACAGGTTATTTTCGACAGAAACGGCTTTTTGTATCACGGACGCATCAAAGCTGTTTCTGATGGTGCACGGGAGGCTGGGCTGATCTTTTAAGTCAAGACCATTGATGGAAAAGAGAAGATTTGAAATAAGTTTATAAATGCGTATTGGGTCGACTGAATGAAGGAGGAATACTGTTGTTCAGGCAAAACACAGATGAAAACGAATTAATTGATAAAGTCGTTCATATCAACCGGGTCGCCAAAGTTGTAAAAGGGGGTCGCCGTTTCAGTTTTAGTGCGATTGTCGTAGTGGGCGATGGTGAAGGAAGTGTCGGTTTTGGTCTTGGAAAAGCCGGTGAGGTTCCTGAGGCAATCCGAAAAGCGGTTGAGAAGGCCAAAAAGAACATGGTTTCTATCCCTTTGGTGAACGAAACGATTCCTTTTGAAGTGATCGGAAAGTTTGGCGCCGGCCGGGTTTTATTGAAGCCGGCATCCAAAGGAACCGGTGTGATTGCAGGCGGTGCGGTAAGGGCGGTGCTTGAAGCGACCGGTATCCAAAATATTCTGACCAAATGTTTGGGATCGCACAATCCGCATAATCTTGTAAAAGCCACCTTATCCGGGCTTCAACAGCTCCAGAGTCGACAAGATGTTGCCAAACGACGTAACATTCCTGTGGAAGATCTCTAAAGGAGAGCATGCATATGGCTGAAATGATAGAAATAACTATGGTCAAAAGTATGATTGGCCGGCCCGAAAAGCACAGACTCGTTTTACGGGGTATGGGTCTTACCAAATGCGGAAAAACGGTTCTGCTGGAAAACACGCCTTCCATCCGCGGCATGATCAATAAGGTCAGCCACCTCGTCAAGGTCAAGGAGGAGAAATGAGACTGAATGAACTATCGCCTTTCCCGGGCTCAAAAAAAAATAGAAAACGTATTGGACGAGGCAATGGATCCGGTAAAGGTACAACCGCCGGAAGAGGGACCAAAGGACAGAACAGCCGATCCGGGGGTGGTGTCAGGGCGGGATTTGAAGGGGGTCAAATGCCGATTCACCGGCGACTTCCAAAACGTGGATTCACCAATATATTCAAAAAAATTTACGCCATCGTCAATATCAGCGACCTGTCGAGGTTTGAGACTGGAAGTGTTGTCGATGAAGTTACACTCGTTCGTTCAGGTTTGGTTAAAGGCAGACGGGATGGGATTAAACTCCTGGGAAATGGCCAAATTAACTATCCGCTGACCATCAACGTTGACAAAGTCAGTCAAAATGCAATGTCAAAAATCATCCAGGCTGGTGGAAAGGTAGGGGCTTCTTAGTATGATCGGAGGTGGGTTCCAGAATATATTTAAAATTCCAGAGCTGAAGAAGCGTATCTTATTTACGCTTGCACTGCTTTCCGTCTATCGCATCGGGGTTCATGTTCCGACCCCCGGCATTGATGCGGTCGCACTGGCATCTTTCTTTGCACAGGTCAAAGGAACCTTGCTGGGGCTTTTCGACATGTTTTCAGGAGGTGCGTTGGAACGCCTCTCCGTATTTGCCTTGGGCATCATGCCCTACATCAGCGCCTCGATCATTTTGCAATTATTGACGGTGGTCGTTCCCCATCTGGAACGATTGTCCAAGGAAGGGGAACAGGGCCGTAAGAAAATTACCCAATACACGCGATATGGTACGGTTGTTCTTAGTCTTATCCAGGGATTCGGGATCAGTGTGGGTTTGGAAAGTATGACCTCTCCGGGTGGCGCCGCAGTTGTTATTACTCCGGGATGGAGTTTCCGACTGATGACCATTCTCACCCTCACCGCCGGTACCGCATTTATCATGTGGCTGGGAGAACAGATTACCGAACGCGGAATCGGTAATGGCATTTCCCTGATCATATTTGCGGGTATCGTCGCGCGGTTGCCGAATGCCATCGGTAATACGTTTCGCCTGATGTCAACCGGTGAAATGGGTATATTTCCCGTTTTAATCCTTGTGGTTCTAATGGTTGCAGTGGTTGGTGTCATCGTTTTTATGGAGCAGGGACAACGCCGCATACCGGTTCAATATGCAAAGCGTGTGGTGGGCCGTAGAATGTATGGCGGCCAGAGCACCCATCTGCCTCTTAAAATTAACACATCCGGTGTGATACCAGCGATTTTTGCCTCTTCAATTATCATGTTTCCGGCAACCATCGCCAGTTTTACTAATATTCAATGGTTGCAAGACATTGCTGCGCAGATGAGACCCGGTAATGCCATTTATGAATTGATTTTTGTCGGTTTTATATTCTTTTTCTGTTATTTTTATACGGCAGTCACTTTTAATCCTGTTGATGTGGCGGATAATATGAAAAAGCAGGGAGGGTACATTCCAGGTATCCGTCCCGGAAAGCAAACAGCGGACTACATCGACCGTGTTCTGACGCGCATTACACTGGGAGGTGCAATTTATATTTCAGCTATTTGTGTACTACCGTCTATTTTGATTTCCAAATTCAATGTTCCTTTTTACTTTGGGGGAACCGCTTTGCTTATTGTAGTGGGCGTGGCGATTGATACGGTTTCACAAATCGAATCACATATGCTAAGTCGCCATTATGAAGGTTTTTTAAAAAAAGGCGGTTCCGGGTTGAAGGGACGCCATTAGCATGGTGATTTTGAAATCACCCAAAGAGATTCAAAAAATTAAAAAGAGCAACGAGTTGGTGGCCGAGATTTTATCGATCCTGGTTTCAGAGGTAAAACCCGGGATCAACACACTCTTTTTAAACGATCTTTCGGAAAAATTAGCTTTAAAGAGACATGCGATTCCGGCTTTTAAGGGGTATCGGGGTTTTCCGTATGCCTTGTGCGCATCAGCAAACAATGTTGTTGTTCATGGGTTTCCTAACAAAAAACCTTTAAAAAACGGTGATATCCTGAGCCTTGATTTTGGAATTTTGCTGGATGGCTACTACGGTGATGCGGCAACGACGGTTGCGGTGGGACAGTTGGCCGAAAAAGCGAGAAGATTGACTGAAGTGACGAAAGCATCCTTGTACCGAGGAATAGAAAAGGCACTTCCAAATGGGCGGCTAACCGATATTTCACATGCCATTCAATCGTATGTGGAGTCTGAAGGGTTCTCCGTCGTACGCAAATTTGTGGGCCACGGTATCGGCAGCAAACTTCATGAAGACCCGCAGATTCCCAATTTTGGGAAACCAGGTGCCGGTGTCCGTTTAAAAACGGGAATGACGCTCGCAATCGAACCCATGGTGAACGAAAATGGACCTGAAATTGAAATTTTAGAAGATGGATGGACAGCTATAACGAAAGACGGTTCTCTGTCTGCACACTATGAACATACCATTGCCATAACAGACAACGGCCCTGTAATTTTGAGCCACTTAGATGGGAGCTGATTTATGCCGAAAGATGAACCGATTGAAGTAAAGGGTGTCGTTATTGAGACATTGCCCAATGCCATGTTTAAGGTGGAATTGGAAAACAAGCACAAGGTGCTCGCCCATATCTCGGGGAAAATGCGGATGCATTTCATTAAAATACTGCCCGGTGATCAAGTGACGATGGAATTATCTCCATACGATCTGACGCGTGGAAGAATCACCTACAGAGAGAAATGATGCTATCTCGCTTATGAAGAAGGAGCTTTGGAAATGAAAGTGAGAACGTCGGTAAAAAAAATATGCACTAAATGTAAAGTCGTGCGAAGAAAAGGCGTTGTTAGAGTAATCTGCGAAAATAAGAGACATAAACAGAGACAGGGATAAGGGAGGAGTCGTTTTGGCAAGGATTGCAGGAGTAGATCTTCCGAAAAATAAGCGAGTTGAAATCGGTCTGACCTATATCTTTGGTATCGGTAGAACTATATCTAGAAATATTCTATCGCAACTCAGCATCGGATTTGAAATCAAAACCGATGATCTCACGGAGTCTGAAATCAATAATATTCGTAAGATTATCGATAGCGACTATAAAGTAGAGGGCGAACTTCGAACCGAGGTTTCAATGAATATTAAGCGCTTGATGGATCTTGGCGCATACCGGGGTCTTCGGCATCGTAAATCGCTGCCGGTCAGGGGGCAAAGAACTAGCACAAATGCCAGAACCCGAAAAGGACCGAGGAGATCGGCGGTTAAGAAGAAGGGCGCAGCGAAGAAAAAGTAGCTTGAGTATCGTGCATCTGCATGAACACAAAGGGAATTGATTAGATGGCAAAAAGAATTCGGACCAAAAAGAAAGAAAAAAAGAACATAGTAAGCGGTGTGGTTCATATACAGTCAACTTTTAATAATACGATTATTACCATAACCGATGCGGCCGGAAATGTGATTGCCTGGTCGAGTGCCGGAGTCCAGGGGTTTAAAGGATCAAGGAAGAGTACGCCTTTTGCAGCCCAGCTTGCTGCTGAAAACGCTGTAAAAAAAGCAATGGAACACGGTATGAAAACCGTAGAAGTTTATGTGAAAGGGCCCGGGTCCGGACGTGAGGCGGCGCTACGTTCCCTCCAGACAGCGGGGCTTAAAGTGGTTATGATTAAAGATGTAACACCCATTCCACATAATGGCTGCCGGCCGCCAAAACGGCGGAGAGTTTAGAGACCGCGCCACAATTATTAAAAAAATGTTCTTTACAAAAAATTGATGGAACGCCCATAAGGAGGAAAATTTGGCAAGATATACCGGTTCAGTTTGTCGGCTATGCCGGCGCGAGAATCTGAAGCTGTTTTTAAAAGGAGATCGCTGTTATTCTGATAAATGTGCATTTGACCGGAGAGGATATCCGCCCGGACAGCATGGACAGCGCCGGGGAAGGAAGATATCGGATTACGGAATCCAGCTCAGAGAAAAACAGAAAGTCAAACGGATGTACAGCCTCTCCGAAAAACAATTTCGTCTTTTCTTTAAACGGGCTGATCGTCAGAGAGGGATCACAGGAACCAACCTTCTAATCCTGCTGGAACGGCGACTGGATAATATCGTATATCGCTTTGGGTTTGTCAATTCGCGATCACAGGGCCGACAATTGGTGAGACATAACCATTTTTTGGTTAACGGAAAGAAAGTTAATATCCCTTCATATTTGATCAAAATAGGGGATACCGTTGAAGTTAGGGAAAAAAGTAAAGAGATTAAATCCATTGAAGACGCATTGGAAGCAGTGGCGCGTCGGGGGATTCCTCAGTGGATCGAATTGGAAAAGAATAGCTTGAAGGGGTCTGTAAAATCGTTTCCTGTGAGGGAAGATCTGACCATGCCTATTCAAGAACAATTGATCGTTGAACTGTATTCAAAATAAGTATCAGATCGTATATTTCAGGTGGTACAGTCACAATCGATAGATTGATAACCCCTGTAAATGGAGAAAAAATATATGTCATCAAATGAACTGATGTATGTCAACTGGCAGGAAATTATAAAACCTGAAAAGGTTCAGATTACCAGTAGGCCCGAATATGGTAAGTTCGTTTGTGAACCTCTTGAGCGAGGTTTCGGCACAACAATTGGCAATGCTTTAAGACGGATCATTCTCTCGTCGTTGCATGGCGCTGCCGCAGTTTCAGTTAAATTTGATTCGGTAATGCATGAGTTTAGCGTTATTTCGGGTGTTCTTGAGGATGTTTCAGAAATTATTCTAAATCTCAAAGAAGTCCGCCTCAGGGCATCCGATAAGGAGCCGAAGGTGGTTCGAATCGAAGCTGAAGGTGAAGGCGAGGTCACTGCTGGAAATATTATCAGTGATGATGGAAAGTGTGAAATTCTTAATCCAGATTTGCATATCGCCACGCTATCTAAAGAAGCCAAATTGAGCATGGAAATCGCTGTAAAGGTCGGAAAAGGATATGCACTGGCAGAAGGGAACAAAGACGAGGATGCACCTGTTGGCACCATACCCATCGATGCGGTATATTCGCCGATCAAAAAGGTCAATTATGTCGTGACCAATGCCCGGGTTGGGCAGAAGACCGATTATGATAAATTGACGCTTGAAGTCTGGACGGATGGATCTGTATCCCCTGAAGATGCGGTTGCATATGCGGCAAAAATCCTAAAAGATCAAATGACGATTTTTATTAATTTCGACGAAGATCTCGAACCGGAACCGGCCCAAAAGGACCACGAACCTGAAAAGCCCAAGTTCAATGAGAATTTATTTAGAAGTGTTGAAGAACTTGAACTTTCCGTTCGAAGTGCCAACTGTCTGAAAAATGCGGATATCAACAAAATATACCAACTTGTTCAGAAAACCGAAGCAGAGATGCTCAAAACGAAGAACTTTGGAAGAAAATCCTTAAACGAAATCAAAGAAGTTCTGGGAGAAATGGGACTCACCCTTGGAATGAAATTGGAAGAATTTGTCCCACCCGAAGAAGATACAGCACAAGAGGAGTAGGGGATTTATGCGACATCGGAAAACCGGGCTCAAACTGAGTCGAACAAGCAGTCACAGGGACGCCATGTTTCGAAATATGGTAACTTCGCTTTTTAAATATGAACGGATTCGTACGACAGATACCAAAGCAAAAGAGTTGAGGCGATGGGCGGATCATATCATTACTCTGGCCAAACGGGGTGATTTGCATGCCAGACGAAGCGCCCTCTCCATTATTAGAGAAAAAAATGTGGTGCATAAGATTTTTGAAGAAGCACCCAAGCGGTTTGAGTCTGTAAATGGTGGGTATACCCGAATCGTCAAGCTCGGAAGACGTCCAGGCGATGCCGCTCTCATTTCCTTGATCGAACTGATAATGCCGGAATCCGGGACCCGGAAAAAGGATAAAAAGAAGCTTTTTAAAAAGGGAAAAAAAGAAACTCACAACACGCCCCAGATCAAGACACA
>SDBV01007300.1_pt1 | contig 15143 bp, 14 predicted proteins | sample 2277081 | NCBI WGS metagenome assembly SDBV01 (sample SAMN10402039, study PRJNA504765) | marine sediment metagenome | isolation source: marine sediment core GS10_PC15, 223 cmbsf | place: Arctic Ocean: Southern Knipovich Ridge | collected 2010
TATGGCCGAACAATTCACTTTCCAGCAAAGTTTCACTAAGGCCGGCACAATTTATGGGTCTGAACGATTTGTCGGCCCGTTTTGAATTTTTGTGAATCGCTCTTGCGAACAGTTCTTTGCCGGTACCTGACTGGCCTTCAATCAAGACAGATATATTAGTCGGAGCGACACGCTGGAGAACTTCGAATATCCCTTCAACTGCCGAGTTTTCTCCGCGTATACCTTCGAATATAAACTGCCGGGCCGGGCCTGTGCCGCGGGGATATGAGGCTGATATTTTTCGGCTAATCTGTTCTACAAGTGCGCGAAGCTGGTCGATATCGATTGGTTTTATAAGGTAATCACATGCACCTTGTTTTATGGCCTGCTTGCAGGTATCTATTGTGGCGTAGGCGGTTATTAAGATAACTTCAGGGCCAATCTGTTTTTTTGCTTCTAAGAGTATGTCAAGGCCGTCAATGTCACCGCCGAGTTTCAGGTCGGTAATAACTATGTCGATTCTCTGATCGCGCATAATCTCCAGAGCATCTGTGCCGTTGTAAACAGCGATCGCCTTTGCGCAGGACTTTTCCAGGGCCTCGACAAGGCCGTCTGCGTGATTACGCTCATCGTCAACAACTAAAATAACAAGGTCATCAGACATAAAGTTCAATCCTGCCCGGAACTAACAGGTAATTTTATTGTAAATAATGTTCCTTTGCCTGGTTCACTATCAACACTAATCGAGCCGTTATGAGACTCGATGATTTTCCTCGATGTCGGCAGCCCCAGGCCGCTACCCTGTGGTCGCGATGAATAATACGGCTCAAAAATATTAGGTAATTTATCGGGTGCGATACCACTGCCGGTATCGCTGACCTGAATTACCGCGTTTTCCTGGTGTCTGTCCGTTCTTATCATCAATTCGCCGCCGTCACTCATGGCCTGCTGTGCGTTGATAAAAAGATTGAGTATTGCCTGTTTTAACATATCGGCATCGACTTTGCAAATCAGCGGCTTATTATACAGGCCCAGGCGAATGGTTATCGAATGGGCGTGGGCCTGCGGCGAATAAAAATCAACCATACCGCTGACAAGTTCGTTAATATCGAGGCTTGTCAACTGCAATTGGCTCCTGTCGAGATAACGTAAAAAATCGTCAAGAATCTGCTCAAGCCTGTCGGCCTCTTTCTGAATAACCCCTATTTTCCTAAGCGCTCTGGCGGTGTTTTTGTCCTGCTGTATATCAGCGGCAGCGGAATCAGCCAGTTCTTCGCCGACAAGTTTCAAATTAATCTTTATAGTGGAAAGGGGATTTTTGATTTCATGGGCAAGGGTCCCGGTCAATCTACTCAAATCTTCAAGCTGTTTGGGATAGCCGCTTTTACCTGCCTGGGTCTTAGAGATTTTTCTACGGATAAGCAAGACAACAGCAGGTACAGCAACCAATAAGGCAACAATAAAACCTGCTACAAACTGCTGCATTTATTCAACCTTATCACCTTTAATCCGACAGGTTACGACCATAACACAGGAACATCTTTTTGGTCTGTGGCCAGTATCGTTATTTGTTTCTTAATGACGGCTACCTGTCTTTTTTGTCCAGGTCAATAAGGGCGGCTTTTCGGGAAAGTTTCAGTCTGCCCTGATCATCAATAGCTATTAATTTTACCGGTATCATGTCACCTATCTTGCAAACATCTTCGGCATTTTTAACAAAGCCGTCGCTTAGCTCGCTGATATGACATAATCCCTCGACTCCGGGTACTATTTCAACGAATACTCCAAAGTCTTTGACAGAGACTACTTTCGACGGGTCGTAAATTTTTCCCACCTTCGGCGGCTGTGTTATCGATTCGATAATTTCTTTGGCCCTTAAATGACCGTCGGTAGTGTAACAGCTTATGAAAATAGTGCCGTCCTCTTCGATTTCAATCTTTGTTTCAGTCTGCTCCTGAATACTTTTGATCATTTTCCCTGAAGGCCCGATTACTTTGCCGATAAACTCAGGGTCAATCTGGATACTAATCAGTTTCGGCGCATATTCACTCAATTTTGGCCTGGGTTCGTTAATTGTCTTTGCCATAATGTCCAGAATCTGAAGACGAGCAGTTTTTGCCCGCTGCAGCGCTTCGACCATAATATTATGCGCCAGGCCCTCGGCCTTGATATCAAGCTGTATGCCGGTAATGCCGTCTGTGGTACCAGCAACTTTGAAATCCATCTCGCCGAAATGGTCCTCTTCGCCAACAATATCGGTAAGCAGTTTATGTTGGCCGTTATCATCCATTACCATACCGATTGATATGCCTGCAACAGCCTTATTTATCGGGACGCCGGCATCCATCAAAGCCAGTGAACCGCCACAGACAGAAGCCATTGAACTTGAGCCGTTGGACTCTGTGATGTCGGAGTTGATTTTAACCGTGTATGCAAATATTTCTCCTGAGGGCTTTACCTGCTTTAAAGAGCGCTCGGCAAGGGCTCCGTGTCCGATTTCTCTTCGGCCCGGTCCACGAATCATACGTACATCACCAACGGAAAACGGCGGAAAGTTATAATGAAGCATAAAGTCTTGCGAGTATTCCTCTACCAGACCATCTACAATCTGCGAATCTCTGAGAGTTCCGAGAGTTATGCTAACCAATGCCTGAGTTTCCCCTCGTGTAAATAAGGCAGAACCGTGAGTTCTTGGCAGCACTGCAACCTCACATTCAATTTTGCGAACCTGGTCAAGTGCCCTTCCATCAGGCCTTTTGCCCTCTACCAGCAGTTCGTGAACGACCCGGCCTTCTATCTTTGCAAGCATTCGTTTAACCATTGCTTTTTCGTATCGCTGTGCGGTTTCATCCTCCGGCTCACAGTATTCGGTGATAATCTGCTCAAGCAATTCTTTTACGGCTGTATTTCGTTCTTTCTTGCCCGGCACCAGCTTAAACTCTCTGAGCTTATCCGCTATCTGAGAATCGATTTTCGCAAAGAGTTCTTCGTCATCTTTGGCCAGAGGTATCTCTTTTTCGGCGCCGACTTTTTCAGCAAGTTCGTCAAGCATTTCACAGACCTGTCCGACAGCCTTATGGGCCTGCGCGACTGCGTCTTCAATTACATCTTCGGACAGTTCCTTTGCCCCGACCTCAATCATATTTATAGCTTCTTTTCTTCCTCCCAGAAGCAGTTCCAGGTCGCTTTTTTCCCTTTGCTGCTGGGTTGGATTGATTACAAATTCACCGTCGACTCTGCCCAATCTACAGGCCCCGATTGGCCCTAAGAACGGAATTTTGCTTATGGTAAGAGCGGCGCTTGCCCCAACCATGGCCAGGATATCAGGGTCGTTCTCACCGTCGAAACTCAAGACAGCGGCCATAATCTGTACTTCCTGGAAATAACCTTCTGGAAACAACGGACGAATGGGTCTGTCTATCTGCCTTGCGGTCAGAATCTCCTTGGTGGTGGGTCTTCCCTCTCGCTTCATAAAACCGCCCGGAAATTTTCCCGCTGCGCTGTACTTTTCGCGATAGTCAACGCTCAAAGGAAAATAATCTATATCAGCGAATCTTGGTGGAGCCGTTACTGCAGTTACCAGGACAATGGTGTCGCCGTATTGAACCACAACAGCTCCGTCCGCTTGTCTGGCCATTCGGCCGGTTTCGATTGATAAATTTTTACCCCCAATTTCCTTCTCTACTCTACATACTTGAAACATACACTACCTCATTTAATCGTATCCCCTGCTTGCGCTTTGCAATTCGATTAATGTAAGAACTTACCTGGTCGGAGATACGTTAGTCTATTTACGCAAACCAAGCCGCGATATCAACTGGCGGTACCGTGTGTTGTCCTTCTTGTTTATATACTTGAGCAATGCGGCTCTGGTTCCAACCATCTTCAATAACCCTCGCCTGGATGCGTGATCCTTGCGGTGGATCTTGAGATGCTCGGTAAGCTCATTAATCCTGGTTGTCAACAGTGCAACCTGGACTTCGGGCGAGCCGGTATCGGCCTTATGTGTCTTGAAATCACCTATGATTTTCTGTTTCTTCTCTACCGTCAACATCTTTGGGACGAGTCCTTTCCTAAATAATCGGTCGAAACATCGGCACTCATTATAACGCATTAAAATATGCGAATTCGTAAACATAACCTACTGTTATTACATTTGCAAGCTTTTTTTGGTCGAGACAAGGATTAAATTTGACTCCGGCTGGGCATCAATCTCGGACAAATCACCCCTCCAGCAGCTTCTATTCCGATTCCGGGTCAATTTGTCAAAATAGGAAAGGCTGTAAAATTGGACGAACAAGGCAGGCTGCAAGCCGCAGGGATGCTCCGATTATGCGATATGTGTATAATTTGGTGCTTGTAGCTGATATAACGGCTGCTCAGCGGGTAATTACAGAACTTATTTTAAATACCGGCAACAGCAGTGCAATGGCGACAGTTCCTATGATACTGCCTAAAACCAATATCATCACCGGCTCAATAAAAGAAGTGACGGTGTTAATGGAGGCTTCGAGCTGTTTGCCGTAAAAAAGCGATATTTTATCACAGACACTACCAAGGCTGCCGCTCTTTTCACCAGCGCGAAGCATTTGAAGAATGCCCGGTGCAATCAGGTCACTATCCGGGGAAAGCCGTATTGCCTCCGATAATTGATAGCCATCTCGAATTTTCTTGTCGGTCTCCTGCCAAAGCTTCTGAAAGTAGTAGTTGTCACATGCGCCCTGTATTATATCTAATGAATCCAGAAGGCTTACGCCGGTATTGATCATCGTCGCCATAATACGCATACTGCGAGTCACTACCATATCAATAAACATTACGCCCAATACCGGGCATTTGATCTTTATAAAATCTATGACCCGTCGTCCGGTCACCGTTTTAACCCAGTAACATAATCCCGCTATTGCCAATACAACAACGGTCACAACAACTGTCATCGTCTGAAGGTCGGATAACATCTTACTGAAACCAACTAAAATCTGGGTAATTTTCGGCAGTTCTGTGCCTTTGGCCGCGTAAATTCGTGTAAATCTCGGCAAAACAAAAAACATCAGTGTACCCGAGGCCGCCACAGCCACCAAAGCCATTATAAACGGATAGGTCAGCGCTCCTTTGATGCGTTTGTGCGTCTGTGCTTCGAATTCCAGATAGCCGTTGAGAATATTGAGCATCTCCGCCATTTTACCGGAGGCCTCGGAGGCCTTGACCATACTGATAAACATCGGATTGAAAATTCTTGGACACGTAGATAAAGCTTTGGAAAAAGTTTCGCCGCTTTTGACCGTTTCCGAGATACTGGTAATTACCGTCTTGAATACCCCGTACTCTGCCTGGTCAGATATAGCATCAAGAGCATCGCTAAGGACCACACCACTGTCAAGCATCACTGACAACTGTGTTGTAAACAATATCAATTCGGCCTGTTTGACTTTGGCGGCGCGCAGTTTCTGCGTTTTCCAGGTAGACTGCAATGTCTGAACATCGGCATCTTCTTTGCCGGCAATATCAGGGAGCCGGCCGGCGAATGTGCCCGTAAAATTAGGACTTTCCGTATTTTTCTTTAACTTAACTGTCACTGGCTTTCCTCGTATCCGGTTTTCTGAGCCTTTCTCAATACTTCCTCGATGGATACAATGCCGGCCTTTACTTTTTCAATGCCGTCCAATTGAAGAGGAACCATTCCGTTCTCCAGGGCGGTGTTCCTTAATGCTCTCAAGCCGACCCGGTTGTTAATCATTTCCATAATTTCCTCGTCCGGTATAAAAAGCTCGTGAACGGCGATTCGACCGGAATAACCTGTGTTTCGGCACTTCTTGCAGCCTACACCACGATAAAAATTCGTAACTTCACCACCGAGGTTTTCAACTATCTTTTTTATACTCGTCGCCGGCTCATACTCTGTCTTACAACTCGGACATATCTTGCGAACCAGGCGCTGAGCCAGAATCGCAATCAACGAAGCACTGAGCAGATAAGGTGCGACACTAAGGTCCAGCAAACGTGTCACCGCACCCGGTGCGTCGTTGGTGTGCAAAGTTGAAAGAACCAGATGGCCCGTCAAGGCCGCCTGTACAGCGATATTCGCAGTAGGTTCGTCACGAATCTCACCGACCATTATAATGTCGGGGTCCTGTCTTAACAGGCTTCGCAGTGCTGTGGAAAATTCAAAGCCCGCGGCCTGGTGTACCTGGAACTGATTTATACCCGGCATATTACATTCAACCGGGTCCTCAACTGTACAGATATTGACCTCATCGCTGCTCAATTCCGCAAGTGCGGCATAAAGCGTGGTATTTTTACCCGAACCGGTTGGTCCGGTGACCAAAACCATACCATTTGGTGATTGTATTACCTCTCTGAACAACCTTAAGTTTTTGTAGATAAAACCAAGTGATTCGAGGTTGAAAATAATCTTCTGTGGGTCGATAATCCTGATAACCACCTTTTCTCCGAAGTTACCGGGCATAACGGATACACGCAAATCGATTGGTCTTCCCTCAACCAGGACATGAATGCCGCCATCCTGCGGCAGACGTCGCTGAGCAATATCCATCTCAGCCATAATCTTAATACGTGAAACGATGGCCGAATGCATCTGGTAAGGCGGGCGTATTCTTTCGTAAAGCTTGCCGTCCACTCTGTATCTGACGCGAAGTTTTTTGTCGTCGGGCTCTATATGAATATCACTGGCATTTTCCCTCACAGCATTGTAAAGCAAATAATTGACCAGTTTCACCACCGGTGATTGCCCGGCGATTTCCTCCAGGTCGGTTATGTCCTGGGCAATATTTTCTATCAGGGAAAAATCATCAAGCCCTTCGTCATCGATAATATCATCGATAACAAAAACGTTTGCTGCGGGTAAATATGTCTGCAAGGTAGCCTTAATATCTTTGATGGTGGCACAGACGACCTGCACCGTACAGCCGGTCAAACGCTCTATTTCATCTATTAAAAATACATTTGTCGGCTCGCTTACCGCTACAGTAACCGCATTGTGAACCTTAAACAACGGCAGAATAGCATGTTCTTCGACAAATTCTCTCGGCAAAACCTCAAGTATTTTCGCGTCACAAATCTTGGGATTGACCTGGGCATAAGCAACGCCATACACCCCAGCCAGGGCTGATGCTATCTGATTTTGGGTACAATAACCTTTCTCTACCAGCAGCTCACCGAGAAGCTTGTGGTGTCCCTTGGCACTTTGCTCGGCTAAAAGAGCCTCAATCTGTTCAGGGGTCACAATATCTCGGGCCACCAGCAACTGCCCGAGTTTGGTTTTGCTTTCTACCGTTATCTGCCCCATGGTTCTTTCCTTTCTGCCTGAAGATTCATTAACAGAAACCAGGCAGCGGCTATAATTTATGCAAAACTCTTTACAGCCTCAGTGAGTTCGGCATATCGGTCAAATTCGTTTTCAAGTCGGGTAATTTCGAGGATTTTTGCACAGTTTTCATCAAGGCTCACTAATCTAAGCTGGCAACGGTTTTCATTGCAAAAGTCCCGCACCCAGAGCAATTGCTCCAGGCCTTCACTGTCTATGAATCCCACTTCTCCCATATTAAGCACAATACCGGTTTTGGGCGTGCTCAATATATTGGTGATGGTATTTTGCAGCATCGCTGTAAAATCACCATCTAAATCACCCTGTAATTCCAAGACCATAATACCGTTATAATCCTGCGTTTTGATTTTCATTTTATTAGTGACCCCACTGCCATAGTATCATATTCAGAGAGACTACCAGTGCCATAACCGGCAGTAAATCCGTCCTGCATAATGTTCCAAAGACTGTGGACATCGCTGTTGAGAAATATTCTGCCGATCTGCCGGTCAAATTGTTTACCCAATTCCCTTTCAATTTCGGCCAGTGCTTCCGGCAAAGTCAGCGAATCCCTGTATGTTCGCTTTGATGTCATAGCGTCAAAGCTGTCAGCCAGCCCAAGAATCTTGCCCATAACCGGTATCTGTTCTCCGGTCAAACCGTTGGGGTAGCCCTTGCCGTCGATTCGTTCGTGGTGACACAGTACTCCGGGCATAATATCAGACATTTGTCTTATCTCACTGAGGATACCGGCCCCAATCGAGGGGTGCTTTTTTATAACATCGTACTCACGTTTAGTTAATTTGCCTTTCTTGCTCAACAGGGTTTCATCTATTCCAACTTTTCCTACATCGTGCAGCAGTCCGGCCAGGTATATCTCATGGACCTGTTCTTTATTTAACAGGCCTTGTTCAACGAGACGTTCGGCAATCCATCGAGAAATAAACGCTACTCTTTCAGAATGGCCGCGCGTGTACTGGTCCTTGGCGTCAATGCTGCTTGTCAGTGCTTTTAATGAACCAATAAATAATTCCTTCAGGTCGGCGAATAATTTGCCGTTCTCTATAAAGACCGCACATCCGTTGGCTACCGAGTTAAACAATTTCACATCGGTGCTGTCGAAATCCGGCCTGTCGATTCTGTTTATCGCAATCATCATCCCCATTATGTGGGTACTGGTTTGTTCTTCGGCGGATAGGCCGGTGCCAATTTTATCTTTGCCGCATAAAGGCAAGACAATAATATTTTTTACATTGCCCGGCCAATCATACTTGAAAGGAGAATCGACTTCGCTATCCAGCAGCGCCTCTTTTCCGCTGAGGATTTCTTCTTCGAGACGCTCATGTAAGATAGCGGCCATATGATCATTTATATCTATAAGACCGGAACCTGCGACCAGAACCAGCCGCTTTTCTTCTTCTATGGTTTTCTCCTGCAATATTGCAATACCCTCGACGCTTACAATGTCGGTCAGATTGTCACAGGCCATTTGAAGGAAATTCGAATCCGGCTCAGTGACTCTCATATTTGTGCTGAGTTTGTGAAGCAGCACCAGTTCCTCATAGGTCTGCGACAATTCGGAGCTGATCATTTCAATTTCTTCTTCCGCTTTAGCAGCCGTGCTGAAATTTTCCGCTAAAAGACTGAGGATTTCACTCAAATAGTCTCTGTTGGCCTGAACCGAATTTTTCGATAGGTCCGCATTTTCATCGGCTGGCGCACCACCGGTATCAATCAGTGCGGTAAATTCCGGCTCACCGGGAGAGGATTTTAGAACGACAGCTAAAATCTGATTATTCTCGCCAAACCGGCGTACCATCTGCTCGGAATTATCGGCAGAATGTTTTTTATCTTTGCGGCCAAGAATCTGAAAGCCTGCTTCTATTAACTGCCTGGCAGAGCTTTTGAATTTATCAGCTTCGCGCAGCAAAACCACCTTGCCGTCAATGCTGCAAACAGCAAAATTAACGCCGAACTTATTTACCCTGATGCTGAATTTCTCCAGATCGCTCAGTTGCGATGAATTCAGAGATTTACTACTTGCCTCAATCATAGTTCCGCTCAAATCCCAAAAATATACCCTTAAGTCTTTTGCAATACCGCTCTGTCATACAAAATATCCTCGATGCTTCTTAACAACTCCTTCGGACTGAACGGCTTGCTAAGACACTCCGATATTTGCAGACTTTCTTTTTGTTCATCCTCAATGGTAAAACTCCTGGCAGTCAACATAATCACCGGTATATCCTTTGTCTGGTCGTTTTGCCGAAGTTTCTGCACAAATTCAGGGCCTGTCATAACCGGCATTTGAACATCGGTCACGATAATGTCGGGCTTTTCCCCAAGAACCAGGTCCAAGGCCTGTGCCCCGTTTTCGGCTGATATAACCTCATAGCCGTTATGGCGCAGCTTTATCGCCACAACATGAACGATATGTATCTCATCATCGACAACTAAAACTTTTTTACCTGTCATCATCCTGTCCTTTCTCAGTTATTGGTTCGTGGTTTCGGCTTTGATAATCCGCTGCTGCCGGCCACGAACTTTTCTACTTCCGGGCTTCGACCACCTCCGCAGTCGCTAAAGGCAGTTCAAAACCGAATGTGCTGCCCTTACCGACCTTACTTGTCACAAACACTCTGCCATCGTGGACTGTTTCAACTATCTGTTTAACAAGGTTGAGCCCCAATCCTGTTCCTTTTGCCTGCTTCTTGTTGGCAGCAACCCTGTAAAACTTGTCAAAGACATGCTCAACTTCGTCTTTGGGAATTCCGACTCCGGTATCGGTGATACTGACTCTTGCTATACCGGCGGCGTCGTCGACCTCGGTCTCAATTTTTACGACGCCTTTGTCTGGTGTATATTTAACGGCGTTACTAAGCAGATTAATAATAACCTGCGAAATCATGTCCTTGTCCACATACACCTGTCCGAAGACAATCAGGTCTTTGGATTCCTGGCCGATTATCCTGATTTTCTTCTCGTCGGCGCGACTCTTTATCATCAGGCACTGCTCTTCTATGAGCAGAGCCAGGCTGACAGCCTGCTTTTCGACTTTTATCAGGCCTGATTCTATCCGCGAGATATTGAGGATGTCTTCTATCAGGCGATTCAGTCTCTGTGCCTGACTTTGAATCACCGAATAACACTCGTCCCTGGTTTTTTGGTCTTCGACCTCTCCATCAACCAGCATCTCCGCATAGGCGGTAATGGAAGCAAGAGGGGTCTTGAGTTCGTGCGAGACGTGACTTACAAAGTCGTTTTTCATCTGCGATATTTCTTTCTCGCGTGTGATGTCGTGCAGTACGGCCACAACACCGCTGACCTGTTCATTGTCGTCAAAAACACAGGAAACAATGCAATCGAAGGTCCTTTCGTTATTGAATTCCATCTCGCGTCTGGTGGCATGGACTTTGCTTCGTCCGCTCTGGTGAAGGAAATTTATAAACTCGGTTTCCTCCTGGCCTATCAACTCACCGATAGGATTGTGCTGCGAGGTCTTGAAATCAAAGCCGAAAAGTTCGCCCGCCACCTCATTTGCCATCAGCAAATTATCAAATTCATCAACAACGATAACGGCGTCACGAATGCTGTAGATAATGGCCTCGGTGTTTTTCTTTTGCCTGCGCAGCAGTTGAATTTTGATTTCAGCGTCTTTGTTCTGCCTTTCGAGCTGGGCTATATAACTGGTGTTGCCGCTGAAACGCTCATTAATCGTTTCGACTAATTTGTTTATCGCCTCGATGTCGCCGCGTCTTATATGAGATGCCTTGTCGGTTCCGACCTGTTTGGCAACAGAGTCGATACCATCTGCCAGTTTAATGCAGCCCCTGCCGAGCCAAATCACGCCCAAAGCGCCTCCGATGCAGCAAGCCGATAGAGTCACTCGCAGAACCACCGCCACATCGGAAGAGCTTCCACAGGCAAGGCTTATCGCAAGTAAGCCAAATGCCAGAACGGCTGTTACTATTTGATATATGTTTTTTGACGACTTCAAATCAACCTGCTCCGATTTATCTATATCAACAGAAAATAATCATTAGTTATTCAGTTAGCGGCTCAGCCATTTCTCCGCTTGTTTGCTGTCAATCATCTTGAATATGTTCTTTTCCAACTTCTCCGCCTTATCAGGCCGCGTTTCCTTTAGGATTCTTTCTCTTAATCGCAGGGCATCGATGTATGACGGCTGCAATTCAAGGACCACATCCAACTGACTAAGTGCCGCATCGTTGTCACCTGCAATATAAGATTTAGCTGCTTCGCCGTAACGGTCTTCTACTAATCTTGTCCTGGTAGCCCACTGCAATTCATCTTTGGCTCCGATTCTCTTGCGGTGCACGTCTTCGAGCCTTGCATAACCGTTAGTCTGACTTGGTTCGGTTATGATATGAGGAGTGAGTAAAATTATTACCTCCTCACGTCTTACCTCATCAGCCGTACCTCTAAAGAGCGCACCTAAAATTGGAATATCACCGAGCAGCGGAATCTGACTCCTCGTAGTTGATATTTTATCCCTGAACAGTCCGCCAATGACAATAGTTTGGCCATCCTTGACAATTACATTGGTTACCAGTTCAGCCGATGTTTCATCAGGCAAAGAAGTTGTGTTATCCCCTCCGCCCACATCTCTAAGAAGAAACGAACTGTCCTTGGGATGGATATCCATACGGATGTAACCATCATCACCTATGTAAGGTCTGAAAGATAATGTCGTGCCGGTATCGAGAAATTCCACCTGCGTAGTTGTTGAGGTATCATTTTGCGTAATTTGAGAAATATATGCGACTTTTTTACCTATATAGACCTGTCCGAGCTGCTTATTAACCGCTAAAATCTTTGGATTGGCTATAATAGTAACATCGGTAATTTGCTCCACCGCCCTGATAAGAGCCGCTATATTGTCAACAGCGAGGCCGACTGTTATACCTCCGGCCATAACGTCACCCAGCGAAACCCCAGTACCAACATTACTGAAATAATCCGAAGTGCCTCGCGATATATCACCTATGGCTATTTCGTCTTCACCCGGTAAGGTACCAGCGAGCGTCTGCCAGTCTATGCCTAATTCCATGCCATCGGTAAGCGTGGCGCTTAAAATCGTAGCTTCAATCAACACCTGTTTTGGTCTGACATCGATAGCGGCTATTATTTCTTCGACTTTGGCAATATTCTCAGGATAGTCATACACAATTAAGACATCGTTAGTTGCCGCATTGTCACCGCCGTCATCAGCATTGGAACTGATGGTTTCTGCGACCGGTACTCCGGTGTTGGCGGCGGTGGTGGATTCGATTTTGCTGGCGGTGCTCAGGACCGGTATGACGAGCTTTCTGGCTTCTGAGGCGGTGGTGTAGTACAGGATAAAGACCCTGTGGACCATTCTGCTTTTGTCTTCCTTGATTTTTGTGTATTCTTCAGCGGTGTATACCTTTATGAAGTTTCCCTCCTGGTCGCACTTGAAGTTGTAGCCCAGGATGGCGTCCATCGCCTCCTCGAACGTTACGTCATAAAGACTGGTAACGGTAATCAGGCCGTCCACTTTCGTCGAAGGGACGATGTTTTTGCGATACTTGGCCGCCAAAAACCTAAGCGCGTCGCGGATTCTCATGTCCTTTTTAAAGCTAATCGACTGTATGGCTTCTGAGGCGGTGTCTTTGGCACTGCCGCTGCCGCTGACCTCAAAACCGTTGTCCGTCGGCTGGTTGACATCGGCTTCAATGGTGTCCTGGCCAACGTCACCAACGGCAATGGCGACCATTACAACCATCACAACGCCCCATATAACCAGTTCCTTTCCTATTTTGCTTCTGCTGTTTGTTTTGTTACCGTAATACATAATTTAACTCCTAACTTTTTAATTCCGCCTTACGACGGGCTGCCCTGCAAAGCCACGGCCCACACTACTCGAACATTTCAATCGACTGTGAGAGCTTCAAGGTAATTTCGGCTTTGCCACACATTACAGAGACCTTGTTTTCTTCTATTCCGGTTATCTTAAACTCATAAATATCGACTCCATCCCTAACTACTAACACATCACCAACTACTAATAATTTATCATTAATAAAGGCCTGCGGGTTTTTCCCAAACCCTATAGCCTCTAATCTTAATTTTCCAGCGACCCTTCTGATATTATCTTCGGCACCGTCATCACCGAGATTCAGCTCATGGATTCCCACCAGGTTTTTCCCATCGGCGTCTGCGGCAAAGTCACGCCAGTCTTCGACCTTAAAGAAGTCTCTTGTAAGGACATCATTGCGGCCTATGACATTGGGCAATTCCACAAAGGTTATTTTTTCCTGGTTCGCCGTCTCGGCATATATCTGGTCGATTCCGGTGGCCGCTCCTGCTGTCTTCGGACCTTTGTCGCTAAGTACTCTGGCCCACATAAAGGTCATTAACGCAAGCAAACAAACAACTGAGGCAACTTTTTTCTTTTCAGCCGCCAATCGACTGAAAAACCAGCTAACCTCGCCGCTATTATTTTTAACATTCTGCTCCATTTTTTTATCCCTGCTCGGTCCGGCCTCTGTAATAAATGACCGCTTTGGTCTGCATTGTGACCTGGCCACTGAAGTCTTTTTTGTTTACGAGTTTGACATGCTCAATTCGAATGAGTCTGTCCAACTTCTGCAAAGACCTGTAAAATTCAAATATCTGTTCCAGGCCGCCCCTGCACTGCATATTCACCAAAATGCAGTTCAATCCTTCGGCCTGTGTTTCTTTTCCCGGCTGGACCATCTGCTCTTCAAGCCCATGGGCGTTCATCAAACCGGCTATCTGCTGCAGGAACAAGCCAAGGTCCCTCTGGGCGGGAATATTTGCAGCATAATTTTCAACCTTCCTTTTCGTCTCTGTCAACTGCCCTCTAAGGGCCGGCAATTCCCGGCGCTGGATAGATGCTCTGGTAACAGCACTTTGAGTCTGGATCCGCAGCGACTTGATGTCTTTCAATCTTTTTCGTAAAGGCAGATATCGAAACAGTACGAATCCGCTTACCATCACCGCCGCCAGGACGCAAATCACTAATTGTCTTCGCTCTCTAAACAAAGTCATATAACTCGCTACCTTTCTGATATGCTTCGAACACGTCCGCTGGCAAAATAACTATCATTCTGTTTGTAGTTCGCAAGATAACAGGCTATCTCGAACTCGCTTACCCGATAGTTATCTTTCGGTTTGGACGACCTGCCTTTTGTTCTGACTTTTACATTTCGTGAAAACGACGGTATCACCTGCTGGAAATAGGGCGAATCTTCGAGGCTGCAAATCAATACCGCCACATCAGCGGCACCGGAAGCGACGCCACTTACCGTCACCTTAAACCTCGCATCGCCGGCCACTATAGCTTCATTAGCACCGGCCCGACGCTGTGCGGCCCTTATCGTTTTGCCGTTATTGGGCACGACGTTTTCACTGGTGGCAAATTTCTCGGCTTTAATTTCCAGCTTACTCATCGCTATCCTGTCGCTAACCAGAAAACTAAGTTCAGCCAAAATGCACGGGACATCAATTCTGCCCGCGATTCTGCTCACCTGGGACGCCTTTTCCTCAAATTTTGCCATTTCGTTCTTAATCGAAGCAAACTCCCGTGAAACGACTTCGGATTTGGCCAGTTCCAATTCCAATCGGGCAACTTCAGCGGCGGCCATTGAAACCGAAGTTGTGGTAATAAAATTCCACACTAACATTATCAGAAATACAGCACCCAAAACGATGTACTGCGTCCAGCAGTTAATCTGCTTTCGTCTGCCTTTTTTGTACCATCCCGGAAGAAGGTCAATTTCTTTCATAATCGGTATCCTTAGCAGCAAGTGCCTTCCAGCCCTTTAGACCAAGT
>SDBV01007301.1_pt1 | contig 15143 bp, 15 predicted proteins | sample 2277081 | NCBI WGS metagenome assembly SDBV01 (sample SAMN10402039, study PRJNA504765) | marine sediment metagenome | isolation source: marine sediment core GS10_PC15, 223 cmbsf | place: Arctic Ocean: Southern Knipovich Ridge | collected 2010
GCCGGCGACCGCTAAACGGTCGCCGGCACGGCGACCAAGGGCCGACTACGCACGATCGGTAACTCCCTGCTCATCTTGCTCTGGCTGATCGCGTTGCTGACCGGTCTTGCGCCGGACGGGATGGCCCGGGCGGACGACACGGAAGCCGCGCGGCGCCGGCGGATCGAAAACATGAGTAACGCCGAAAAGGAACAGCTCCGTCAGCGGCGGGAGCGGTTTAAGAAACTGGATCCGGCCGAACAAGAGCGACTTCGGCAGTTGCACCGGCGGCTCCAGGCTGATCCGAAGGCCGAGCAACTCCGCCGGGTAATGAACGGGTATTGCACGTGGCTGAAGGAACTTCCGCTGGACCGTCAAGCCGAACTGCGCGCGTTGGAACCCGCCCAGCGGATCGAGCGGATCAAGCAACTCCGGGAAGAGGAAGCCGGCCGGCCGAAGCGCGAGGACATCGAGGGGCTGTTCCGCTGGCTGGAGCAATACGTGTCGAAAAATGAAGCCCGGATCCTGGAGTCGATGCCCGAGCCGTTTCGCGAGAAGATGGCGGAGCTGGACAGCGGCAGACGTCGCCGTTGGTTGACCTGGATGACCTGGGGGCGGTGGCAGATGGGCCGATCCGTCAAGCCGCGCTCGGCGACCGACGACGATCTGGCCGAGTTGCGATCGAATCTCTCGGACGACGCCCGAAAACGGCTGGAGTCGGAACCGGCCGAGAAACAATGGCAAACCGTCGCCGATTGGCTCCGCACGGCGCTGCGCCACCGCATGGCCTCCCGCCGCTTCGAAGCGCCGATGCGCCCCGAGCTTCAAAAGGAACTGGACGACTTCTTCGAACACGAACTCAGTCCGGAGGAGCAGGAGCGGCTGCTAAATCTGCCGGGTGAGGAGATGCAACGGGCATTGAGGTGGGCCTATCTGAGCCGATTCAGGTCGTCCGAGTCGCCGGTCGGCCGGTCGCCCTTCCCCCCGGGCCGCGGAAGGAGGTCCGGTCCGCCGGGGCCCCCGCGGAATCCTCCCACGCATCTCAAAGACGGTTCGCGCCCGGGGACCTTCCCACGGCCGCCAAAGACCTCGCCCGAGTCGCGCGGTCCCAGCTAGGTTGGCTGTAGGTCAGGGCTTGCCCTGACGCATACTCCGTTGTGCGTCGCCACTGTGTTGTGTGTCTGTGTTTTGTCAGGGCAAGCCCTGACCTACGCAATGACCGGCTACGCCTACCTGATTCGCAGCATCTCGAACATCGCCCGGGCGACGGCCTGCGGGTCTCGGGCGATGACCAGCATCAAGAGTGCAACGATCAGCACGCCGGCGCAAACGAAACTTGCGCCGCGGGCGTTCCGCACCCCCCGCACCTGGCTCAGCGCGGGGGCCAACGCCCGCTGCAGAGACTGCCAGCCCGCATGACTCTGGTTCGGTCCGACCGACACCAACGACACGTTGCGCATCGACGGCGCATGGTCCAGGTGCAACTGCACGCCCAAGCCCGGCAACACGAGGCTGTCGCCGGCCCATCGGGCCTGCGAATCCAACTCGGTCACCAGGTCGGCCAGGAGGGGACGCAACTGGTCGATCGAAATGTTGTAAACAATCACCCGCGGCCGCAGCAAGAGCATCACCAGCGCCAAACACAGCGCATACAACGTCAGCAAGAAGAACCACACGTAGGGTCCGAAGTAGACCGCCGCCGCATCGGGAAAGAACAGTTCGACGGGCCCGATGATCAGAAATCCCGAGACGGCCAGCCCCAAGGCGGCTGCGTCACGGACACCAGAAACCAAGAACGGACGCCGCGACAGGTTGATGGCCCCCAACAGCCCCAAGTAGACGGCCACCGGCCCCAAGGTAAGACACAAGCGAAATGGATCCAGCATCAGCAGGTTCCAAACTGTGGGAGGCGACTCCGTCGGGACTGTGGGAAGCGGCTGCGTCGGCGATGGGAGCCGGTTGCCCACTTCGATCGCCGACGGAGTCGCCTCCCACAAACAGATCTTAAGCAACGCAGTTCCGCGGCAGCCCCAGAGAAATTCTACACCGTCCCCCGACCGCATGCCAGAGGAAGTGGCCCCGCCAAGTGCTTGCCGGCGTGGCCGCCCGGGCTAAACGGGCGGAATTCGCCGAACCTTAGGATCGCCAATCTGAAATCTGAAATCACAAATCTGAAATCCTAACTCTCCCCCTCCTCCTGGTCCTCGGCTTTCCCATTGCCGCGAACGGCCCGCAGCCGGCGGATCTCGGCGTGCAGCTTGGCCTCTTCGACGAGGTACGTATGCCGCAGCCGGCTGAAATGGTGCCGGGTGGCCCAGATGTCGACCGCCGCCAGCAGCCCGACCCAGCAGACCACCAACAACACGGCGGCCCAGAAACCGAGCACCAGCAGCAGTGGTCCGGTAAGCAGTGGGCCCACCAGCAAGGCCACCGCCAAGAGTCCCAGCATGGCGCTGGTCTGCATTCGCCGACGGAATTGTCGGTGGCGGTAATCCCAAGCGTCTGACTCCGGCTCGAGCAGTTGGAACCGCCGCCACGTGCGGACGTGCGAGATCATCAACCCCACCGCACACAACAGCAGCAACGACGAAATCAGTACCGCAGGCCAGGCGACCACTTTTCACACTCGGGGGCCATGGAAAACAAGTTGTAGGAGGCGACTCCGTCGGCGATTGTCAATGTTCCGGCTTCATCGCCGTCGGAGACGCTTCCCACAAGAGAAGTGTGAAGTCGTTTTGCGACGGCCCCTGACTACTTACTTCCTACCACCTACTGCTTACCGCCTACCGCACCGCCTTCAGCCATTCCCGGATCACCCACCCCACCTTGGCCAGGCTCAGGGCGGAACACTTGTCCGGGGTGTCGCCTTCGGTGTGCCAGGGCGGGTAGTCGAAATCGATGATGTCGCAGCAAGGAATTCTTCCCAGGTTGTGCAGCGGCAGATGGTCGTCTCGGACGGCTTGGCCTCGACGGGCAACAAACTCCCGAACGCCCAGCCGGCCGGCCGTGGCCCAAATGTCTTCGACCAGCGGCCGCGTATCCCTCCACCCCATGCTGTAGCGCTCCTGCGGAAGCTGCAAGTCCTTGTCGCCGATCATGTCCAACAGCACGCCCCAGCGGTAGCGATACGGCGGACGGGTCTGCACGTACTGCCGGGCGAAATACTCCGAGCCGAGGAAGTAGCGGCCGCGGGGGTCGAAGATGAACTCTTCGCCGTCGAACAACACGAAGTCGACGCCGTAGTTGCTTTGCAAGGTCCGCATTTCGTGAGCAAGCTCCATCAACAGGGCGACCCCGCTGCCCCCGTCGTTGGCCCCCACGAACCTTCCCCGCTTGTTCACCGGATCGAGCATCGGAAACGGCAAGGTATCGTAATGCGTGCACAGCAGGATCCGTCGCGTGCTCTGCGGGTGCCAGCGGACGATCAGGTTGGCCATCGGCACCCACGAGCGGTCGAGCGGATGACGGACGCGGAACCGCTGCAACTCGACCACTCCGCCGAGCTTCTGGAAGTGGGCCACAAGCAGTTTCTGCTGCTGCGCCATCCCCTCCGACCCGCTGCGGCGCGGCCCGATCTTGCACAATTCGTTCAGGTATTCGTAGGCCCGGGCCCCGTTGAAAGGAATGTCTTCCAGCCGTATGCTGGAGACGGCGGCCTCGGCCGTGTGCTGACGCCCCCCGTTGCTGAAGAACCCGTCGCTGAAGAACAAGATATAGGCGAACATCAGGCCTCCGGCCACGACCACCGCCGCCAGGAAAACCGTCTGGCCCGAAAGCCGGCGGGTCGCTCGCGTGCTGGGGAGTTTCATGGCTACAAGAAAGACTTGGTGCAATGACGACAAAGGCTGATTTCGTTCTGCCGTGCCTCTCGGTGCCGGAGTCTGGCCTGCCGGTAGGCTGCGCCGGCCCAGACCTCGGCGATCGACGTCTGGGCGTCCAACCGGCCTAACAGAAACCGGCCATCGTAGTCCAAGCAGCACAGGGCCACCTCCCCGCTGGAGAGTATTGTAAGCGTTCTGAACAACCGGGAACAGGGCTTGCGGATCTTGCCGTCCTCCGCAGGACGGTCACCGCCGGCCCAATTGTGGATCTTTCCGAAAGAAAAACCGTCGACGATCCTCTCCAGCGATCGCATCGTGCCCTGCTTGTCGGTCGTGCTGCAACAAGCGACCTTGATCTTCATGGCCGATTGCAGTTCGTCTCTCAAGGCCACCAGACACTTGATGTTCTCGACGACCCGATCGTATTTTAAGGGGACCCGGATCCGCTCGAACTCTTCCCGGGTGGCGCCGTCGAAACTGATCTTGATCTCGTCCAGCCCGGCCTCGATCAGGCCGCGTGCCCGCCGTTGGCTCAACAGAGACCCGTTGGAGAAGATTTTCACTTTCGGCAGCCCCATTTGCTTGGCCTGCCGGACCCGCTGCTCGAGGTGCTGGTCCAATAGAGGCTCGCCAAAATTGTGAAGGTGGACCTCCTTGCAGCCACACGCGCCACACTCGTCGATGATCCGGGCGAACAGATCGTCGTCCATCCGCCGGATCGGCCGCTTCAGGTCGCCATGGGGGCAGATCGTACAGCGGGCGTTGCAGGCGTTGGTCGTTTCGATGCGAACCACCGCGGGAAACCGGCCTAAGGCAAGGTCGTAGACACGGCCGACGATCTTGCACACCGCTTTCGACGAGAGGCTGTTGAGGGTCCGCACGGAGAAATCCTTTCAACGGTGTCCGGGAATTCAAGACTGTAGGGAACGGCCTCCGTGCCGTTCCGGTGCGATCGGGGGTTCCCCGGAACGGCACGGAGGCCGTTCCCTACAGTGGTTTCCGGCGTTTTGAATTCCCGGACACCCTCAATCAACTACCAAGTGGCCCGTAACTACCAAGTGGCCCCAGATAAATCAACCTCAAGCTCCGCCCATACCACCGGATGGTCCGATGCCCCTTCGTCGATGATCCCTGCTTCGACACCGCGAAAGCCGCGGGTGAAAATCCAGTCGATCCGCTGAGGAGCCTGTTTGGGCTCTGACTGCCGACCAAGGAACTCACCAACCGGGTCGGCAACCCCGGGGGTTTGCAGTAATTGACGAATCTGGGGGTCGTCGGCTGTCGAGTTCATGTCACCCATCAGGATGGCCGGCTGATCCAAGGCCAGGAACAACGCAATCACCGCCCTGAGCTGGGCCCGCCGCTCGGGGTCGTGCCGCCGATTGATGTGGCTCAGCAGCAGATGGACCGTCCGGCCCCGATGGCTCAGCCCGACCAACACCACGTTGCGATGGCTGCGGTCGTACTTGCGCGCCAGGGGAATCCGCTGCCAGAAGCTCACCGGCAGCGAACTGAGCAGCGCGTTGCCCGAGTCGAGGTGATACCAGGTCCGCACCGCCGGAGCAAACAGCCAAGCCATGCCCAACTGCCGGCCCAGCCGTTCGGCCTGGTCCTGATTCTGCCAGAGTCGGGGTCCGTGGACCTCGTTAAGCGCGACGAAATCGAGCCCTTCCAGGCACTGAGCCACGCGCTGCAAGTCGCGGCGGCCGTCTCGGCCCTTTCCTCCGTGGATGTTGAAGGTGGCGATGCGCAGGGTCCGTCCGTCTGCGGGCGTGGTGGTAACCTTGCCCCGGATGACGGTTCCATCAGCCGGTCCGGTGGGGGCGTGCCGCGAGGCGTGGTAGATCGCGCCGCCCACCAGCCCGACCAACAGCATCGAGTTGAACCACCGCTTCTTTTTCATATTGTCGCCGGTTCCGAAAATCGCTATCCTGCCCCCGCAAGAAAACCGCTCGGGCCAGCAAAAAAGCCGTGGGGCTCGGCAAGAAAACCGTTTAGCCGCCGCGGCCACGCGGTGTTGTCGCTCGGCGTGGCCACCGCCCTGGGAGAGATACCATGATCGACGTCAAAGGCATCACGCTGCTGCACACGGCGACCGTCAAACGGTGGCACCAGCACGATATCGACGATCCGTACGAGGGTTTCCTGCTGCTGGTCTGCCGGCAACACGAGCAGAACTATCGCCTTTGGCACCAGGAAGACGTCGCCCGAAGCCCGGACGTGGCCGATGCCGAACTGGCCCAAGTCAAACGCAACATCGACAAGCTGAACCAGCAGCGCAACGACCTGATCGAGCAGTTGGACGACTTCCTGATCCACGAGTTGGCCGACGCCAGCGTCGAACCCCGGCCCAACGCCCCGCTCAATAGCGAAACTCCCGGCAGCGTGATCGATCGGCTTTCCATCCTGGCACTGCGGATCTACCACATGCAGCAGCAGGCCAAGCGCGCCGACGCCGCCGAAGCCCACCGGGCCAAGGCCCGGGCCAAGCTCGAAATCCTCTATACACAACACGAAGATCTTTCCACCTCGCTGGCCGAACTGCTCGGCGACGTCTTCTGCGGCCGCAAGCGGCTGAAGGTCTACCGGCAACTGAAGATGTACAACGATCCGACGATGAATCCCTATCTCTATCGGGCCGGGAAAAAACCGGCCGCGTAGCCTCATGCCGCTTCGCGCCCGTTGCGTCGCAGGATCCGATCGCAGGCCTCGCACACCTGCTCTACGCCGATCGCCTCCATCAGTGCTGCCGGGGCATTTCTTCGCTGCCGGGTAGAACCCTCGAAGAATTCGCCCTGCAACGCGATGTTCTTCGGTCCGTAGGGCCCGTGCTTCTCGGCCGGCCATGGCCCGAAAAGCCCCACGCACGGAGTCCCCACGGCCGCGGCTAGGTGCAACGGACCGGTGTCGGAGCCGATAAACAGCCGACTGCGGCGTGCCAAAGCCGCCAGTTGGGTCAAGGTGGTTGGCGGGGCCAATCGGGCATGTCCGTCCGAGCCGGCCACGATCTGTCCGGCCGCAAGGCGCTCGTCTCGGCTGCCCCAGGCCACCAAGGTCGGCAATCCCCGCTGTTGGCCCAGGTGCAACGCTACGGCGGCGTACCGGTCGTTGGGCCAAAGCTTCGACGGCCAGCCCGCTCCCGAGTTGACCATCGCAAAACCGCTCTGCACGCCTGCCTCTCGGACCATCTGCTCGGCGGCGGCCCGATCCGGCGGGTGTTCGGGAACCTGGAACCGGACCGTCGGCGAGTCGATCCCCAGCGGCCGCAACAACTGGAGGTTGCGATCGACCACGTGCTCCGCGGTGGTGTCGACCCGTTGGGTGTTGATCCACCGGCTCAATTCCCGACCCCAGGGGTCGCCGAACCCGATCCGCCGCCGGGCGCCGCAGAGCCACGCCAGGATCGCCGACTTGGTCAGGCCCTGGGCCTCGACGGCCACGTCGAATTTCATCGCCCGCAGCCGCCGGCGCAACTTCCAGACGGTCCGGGGCGATTTCAGCCAGCCGCGCGGCAACGCGATGACTTCGTCCAAGGCCTCATGGCCCCGCAGCAGCGTCGCCCCCGCCTCTCCGACCGCCCACGCCAGAAACGCCTCCGGAAACCGCTGGCGCAGCGCCCAGGCGATCGGCATCCCTTGAATCACGTCGCCGATCGCGCTGAGCCGCACGATCAGGATTCGGACAGCGGGCTGCGTAGGCGTTGACCGCAAAGACATGATACCCAAGTTCTCGGGGAGTTATGGAAGGCTGCCCATTATAGGTCGCCGCTGCGGGATTCCCCAAGGGACATTTTCACGGCTCTTTCCCATCCAGTGGCCTTCAAAGTAGCCGTCTCGCTCCGAGGTTGTGGAGAAATAGCTTTGGAGTGCGGTGACTTGTCACCGCTTTCTTTTTCCTTTTCCGCCCGTTTTTCCCGATCAGTGGCCCTCGCTACTGCGAATCATCCGGAGAAAGAAAGCGGTGACAAGTCACCGCACTCCAAAAAAGCAGGATGCACAGCCGGGGGGGCTTGGGGAACTTCGGTGACAGGCCACCCGCTGGCGCGTAGAATAGAGCGTTGACCTGTTTCTCTTCCGTCGCGGATCCCGCATGCCTGCATCCGGCAATAGCCCGAGTTGCGAAACGCCGACGCCCCTGCCGATGACCCCCGAAGAGGTCGCCGTCCGCGGCTGGGATGCGGTGGACGTGGTGTTCGTTACCGGGGACGCGTACGTCGACCATCCCAGCTTTGCCGCGGCCGTGTTGGGCCGGGTGTTGGAGGCCGAGGGCTATCGGGTGGCCGTGCTCAGCCAGCCCGACTGGCACTCTTGCGATCCATGGCGGGCCTTCGGGCGCCCGCGGCTCTGTTTTGCCGTCAGTGCCGGCAATATGGACTCGATGCTCAACCATTACACGGCCGCCCGGAAGGTCCGCAACGACGACGCCTACAGCCCGGACGGACAAATCGGACGGCGTCCCGATCGGGCCACGCTGGCCTATTGCCAACGGGCCCGCGAGGCGTACCAGGGTGTGCCGGTGATCGCCGGCGGCGTCGAGGCCAGCTTGCGGCGGCTGGCCCATTACGACTATTGGAGCGACAAGGTCCGCCGGGCAATCATCCTCGACGCCAAGGCCGACCTGATCGTTTACGGCATGGGGGAACGGCCGCTGATCGAGATCGTTCGGCGGCTCGACGCCGGCGGGTCGGTTCGCGATTTACGCGACGTCCGCGGCGTGGTCTATCGCCTGGGGGCCAGCGAGACGCCGCCGGCCGACGAGACAATCACCCTGCCCAGTTACGAAGAAGTATCCACCGACAAACAAGCGTTCGCCCGGATGACGCGGACCATCTACCGGGAAAGCAACCCGCACTGCGCCCGGCGGCTGGTGCAATACCATGGCCGCGAGGCGGTGGTGGTCAATCCGCCGGCAAGGCCGCTTGCGGAAGCCGAGATGGACCGCATTTACGGACTGCCGTTTACCCGCCGGCCGCATCCGAGTTACGGCCGCCGGACGATCCCGGCGTTTGCGGTGGTGAAGGATTCGATCCAGATCATGCGGGGCTGCTTCGGCGGCTGCACGTTCTGTTCCCTGACGGCCCATCAAGGCCGCACGATCCAAAGCCGCAGCCAACCGTCGATCCTGGCCGAGATCCGCCGAATCGTGGCCGAGCCCGACGCCTCGGGCATCATCAGCGACCTGGGCGGGCCAACCGCCAACATGTACCGCATGGGCTGTTGCCGTCCGGAGATCGGCCAGAAGTGCCGGCGACTAAGCTGCGTGCATCCGACCGTCTGCAAGGAGCTGCAAACCGACCATGGGCCGTTGATCAAGCTGATGAAGGCCGCCCGGCGGGTCGACGGGGTGAAGCGGGTGCTGGTGGCCTCGGGCGTCCGCATGGACCTTGCCGGCCGCAGCACCGCCTACATCAACGACCTGGCCCGGCACCACGTCGGCGGGCTGTTGAAGGTCGCTCCCGAGCACAGCGATCCGGACGTCTTACAGCGGATGAAGAAGCCGCCGATCGAGGATTTTCAGGCGTTCGAGAAGAAGTTCCGCCGGGCCCCCCTTCAGCCGACAATTGGCGCCGCCGCCGACAAGCAGCAATACCTGGTCCCCTATTTCATGGCCGGCCATCCGGGCTGCGATCTCGACGCGATGATCGATCTGGCGCTGTTCTTAAAACGCAGCGGCTATCGTCCCGACAAGGTCCAAGACTTCATCCCCGGCCCAATGGACATCGCCACCTGCATGTATCACACCGGCCTGGACCCCATCAGCGGCGAAGAAGTCTACGTACCCAAGGGCGCCCGCCAGCGCCGGCTGCAACGGGCGTTGCTGCAGTACTGGAAGCCGGAAAACTACCAGGATGTCCGCCGGGCGCTTGAGGAAGCCAACCGGCTGGACCTGATCGGTGGTGGGCCCGAATGTTTGATTTCCGCCCGGCCGCCGAGAGAGGTCCGCGATCGCAAACGCGGCCGGCCGGCCGGTAAATCGCCGGGTGGACCCACCAAAGCCGGCTACCGGCCGTATCGGAAGACGGGACCGAAACGGCCGAAGGGCTGAACACATACGTCCGCTCGATTGTTGATTCGACTTAAAGCGTTGCTACTAAACGGTTTGCGCGCGATGGGCAAGTCTCCGTGTCTGAGAAACTGATCGAGAGGCGGTCTGGAGAGCTTGAAAACGGTATGATATGGTCTAGGCTCAAGTGGTTACCGATACGCATAAGAAGTAGCGACATCATTCGGCACCCTGAGGCGTCGCCCTCCTGAAGAGGGGTGTCAGGCATTTGGTTTTTTTTAACGGAGCGTTGTGGGTAAATGCCCGTCGAATTGTTACGCTCGAATTTGGTGGTCGCCGCGCACCACTTCAATCCCTCCATTTTCTCGCAGCTTTGGCTAGTGCGGAATCACATCGTAAACGAAGACGATTTCTCTCCTGGCTGTTTGTTCAGCGATCAAGCTGTAAACGTTGAGACACCGGAATTTGGCTTATTGGTCGTACAGCCACAGTTGCAGTTTGCGCCAAAAGTCTCCCTGGATTGCCAGGCTGAATTGGTGGAGACAAAGGTGGGGAATATCGTTCGATCTCTGCCGCATACCCCCTACACAGCCATCGGTTTGAATTATTTCTGGCAGTTTGAGCCGCAAGATGACGATGTGCCGGCGCTCACGCGTTCGCTTTTCTACAACCCTGATCGAAGGATCTGCGAGCTATTCGACACCGAAGATGCTCGTTTTGGAGCGTACTTCAGCAAGGACACCCTTGGATCCCGCCTTAAGCTGGATGTGAAGCCTATCATTCGCCAAGTAGAAGATGAACGGCGCGAAGTAGTGCAGTTCGCATTCAACTTCCATGTCGATCTACCGCGGGAAGGAAACGACCTCATCCCCGCCATCGAACGACATCTGCAAATCTGGGATGAGGCCGGGGCTGAGGCTGCCCGAATAGTCGAGGAGACTATTGTCGAGAAAACAACCGGCTAGGAGTTCTGCCATGTCAACGACAACACCCGTGCCGCGTGCCACGTTCAATCGGATTTCCAACCGCATTCAGACGGTTTGGCCGGAGCTTGATTTGAGTCGTACACAAGGTAACACCGCCTACTTACCGGCCGACGCGTTTTGTGGTGTTACGCCTCCGTTGACGCAGCGCGCCGACGATCTGACGGTCGCTAGATGCCGATCGTGTGAAGGCCACGATGTTGTCTATTACGTGGGGTACCCTATCGCGCCTGTAGAAGTCTTCGTGGAAATCAGAGCTTCATCTGTTGCGGGCAGCGCGGATACGGATCGCCTTATCGACAGAAGAGAGTTAGAGGCTTTTCTTCCAGAGGACGGCACAGACACGGAATATGAATGGGACGAATACCCGGAGCCTCTTTGGGATCCGCTGAAGTCTGAGGTTCGACTCCTAATCCGAGAGTACTTCGAGCAGGCCGATGCCGATACTGATTGAAGTCAGCGAGGACGACCCGTTGAGTCAAGGGGACATCCTCAAAGACATATCTCTTTTCGATACCAACAGCGACTGGGCACAACAGGGTGGGCAGGCGCATAGGATCAAGTCACAGGTGTGCATGGTGCTTTCTCGCCCCTGTGCCATTCTTTATAAGCCACAGATCGTTGTTGCGTCGATTGAATGCACGAAAGAGTTGGCGCCAAAGGGGGTCAATAGCTTCCAGAAGGCCAAAGAGTATATCGAGCAATTCCGAGATGGCCTCGACAGTCCCGACCGATTCTATCTGGGCCAGGAGATTCGGACGTTGGGGCAAAGCGGCCGATTTTTCGCAAGGCTGGACAAGCTCCACACGATAAGGCTGCCGGATTCCGATGATCTTATGCCTCTGCTGCGCTCACACAGAGTTGCGACTCTGGCAGATGAATTCCGGCGGGACTTGCACAGACGGATCTTCTCGGCGTTCGCTGCGATGGGATTCGACGACTACGGATGGTACACAACCAAAGATCTAGATTGGCTCATAACCATGGGAAAGAAAGATCTTTCTCCCCTCGATTCCGAGATCAGGGAGAAGGAGGAGGTCATCAAGAGCAACGCGGCGTCCGGGGTGGATAGCGGGAATGAGGCAATCACCGCCAAGGTTGCCAAACTTCGCGTCAAGCGCGAAGAGATCCTCCGGGAACTGGCACCGTACGAAGAGGAACTCGCAACACGATTGGGTACAGGCCAGTAAAGACCTCCACAAGAAACGCACTCAACGAGTCCTGTGTTTCAGGCACACGAGTACCGACTCATTGACTTCGGCGACGGCCGGCGGCTGGAACGCTTTGGTCCCTTGCGGCTGGATCGGCCATGCCCGGCGGTGGAACACCTTCAGCGGGCAGATCCCGAAGCCTGGTCGCAGGTCGATGCACGGTTCGAGCGGACCGGCGAGAACGAAGGGCATTGGTCCTCCGGACGTGAGCTGCCCGAGTTGTGGACCGTCGCCCACGGGCCGGTTTGCTTCGAGTTGAAGCGGGCCCCGGCCGGGCATCTGGGCTTGTTTCCCGAACAGGCCGCCAATTGGGACTGGATCGTCGATCGGCTTCAAGCGGCCGGCGAGCCGGTGAAGGTCTTGAACCTGTTCGCTTACACCGGCGGGAGCACCTTGGCGGCGGCTGCCGCGGGCGCCGAGGTGGTACACGTCGATGCGGCCCGAAACACCGTGGCCTGGGCCCGACGCAACGCCGAGCTTTCCGGCATGGCGCACAAGCCGATCCGCTGGCTTGCTGAAGATGCGATGAAGTTTGTCAAAAGGGAATTGCAACGCGGCAATCGCTACGACGCCGTGATTCTCGATCCACCCAGCTATGGGCACGGGCCCCAGGGCGAGGTTTGGCAACTGTCGAAGCACGTTGAGCGACTCTTGCGATGGTGCGGGGAGTTGACCGCCGGGCGTCGACGCTTCATGCTACTGACGTGCCACACGCCCGGTTTCGATCCCCAGCGGCTGAGACGCATGATGATCGAAGCCCTGGGCGATGCCGATGAAAGCACATGCACGGCCGGGCAGTTGACCCTCCGCGCCGCCACCGGGCGAGAGATGCCCAGCGGAGTCGTCGTCCGGTGGCGAGATTGCTCATGAAGCCGCAACCGGTGGTCGCGGCTTTGTACTACTAACCATACAGGGTCGCGCAGCAGCCGCTTGCGGCTTCGCACGGCATTGCGAAGCCGCAAGCGGCTGTCCCACAAGCTCGGCTGCGTTAGGATAGTACGAAACCATGACCACGATCACCAGCCGACAGAATCCACGTGTGAAAGATGCCGTCCGCCTGCGGGATCGGCGGCATCGCCAGAAGCAAGGGCGAATCCTCGTCGACGGCGCCCGGGAATTGATCCGCGCGATTGGCGGCGGTGTGCGGATGCTGGAGATCTTCGTCTGCGAGCCGCTGTGTACCGGCCACGACGCGACGCGCCTGCTGCAGACGTTGCCCGACTGCGGCGCCGAGATCCTGCCGGTGACCGAACCGGTCTTCGAGAAACTCACCTTCGGCGATCGGGCCGAGGGCCTGTTGGGCATCGCGGAAATGCCCCGGCCGACGCTCGGACAGTTGGCCTTGCCGGACGATCCGCTGGTGGCCGTGCTGGAAGGTGTGGAGAAGCCGGGCAACGTCGGGGCCGTGTTGCGCAGCGCCGATGCGGCCGGCGTCTCGGCGCTGATCGTGGCCGACGGGCGGACCGATCTCTACAACCCCAACGCCGTCCGCTCCAGTTTGGGAACCATCTTCACCTTGCCCGTCTGTGAGGCCACCACCGGCGAAACACTCGACTGGCTCCGTGGCCGTGGTCTAACGATCTGCGCCGCTCGGGTCGACGGGTCGGTCGAGTACACCGAGGTCGACTACCGCCGGGCGACGGCCGTGGTGCTCGGCAGCGAGGCCGAGGGCCTTTCCGCCGCCTGGTCGGCCGACGACGTTACGCCGATGCGTCTGCCCATGCTCGGGGTGGCCGACAGTCTGAACGTCTCGGCCACGGCGGCCGTGCTGTTCTATGAGGCGTTGCGGCAGCGGAACACCGAAGCGGCGCACAAAGCCTAAGGACTCGTATGGGAATTACTTCCGTATAGTAGCCATCTCGCTCCGCGAGATGTAGCCCGAAACAGTCTGGATTATCGATGGCCACATCTCGCGGAGCGAGATGGCTACTATACCCGCAAAATCACTACAGAACTAGGGTGTTTTCGTCCGGTTCGTCCACTTTCCCGCCGGTCAGTTGCGGCAGCTCCTCCTCGGCAACGATCCAGCCGCGGCAATTCGGACTCCCACAACGGCAGGGGATGGCCACTTCGGCGGGCCAGGCGTAGTCAATCGTCAGTTGTTCGCCCGACTCGATCTCGCTGACGGCTTCGATCCACATCTCGGTATCGACCAGCGAATCGTCTTCCTCGTAAACGTCGACCTGGACCAGCTCGCAATTCGGCCGGCAACTGTGGTTGACGTAGCGAAACGGGGCCGCCGGCTCCAGTCCCCGGTCGTGGCTAAGTTCTACGCAATAGTCCGATTGGTGCTCCGGGTCGTGGATGGTCTCGCCGTGAACTCGTCCGATGGTGTCCTTAGGACGGAACTGCCGGGCGGCATACACGCCGAAACCGACGTGCGACCGGCCTACCCGCACGCGTCTTTTCAAATCATCCATGGATGCGTTAATCCTTTGGCTGCCTTTTCTAATCAACAGGTGGTGTCTCGGTGCAAAGTGCGAAAGCCCGTGAGTATACACCACGCGGACTGTCTCGTCAAACGGCGAGAAATCTTGAGGGTGGTATTTACAGTGTTTCCGGTAAGCGTTATCAATGAAGCTACGCTTCAGACGATGCGAACCGATGACCCAGAGGCGTACGTATGAACCAGCAAAACTCCGACTTGCCCCAACCGGCCGAAGAGCCACCCCGCTGGCAGCCGCTCGGCGCGATCGATCGTCGGGTGGTCGGCGTGCTGGTCGAAAAGGCCAAGACCACGCCCGAGGGTTATCCCTTGTCGCTCAACTCGGTCTGCACGGCCAGCAACCAGAAGAGCAACCGCTCGCCGGTGATGAACCTCCAGCCGGAAGACGTCGAGGAGTCGTTGGAGCGGCTTCGCGAGATGGGCGCGGTGGGGTTGATCGAAGGCTACGGCCGGGTGTCCAAGTACCGGCACTATTTATACAAGTGGCTGGGTGTGGAAAAAGTGGAACTGGCCGTGATGGCGGAGTTACTCCTGCGGGGGGCCCAAACGGTCGGTGAACTACGGGGCCGTGCCGCCCGCATGGAGTCCATCGCCGGCTTGGCCGAGCTAAAGCCGGCACTGGCGTCGTTGAGGTCCAAGGGGCTCGTGATCTCCCTCACGCCGGAGGGGCGCGGCCACGTGGTGAGCCACGCGCTTTACC
>SDBV01007302.1_pt1 | contig 15143 bp, 12 predicted proteins | sample 2277081 | NCBI WGS metagenome assembly SDBV01 (sample SAMN10402039, study PRJNA504765) | marine sediment metagenome | isolation source: marine sediment core GS10_PC15, 223 cmbsf | place: Arctic Ocean: Southern Knipovich Ridge | collected 2010
GATATGCTCGGGACCAATCCCCTCTGAAATGAGGAGTTCCTTCATGGCGTTGCCAAATACCGCGATCTTTGAGCATCCCCCGTGTCCATCGAGCATCGGCCTGCGCTTAAGATCACGCCTCAATCGGAACAAGCCGGTGTGAATCAGCCGGCCCCAGGAGAAGCCGCCGATTCTTACTACTCTGAACCCCTGAAATGCGAGGCGGTAGAGGTGCTTCAGCCGGGCAGGCACCGCCCTCAGGCTCCAGTTTCCACGTTCCTGCGGCGTCCACATTCCGTGGGGGACCAGCAGAGTCGGAATACGCATAGTGGCAGCGCATCCTATGAACAACTGTTCCAAGGGAGTTGTTGTATCGCGGGACAGCACGACAACACTTGGAGCCTCTTCTTCAAGGAGCCTTTCCACATTGCGCCGGCTCCGGCCTTCCACAGTCTTGTAGTTGAATCCCATCTCTTGCAGAGCCTTCTCGACTTGCGCTGTCTCTCGCCTGGTCCACCCTTCGAGGTTAATCACCAGAACCTCCCAGCGGTCCGGGAGTTCCCTTATGATGGGTGCAAACATTTCGATAGCCGGGATGTTGTCTACCAGGAATACAGTCTTCATCTCTTCCTAGAACCTGGCACTGTCCTCTATCAGGGCGCGATTCTCCATGATCCAATCGAATGTCTTCTTGATCCCATCCTCCGATTTCGTCTGTGGTTCATACCCCAGGACTTTCCTTGCCTTCTCAATGGAGGCTCGCCTTCGGGTGATCTTGTCCCAGTCCCTTCTGGCTATAAGTTCTACTCCGCTGTGGTTGCCTGTGATTTCATTCACCCGGGCGGCCAGGTCTACTATTCTGGTTTCGGTCTCCGAAGCGAGATTGAAGGCGCCGCCAATTGCCTCAGGCACTACCCCCAACCGTAGTGTGCCGTCGACTATGTCTTCGACGAAGGTGAAGTCCCGGGTTTCCTCCCCGGTCCCGGTTATCGGAAGAGGTTTCTTGTGAAGAGCCCAGTAGATGAAGTTGGGAATGACATTGCGGTATGCGCCGGGAATTTCGCCGGGGCCGTAGACATTGAAGTAGCGGGCAATGGCTACCGGCAGGCCGTAGTGATTGTGAAAGAAGTTGCAGTAGAGCTCCCCCAGGAGCTTGGTGATTTGGTATGGTGTGTCCAGATGAAGCGATACGAAATCCTCCTTCAGGGGAAGGGGGGCATGGCTGCCATACACTGAACAACCGGAGGAAGCGTAGACGAATCTCCCCACCTTCGCCAGGCTGGAATACTCGAGGAGTTTCAGAACCCCAAGGCCGTTGACCATGAGGTCGGTCTCAGGGCTGTCCACCGAATTCTGGTTGGCAAAATGGGCCGCCAGGTGGAATACAAAGTCGAGTTTTGCGGAGAAGACTCTCTTCAGTACCTCCTCATCCAATATGCTACCCTCAACAAACACCACATTTGGGGCGAGCGGAACATTCCATCTCTCAGCGGCAGACAGATCGTCAAGGACGACAATACTGGCAGCCTCTGCCTGGACTAGAGCCTTGGTGAGATTACTGCCGATGCATCCTGCTCCACCAGTGATGAGAATGTTCTTGCCCTTGTATTCACCTGGATGACCGTGCACTTGCGCTTTTCTCCTTCACGACGTTCTCCGGAATGCCTTCAAACAGATGGTGCTGCTGATGAGGACCTCTCAAGCGAGTCCGTGCAATAGACGCCTTTCATCCATTCGATAGTCTTTGGTATCCCCTCTTCCAGGGACGTTTGAGGGTCGTGCTGCAAGTCTCTTATTGACTTGGAGAAGTCCATGTGCTTGACCCTGGTGGTGAAAGGCTCCGACTCCGCATAGGTGACCTTGGAGTCGTCCTTGCCCAGGTACTTCAGGATAAGGTCGGAAACATACTCTATCTCGTGCTCCCCTTCTTGGCGACCGCCTATGTTGTAGACCTCCCCGGGCTTGAAGTTGTCGACAATATTGGCAAAGGTGCGACAGCTATCTTCAACGTAATCGAATATGCGTTTGTGACCCCGGTAAACGGTGTAGGGCTCGTCTCTCAGCGCTCTGTACACAAAGGCAGGGATTACGCCACGATAGGGGCTGTAGTGTTCGTGAGGGCCATAGGCATTGACCGGACGAACTCTCACCGTCTCCGTTTTGAACATGGCCGCCGAGTTCAATGCCTGGAGTTCGCCCACCCACTTTGTGATGGCATAATCATTCATCTGCTTTATGGGTACCTTGTCCATCACCTCCTCGCTCATCACGCCATCGTAGTCGCCGTAGACCTCAGCGCTGGAGAAGAATATCATCCTGAACCTCTTCTTCTCCTGAAGTCTGATCATATTCTTGGCGCCCACTACATTCGTAAGCCACAGATTCTCGTAGTAGTCCTCGCCATTCCAGCGGCCGTATTCCGCCGCCAGGTGATAGACATAGTCAAAATCGTGTTCTTCAAACATGGCCTGGAGTTGTCGGTACTGAGCGACGTCGCAGCGGATATAATTCGGTCCTTCTGACTGTCTCAAGTCACACACCCATACCTCATGTCCCCGTTTCCTGAGCTCGGGGACCAGGCTGGAGCCAATAAAGCCCAATCCTCCGCTGACCAGTATCTTCATATTCTTGCCTCCGGTCTTGTGCAGTTCATGCCGTCATGCACGCTCTCCCAGGAATGAGAACAAGCGAAAGAACTTGAGGTAGGTCTTGATTATTGCCTCAATTGTGCGTTTGCCCAGAAATCCACCCAGAGCAGAGTCAACCGCCTTGAACGCATAACGCAGAACGGGGTGAAACGACTGAAGCTCCCTTTCAATCGCGTACCTGTAGAACCTGGCATGTAGTCTTCCCAGTTCCTTTGGCGTCACGGTGGGCAACTCCAGGACAGTTTCTGAGACATAACTCGTAGAATGCCTTTGGCTGAGAAACCCTTCCTTCTGACACACTTCGTAGAGTGCTGTCTCTCGATAGGGGTAGAAGAAGAACACTGCGATGTGATCTGGCGCAAGTCGCTTGTTCAGGTTGATTGTTTCCTCTATCATCTCGTGAGTTTCGAATGGCAGCCCAATCATGTTGTAGGAGCGCGTCCTGATTCCCAGCTTGTGTGCGGCGTCAAATGCCTTGACAATCTGAGCATTTGACATGTTTCTCCCAAGCACCTCTCTTCTTAACCACTCGTTCCCCGCCTCTACCCCCATGCTTATCTGGGTGCAGTTGGCGGCCACCAGACTCTCAAGTAGCTCCTCGTCCACTACGTCAGCCCTGACATTGCATTCGAATTGCAGGCTGAATTGTCTGGGATATTTCTCGCAGAACTCCTGAGACCACCTTCTTGACAGGCCAAAAACATCGTCGGCAAAACTCAGGTGGCTTATGGGGTACTTGTCTGTAAGCAGCTCGAGCTCACGCAACACGTGGTCTACGCTCCGAAGGCGAAAATACTTCCCCTTCCCTTGCTGTACCTTCCGCAGGGCGTGATTGCAGCAGTAGGTGCAGCTGTAGGGGCACCCCCTGCTGGCCAGGACGGCAAAATCACCCCTCCGGTCTTTCAATATCTGTTTGCAGTCAAACAGGTCATAGTCAGCGTAGGGCAAGGCATCCAAATCGGCGATCAAGGGTCTCAAGTCATTTCGTACGATGCCGTTGCCTTTCTTGATCCAAAGGTTCTCGATGTCATCTATGCCTCTTCCCCAACGGTTTGCCAGGTCAAGCATAGGGAATTCACCTTCACCCCGGCAGATCATGTCTACGCCATCAAAGCCGATGACCTCCTCTGGATGAAGGGTGGCGTGAACGCCACCACAAATAATCGGCGTAGCGAATCCCTGTTTGATCCATCTCGACCATGTCTCCACATATCCAATCTGATTGGTTATCGACGAGAAGCCTATCAGGTCAGGTTGCTGCCTCTGAATGACCTCCAGGATCTCATTTCTTGATGGCTCCTTCCTGACGTGATGCAGAGAAACAAGATGCCCATTTGATCTCAAGACACCGATGATGGAAGCCAAGCCATGGTGCACGCCCGGATAGAAATATGTATCAATATCTGGATAGATCAGGTGAATTCTCACAGTCTTGCCACCAGTGTGTCGACGATCTTCTTCGCTGCCGTTCCATCCCCAAACGGGTTTCTCCAGTTGTTTCCCCCGCCAAGCATTATCCGGCAGCATTCCAGAATCTTCTCCGGGAATGTCCCGCCAAGGATATTTGAGCCAACCTCTATCGTTTCAGGTCTTTCCGTGTTGTCTCTCAGGGTGACACAGGGGACCGTCAGGATGCAGGCCTCCTCTTGGACTCCGCCGGAATCGGTCAGAATGAGCCTGGCATGTCTCTCCAACTGAAGGAAGGACCAATAGTCCAGAGGGTCGATTAGTCTCAGGTTCATGGGGCAAAGCTTGAATTCATGCATCTTCTTTCGGGAGCGGGGATGGACGGGATAGATCATCGGCAACCCAAACTCGCTAGCCACTTTGTCCAATCCCCGAAGGATAGAGGCAAATCTCGCCTGGTTGTCTACGTTCTCCTGACGGTGAATGGTTACGACAAAGTAGTGATCGGGCTTGAGCCCCAGATCACGCAGGGCCGCCGCCCCGTCACCTGCTATTTCCAGGTTCTGATGGACAGCATCAACAATCGTGTTGCCGGTGACAAATATCGTCTCTTCGGGGATGCCTTCACCGAGGAGGATTTCCTTTGCCTTCTCGGTGGGGGCAAACAGATAATCAGAGCAATGGTCGGTTAGCTTTCGGTTGATTTCCTCCGGCATGCTTCTGTCGTAGCTTCTCAGACCGGCTTCCACATGGCCCACTCTTATGCCGAGTTTTGCCGCTGCCATTGCGGCCGCCAGTACAGAATTGGTGTCGCCCTCAACCAGGACTACATCGGGGCTTTCCTGTTGCAGAACCCTTTCCGCACCAACCAGTGTCTTTGCCGTTTGCTCGGCAGGTGAGCCCGACCCCACTTCCAGATTGTGTCGAGATGACGGCAGTCCCAGCTGCTCGAAGAATACCTTGTCCAGACCACGTGAATAGTGCTGGCCGGTATGCAGGATAAAGTGCTCCCTGCCTTGCCTTTCAAGTTCTCTGACAATGGGCGCCATCTTGATTATTTCAGGGCGAGTTCCAAGGACTATGGCAGTCTTCAACTGCTGGACTCCTCGTCAAAGAGATGCTCGGGCGCGCTACGTCCCGTAGAGGCTACCTGACACACTAGCAGCTTGACGCCGCGGACGGGGGACACCTGCGGGTCAGGTTCGCGAACCATCTTGGTCTGCCCCCGACATTGGATCCATCTGAGATGCGAGAGACCTGTAAAAGTGTGTTCGAAGAGGAGAATACCCGGCCGGACGGGTCAGTTGTTGACCTCACGGCCAACAACTGCGACCCTCGCGGCGCACAGCCGCCAGACCATGGCGTGCTACAGTCACCTTGGCCAACCATGATGACGCGACCCTGGGAGAACGGCTGCATCGAGTCCTTCATTGGAGAATCGTTCTGCGTGAGGAACGGCGCGCCTCGTGGGGGAAGGCAGGGTCAATGAGCGTAGTGGCTGTCATTCAGGCTCGTATGAGCTCCAGCCGTTTGCCCGGCAAGGTCTTGGAGGACTTGGCAGGGCAGCCAATGCTGGCTCGTGTCGTCAACCGCACTTGTCGGGCCAGAACTCTCGACGCCGTTGCTGTGGCGACAACTGTTGCCCCGGCTGATGACCCAATCGTGAGGTTGTGCGACACTCAAGGTTGGATTTGTCTCAGGGGTAGTGAAGATGACGTCCTTGACCGATACTACCAGGTGGCACGAGCTTTGGAGGCGAGCAGTGTTGTGCGTATCACTGCCGATTGCCCGCTCATCGATCCCGACATCATTGACAGGATCGTTGGTCAATTCCTGTCCCACCGCGCCGAAGTGGACTATGTGAGCAACACCATCGTGCGCTCCTTCCCCCGAGGACTTGATGTTGAAGTGATGAACTTCGATGCTCTCGAGGCAGCATGGCATGAAGATAGTGACCCTGGTTCCAGAGAGCATGTCACGCCCTACATTCGCCACCATCCGGATGCATTCAGAGTTCGCCAGGTGGTCAATAATGAGGATTGCTCACACATGCGCTGGACTGTCGATACGGTTGCTGATCTGATGTTTGTAAGTGCGGTCTTCGATCATTTCCGGAATGATCGCTTCACGTGGAAGGAGGGGCTGCGCGCGGTCACAGACCATCCTGAGTGGGCAGAGATTAACCGACATGTGCAGCAGCGGACTACGCCATAGACGATATGCGCCTTTCAAGCGGACGACGGTTGGTCATCAGAGCTGACGCCGGCACCAGGATGGGGACAGGGCATGTGATGCGGTGCCTGGCATTGGCGCAGGCATGGATCGATTGTGGAGGAGAGGTCACGTTCATTACTTGCCGCCCGAGTGACGGGCTTCTGCGGCGCCTTCGGCGGGAAAAGGTCGGGATCGAGGTGTTGTCCGGAGGCTGCCCGGACCGCGCGGATTGGGAGAGCACACGTTCCCTCTTGAAGCATCGTACCGATACCTGGATCGTGCTGGACGGCTATCACTTCGATGAGGCCTACCAGCAAATGGCGAGGCAAGCCTCGTCCGGACTTATGGTTGTGGATGATACGGCCCATTTGGGCCACTACCATGCTGATGTGTTGCTGAATCAAAACCTGTATGCAGCGCATCTTCGGTACTCCTGCAATTCAAACACCAGGCAACTGTTGGGCACGCGCTATGCTCTCCTGAGGCGAGAGTACACGGCTTGGGCGCATTGGGAGCGTGAGATTCCCGATGTGGCCCGACGGGTGCTGGTCACTTTGGGAGGCAGTGACCCTCAGAACCACACGCTTGAAGTGATTCACTCTCTCCAGCAAGTGACCACGACTGAATTGGAGGCAATCATTGTAGTTGGAGACAACAATCTGCATTGGGATGTACTGGAGGAGGCGATAGGAAGAGGTCGTGTTCCCATGCGTTTGGTCCGCGCCGTTGAGAACATGCCGGAACTGATGGCCTGGGCTGATCTGGCAGTTTCTGCCGCCGGGACTACCGTCTGGGAGCTGATGTTCATGGGGCTCCCATGCTTTCTCCTGGCAGTCGCTGAGAATCAAAGACTGATCGCTGAGAGCTCTGCCGCGGAAGGGACGGCGGTACACGTGGATTGTGGTGTGGAGCGCTGGGACGCGCTCCTGGCTGCAGGCGTGAGTCGGCTTGCGAAGGATTCTGAACGCCGACACCTTCTGTCGATCAGGGGGCGGGAGATGGTTGACGCACTTGGTGCAGAACGAGTCGTGCATGCACTGATGAGCGAGGATGGACAGCAGTAATTTGAGCGTAGCCCTCAATACTTCCCTCTCTCATCCATTCTTGATGCAGGTCTCGAAGGCCGTATCTCTTGGTGATCACTGAGTCGCTTTCCTCTAGATTCTGGTGTCTATCCCTTTTTCTCGCATGTGCGCTTTCACATTTCCGGGAGTAGTTTCGGTAAAGTGATAGATGCTCGCCGCAGCGACCGCTGAGGCGTGTCCTTTGAGAATTGCATCAACAAAATCAGGGAGATCGCCGGCGCCGCCGCACGCTATGACAGGCCTTTCAACGGCCTCCGCTACTCTCTCAATAGCGTCAATGTCGTATCCCTGCATTGTTCCATCCCTGTCTATGGAGGTCAATAATATCTCACCCGCACCCAGGTCTTCCACGCGCTTGGCCCATTCGACAGGGTCCAGCCCGGTAGGTTGCCTGCCTCCCATCGTGTACACCTCATATATGCCAGGCCCCTTACACCTCATGTCCATTGACACCACAATGCACTGGCTCCCAAAGACGTGTGACGCATCTCGAATAAAGTGGGGCCTGTTCATTGCCTCGGTGTTAATGCAGACCTTGTCCGCGCCGACCCTCAGAACATTTCTAATGTCGTCAATCGAGCGTATACCGCCACCAACCGTCAAAGGCATGAAACACTCCTTCGCCAGGTCAGCCACGGTCTCAAGCGAGGGGCCCCGGCCGCGCACCGCGGCATCAATGTCGAGAATCAGCATTTCGTCCACATCTCTCGAATTGAAAACTCTGACTGCTTGTCTAGGTGTACCAATGGGGCGATAGTATTCAGAAAACCTCACTGTCTTGACCAGAACCAACTCACGCACCAGCAGGCAGGGCATGACTCTTACTTTAATCATGGTTGCTCACTCTGCGATTCCAGGAGCCAGAATGCCGGCACCCGTGTGCGCTCCAAGCCTGGCGCCATTTTCACCCCGACAGCATCTCTGATCGCCTGGGACCCGAGCAGTTTCAATTGCCGTCACGTACGAAGTTCCGTATGACCTGGAAGCCTTGTTTTTGGCTCTTTTCAGGGTGAAATTGGACAGCATGTATATTGCCATGGGCCAGACTGGCAGCAAAGGTCCCACCGTATTCAGAAGTTCCTGTGGTCATGTCATCGGACGAGCAGACTACGTGGTAGCTGTGATCAAAGTAGAACGCCGGATGCTCCAGCCCTTGAAACAAGAGGCTCCCATTCCTTGGTTCGACATCGTTCCAGCCGACATGAGGGATTCTCAAGTTCTCATCAGAAGGGTGCAGCCTCGTAACGGTTGCCTGTATCCATGCCAGTCCTTCGCATACCCCATTTTCGTCGCCTGTGTGCGCCAAGAGCTGCATACCAAGACAGATGCCCAGGAAAGGCTTGCCCTTTCCCATCACCTCTTGAGTCAAGGGCTCAATGAGACCCAGGCGCTTGAGGCTGAGCATGGCATCGGGAAACGCCCCTACGCCGGGCAACACAATGTGGCTGGCATTCTTCATGTCCGCATAATTGCTTGCAACTATGGCCTTGCATCCGACTGCTTCAAACGCCCTTACCACGGAACCGATATTGCCCATACCGTAATCAATTATGGCGACATGGCGGCCGTTATCCCGGTGAGTCATCTTATGGGAATCCGTAGAAAGACTGTCGACAGGAAACGCTCTCTTGGCTGACCCCTTGTTATCGCTGTAGTTGACCTTAATCAGATTGCCTTCTTCATCTCTCAAGAGATTTCCGGACGTATCGGTTTGAAAGATAGACTTGTTGGTAAAGGAGTCCGCAATCTCAATAAACTCTCCTTCGGTCATCTCCATATCCCGCAAGAACGCCGCTACCGCCTTGGCGGGAAACTTGCCGTCGTATTTCCTGACCATCTCCATCGCCTCGGCCCGGCTCATCCTGCCCGCCCTGATATCTTGACAGGCATGGTCTGTAGCCCGGCCAAACCCGAATTTGAGGAACTTGAAGTAGTCATGTATGGGGTGGTACACACAGTCAAGGCTGTAGGAGTCAACGTAGGTGCCCTCGCAAGGGCCATCCGGATTCAGATTGAAACCTTGCTTGACGGCAATCTCAGCGCTCTTGCGGAAATCCCATTTCACGAAAGAACCGAGCCACACACTCTTTATGCCCACTCTATCCAGTTCTCGCCGGCCAGGGTATGTGAAAGGCACCAGGTCGTTTCTTGTCAGTCCGCCCATGCCCACCAGGTCCTCCACACGGAGACCCAGAAGTCCACCAAATTCCTCCAGCCATCGCCTGTCCAATATGTAATTATCCTTGGACGCGGCAGGCCCACCATATTCAACCTGGGGATTCTCTCCCCATATTATGAGCGGAATGTTGTAACTCACTGCCACCTTGAAAGGAATCGTAAATATGCCCACATGCTCGGACCAACATACGTCACCCACCTGGGTGATACCTATCCTTGCCAGTTTCTTGTGGACCACTGGGTCCACCTGGAACTGCAGCAGGTCTACTCCCATATTTCTCATGTTTTCGAGGTTGCGCTTGCCGGTTTCTGAGACGGCACACGGGGCAAAATTAACACATAGCGGATTGATGCCAAACTCCTCCCTTAGGATATAGACCTGATGATAGCTGTCTTTGCCTCCACTTACCGGAATGATGCAATCGTAATTGCTGCCATCCTTGCTCCTGAACTCATCCAGAGTTTCAGCTAGCCAACCTCTTCTTTCATCCCAGTCTATTTGTTCTTTGAGCTGGGCTGAAAGACAGGCGTCACAAATGCCCTCTTCGTTGATGGTAAGGTCTGGCCTTGTCTCGGGTATGAGGCACTTGCTGCAGTACTCCATCATCTCCCTCTCTGTGTCTGTCGATATGCCCTACTGGCCTGATCGTATGGCGTCGCGGGCGGCGTTGCGTGATCTCCGTATCGTCCGGTTGGCGGACCGGGTCAGCACCGTGCTGTCTGGCTCCACGGGAGATGTCAGGTTCACGTGGGGTCCGATGATCGAGTCGGCGCCGACGGTCACGCCCGGCATGATGCTTACGTTGATACCGGTGTGGCAGCCGTTTCCGATGATGGCGCCAATCTTGTCCATGCCGGTGTTCACCGGGCCGTCGTCACGCATGACGGATACGTCCTTCTCATCAAAACGCCAGTTGGCGGTAACGGTACCGGCCCCGAAGTTACAGTCGTCCCCGACGATCGAATCGCCGAGGTAGGACATGTGCGTCCACGTCCGGTCGCCGAGATAAGAACCCTTGACCTCGGTCCCGAACCCGATCACGCAATCGGCGCCAATGTGGCTATAGGCTCTAACCAGGGTGCTGTTGCCGACAACGGTGTTCGGTCCGATGTAGACAGGGCCCCGCACCACGGCGTTCTCGAGCACCCGGACGTTCTCATCAATGATCACCGTTCCATCGATGGTCGCCCTGTCCGAGATGTCGGCGGAAGGGGCAATGCATGCTGAGGACGTGTCGAGGAAGTGCTTCACCACCGGGAAGATGTGCCACGGATACTTGATCGGTGTCCAACGGTCAGGATAGGGCACCGCCCTGACAACACTCCGGTCGTTGATGATGCTGTCGAGCGAACGTTCGTAGGCGTCATCCCTATCAGTGCGCACTTTACCGACGTGGTGAAGCAGCATCTCGGGGTCGGTATGGAGGTGCACCAGCACGTTGACCAGGTTGGACGGCTCGTTGCCCTCTCCCGGTTTCTCGACGATTCCGGTCATCTCGTTGTCGCCGTTGACGGTGATATAGCCTCCCGGGAAGTAGCTGCTCACTTCGCGCGCCAGGATGTGAGACACTGCCTGGTTGGAGCGATGAGACTCCAGAAGTCGCCGGTATCCGGAGGTCTCGAACACGTCATTGGGGTTGGTGATAATGAATTCCCCGTCCAGCAGGTGCCTGGCGCTCTCGAGGGCATTGGCGATGCCGTCCGGGTTCTCCTGAACGACCAGTTCCGCATGAATGCCGGAAGTGGCCGCCAGGATCTCTTCGATGCGGCCCTTGTTGCCCTTGTTGGCGACGATGAGGAACTCATTCAAGCCCGCCCCGACGGCAACGTCGAACTGGTGCTCGAGTAGTGTCTTGCCGAGGAACTTCAGCAAGAACTTGTCTTCCGTGATCGGGGACATCCTGCGGCCGATTCCGCCGCACAAGAAGAGCACTTTCATGCGGCCATCTCCGACAGGGCAGTGGTCACCGTCCGTACTCCCAGATCGAGAAGCTCCGCCGTTCTCGCCGTCGACTGCGATTCAGCACTGACGCGAACCAGCGGCTCCGTTCCACTGGCTCTGATGAGCATCCACGAGTCGTCATACTCAAACCTCAGCCCATCAGTGTCGTCTACCTTCGGCTTCCCGAAAACGCCGGCTCTGTCCTCAACGCGCGCCATAACGGTCTCCTTGGCGCTGTTGGGACAGCCGACCTTCTCCTGAGCTGAGGCAAGCCTCGGGATATCGCCAAGCAATTGTCTGATCTCGCCCGTCTTGCCGACGAAACTCAGGACGGCGAGTGCCGCATGGAACGATTCCGGATAGAATCCAATCTCAGGCATTATGTACACGCCAGCGGGTTCAACACCGATTGCGGCGTCGATCTCTCTTGCCAAGTGGCCTACGTAGGCGTCGCCGACACGACCCCTGACGACCTCCACGCCGAGGTCTGCCAGCGCCAGGTCGAGGAATCTGCCCGCCTCGACGGTGGTTGCCACCCTGGCCTTGCCCGTCTTGAGTACAGCCAGTCGGGCAACCAGTGCGATTGCCTCCTCCAACTCCACGAAGCCGGACCTGTCGAGGAATACGACGCGGTCGGCGTCTCCGTCAAAGCAGACACCGAGGTCGGCGCCACACTTCCTCATAGTCTCGACGGTGCCGCCCAGGGTGTCCCTCTTCGGTTCCGGGTTCCTACCCGGGAAAGTCCCGTCGGGAGTGTCGTTCACTGCGATGACGGATAGACCGAGTCGGCAGAAGAGTTCGCTGGCAAAGCCGGAGGCGGCGCCGTTGCCGGCATCGACTACGACCTTCAGGTCCCTGTCCAGCCCATTGCCGGAGTACGAGTCTACCAGGCATCGCAGGTATCGCTCTCTGGCCCCCGGGTCGCTGGTGATGGTGCCTTGAGGGCCGTTTCGGAAGGATCTCTCGGTGTAGGCTCGCTCGATCACGATCTCTTGCGCCCGACTGTGGCCGGTGCCGTCAGGGCCGAAGAGCTTGATGCCATTGAACTCGGGAGGATTGTGGGAGGCCGTGATCATGATACCGGTATCGAAGCCCATGTCTCGCGTGAGAAAGGCAAGCGCCGGAGTAGGCAGGATTCCAATATCGGTGACATGAACGCTGGAGAGCCGCAGACCTCGGGCGACGGCGTCCTTCACCACCTCGCGGCTTTCCCTGGTGTCGGTGGCTACGCAGACCCTTGCATTCGGTGGTAGGATAGCGCCGATTGCCCGGGCGACGTTGCAGCACAGGTCGGTGGTGAAATCCTGGCCAACGACTCCTCTGATGCCACTCGTGCCAAAGAGGGAGACACGGTCAGTTGTGGCGGCGTTCGGTTTTCCTGACTTCACTGGTGATGCCCCCTCCTCTTCCCCGTTCGGTCCCTGCCGGCCACCTCACCAACTACAGCGACTCTATCCGTACGCAACACCTTCAACTGCTGCCTGGATTCTGCCATGGTACTCCCACTCTTGCAGGGCTACCCCCGGTGGAATGTCCCGTAGAGACTACCCGACAGACTAGCAGCTTGACGCCGCAGACGGGGACACCTGCGGGTCAGGTTCGCGAACCATCTTGGTCTGCCCCCCGACATTGGATCCATCTGAGATGCGTGTGGTCTGCAAAAGTCTGTTTCAAGAGGGAAATACCCGGCCGGACACGTCAGTTGTTGACCTCACGGCCAACAACTGCGACCCTGGCGTGCTACAGTCACCCTGGCCAACCGTGCTAGTATGACCGTGAGCCGATGTTGTTGTTTGGACATGCCGGAGTGACCCTGGGAGCGTTCATCCTTGCCGTGGGTGTCGCCAGAACAGCTCGCAGAACGAGTGCGCCGAGCGATGGTGGCATCGAGCCGCCGTCACCCTCGTATCACGGTGGATTCACCACGGGCCGCGTGCTGGATCGTGTCCGATCGTGGCTGACTGCACTGGGGGAATTCCTTGACATCAGACTGGTCTTGATTGGCTCACTTCTACCCGACATTATCGACAAGCCCTTGGGGCAGGTATTGCTTCGCGAGGAACTGGGCAACGGCCGGATATTCAGCCACACGCTCCTGTTCCTCATTCTTATCAGTTCTCTGGCGCTGCTGGTGTATCGGCGGTACTCGAGGACATGGCTCCTGGCCCTGGCAATGGGTACCGGTGCGCATCTTGTTCTGGACTCGATGTGGGGTAGTCTCCGGACACTGTTCTGGCCGGCGTACGGCTGGACTTTCGATAAAGTGGATCTGAGCGACTGGATGGAGCGTCTCTGGGACGGGCTCATCACGAAGCCTGGGGTCTACGTGCCGGAGATCATTGGACTGATCATAGCGGTCTGGTTTGTCTGGAATCTCCTTCATCAGGGCAGGCTTTGGGCCTTCATGCGGCATGGCCAGGTCTCATGAACAGGTTGGCGGTTGACCGGCCCTCCCGATCCCGGCCCGGACTGAGACAAACGTTCCTTTCTTGCCCCCGTTGACAGCCCTGTACCACGGAAGTACCATGTGCCTATGACGCAGAGTGGCATGGCACCATGGTACCAGTTGACGCGTGGAAATCCCGGACCAAATGTCAGCCATCAACAGTAGAGAAAGGGGAAATAGTGGACTACGAACAAATCAAGTACGAGGTTGCAGATAGAATCCTGACGGTAACGCTGAACCGGCCGGAAAGGCTTAACGCCGATACGCAGACAATGCGCGACGAGGTCTACGACGCCCTTGACCGCGCGGACGAAGACGACGATATCCGCGTCATCATCTTCACCGGCGCCGGGCGGGCCTACTGCGCCGGTATGGATTTGAACAGTATGACCGAGTCCCGTGACAAAGGCGGTAAACGCGGTAGACCGGTCAATATTGATGACTACCAGGACGGCGGTGGTGTCGCCACGCTGCGGATGTACGAGGTGAAAAAGCCGATGATCGCCGCCATCAACGGCCCAGCGGTCGGCTACGGCATCACGCAGACCCTGCCGATGGATATTCGCCTCGCCTCGGAGACCGCCCGGATAGGCTTCGTCTTCGCCAGGAGGGGCCTCATCTCCGAGGCCTGCAGCAGTTGGTTCCTGCCCCGCATCGTCGGCATGAGCAAGGCGGCGGAGTGGGTGCTGACAGGCCGAATCTTCGATGCCCAGGAGGCGCTGTCCGGTGGGCTGGTGAGTGAAGTGCTGCCACCGGAGAAGCTGATTCCCAGGGCACGAGAGATAGCCAGGGAGATAATAGAGAATACGTCAGCGATATCGGTCGCCCTTTCCCGCCAGATGCTGTGGAGAATGTCTGGGGCGGACCACCCCATCGAGGCGCACAAGATAGACTCGAAAGCCATGCTCTACCTGAACAGTCTCAGGACGGAAGATTCCAGGGAGGGCATTGCTGCCTTCCTGGAGAAGAGACCCCCCAATTTCCCGATGCAAGTCAGCAAAGACATGCCGGACTTCTACCCCTGGTGGGCGGATAGACCGTTCAAATAGTGGTGTGTATACCGTCAGCAAGAATGGGACGTTTGTCGTACCGTTGCCCGAGCCCAACTTGGACTCTATCCAGACAACTCCCGTCCCAACAATCGTTCTTTTGTCGGCCGTACGATTCCGCGTGTTGTTGACACCGCCTCACGACAGAGCTAGACTCAAATGCAAAGCGGAATTGTACAATACATGAGAGGAGAC
>SDBV01007303.1_pt1 | contig 15142 bp, 12 predicted proteins | sample 2277081 | NCBI WGS metagenome assembly SDBV01 (sample SAMN10402039, study PRJNA504765) | marine sediment metagenome | isolation source: marine sediment core GS10_PC15, 223 cmbsf | place: Arctic Ocean: Southern Knipovich Ridge | collected 2010
ATATTACGACGAAGCCGAAATTCGCGGCCGCATCGGGTTCAACTACATGCTCCTCGCGAAAAACCCCGAAACACCGGGCCCCGAGCGACCGCGTTACGGAGAGCTGGCCCGCAAGTCCCTGGCGCGCGCGATCAAACTCGATCCGCGCGACCTCTCTGCGATGGGAAACCTAGCCGACGTCGTCTTCAGCCTCGGGGAGTTTCGGCTGGCACTCGACTACTACAGACGAATGGACCAGATGGAGCCCTCGCGCCCAATGACGCTTGCGCGGATCGGAAGCACCTACTTGCAGATGGGACAGTGCGAGCCCGCTCTCGAAAGCCTGCTTGGAGCAGCCAAGATCCTGAACGAATCGAAACCCAGAACCCAGGCGGACGCCTATATCTACCGAGACGTCGAAGTCTTCTCGCGGATTCGCGCAGCGGAGTGTTTGATCGCTCTCAGTCGCCCCGCCGAGGCGCGCAGCGAAATCGCGCGCGTCCTGGAGATTGCGAACTGCCCGGATTGCACGACGACCAGCCGCGAGATCGACCGCTCGAAATTGCGCGCCGAGGTTCTGCTGCTGCAGCTCGACGCCACGGCTCCCGCCAGCGCGGAATCCGCGCGCTAGTAACGCAGACTGCTGCATGCCGCGATCCGGTGGGATCGCAATCCGACCCACGCCGCCGCAGGCGGTCGCTCAATCCGACGCGACGGGCGCCATGGCCTCGACGCCCGTGCCATCCGCGCCAACCACCCGCGACGGCGTTCCCCAGTGGATCAATCTTTCGCGGCTTCGGCCTCTTCCGTGTCTGCGGTTTCGGCCTTCTCGGCACTCGCGTCCTCGTCCGCCGCATCTGCGGGCGGCGCCGCGTCGACCGAAGCCGCTTCGCCGGCGTCTTTCTGCTCGGTGTCTTCCGACCAGCTCACGCCGGCCAATCCGAGCGTGAGCAATGAAGCGACGACGAACGTCTTGATGATCGTTTGAATCGACATTGAATACTCCCTCTATACCGTGTGTCGGTGCGCGAATTGGAACATCCACAGCGATGGCGTTCCGTGACGCCTATCACAGTTGACGACCAAAACTAGCACTTTCGGTGGGAAAATCTGCGAGCCAACCCGCATGCCCGGGGTTCGCGCGATCAAGGCCATTTCAAACGCCGTTTGTCTACGAAGCTGCCGGCTCGACGCTGATCGTCGCTTTTTTGATGTACACCTTTCGCTTCGGCCTACCGCTCGCGGTACCCGCCCGCTCGAGTTTGCTGAGCGTCGCCTTTCCCTCGACGAGTTCGCCAAAGATCGTGTGCTTCGGATTGAGACGCGCAGCCGGACCGCAGGTAATGAAGAACTGGCTGCTGTCGGTTCCCGGGCCCGCGTTGGCCATGCTCACGATGCCCGCCTTGTTGTGCGACAACTCGGGATCGAATTCGGCCCCGTAATAGTAACCCGCTCCACCTTTGCCGGTACCGGTTGGATCTCCGCCTTGCACCACGAAATCCGGAATGATGCGGTGAAACTTCACGTCGTCGTAGAAGCCCAACCGCGTGAGGTAGATCGTGCTCAATACATGGAGGGGCGCCGATTTGGGATACAGCTCGATCTTGAGATCTCCCCGGTTGGTCTCCAGATTCCAGTAGTAGGTCTTCTCGGGATCGAACGCTGCCGCAGCGCCGGGCGCCGGCACCTTCGACTTCCATTTCCGCTCGCTCTTGTCCAGATCCAGCTCGGCGATGAAAGCGTCGATCGCCGCGATCAGCGGGTCGGCCGCTAAATCAAGATCGTCTTCCGCAGCGGTCGCCGTCGCGAAGCAGAACAAGGCGGATGCGAGAACGCTCAGCCCACATCCGAAAACCCTGAAGTCGTTTCGCAGTCCAGTCATTTGCGTCATCCCTCCGAGATTGCTGCACCACCAATGCAGTACCCAAAAAATAAACCCGCGCACATCCAAAAATCCAGCAAAATCTGACGCGATTTGCGTTTTTTCAGGCTGCCATTACCGCTCGAATCGGAACAACGCGAGCGAGGGTTAAGCCTAGAATCGGAGGGGAAGAACAGCTGGCGAATGGACTCAAGAACCCGGGGGGTGGACGCTGGGATTGGGCGCTTCACGATCTCGCCTCTGGGTCGCTTTCTCGTCGTGAAGCACGTAGATTCCGCTGATGATGACCACCGTGGCGCCCACGAGAACGAGCGCCGTGGGAACATCCCCCCAGACGAGAAAGCCAAATAGCATCGCCCAGAGCAGCGATGTGTATTCAAATGGGGCAACGAGCGACGGTGGGGCAATTCGGAACGCCTGGGTCACGCAATACTGCGCGGAACCCGCGAGCAGTCCGATCGCGGCCATCAGCAGCATCCCGATCGGCGTCGGCCGGACCCAGCTGAAAGGCGCGGCCACCAGACCCACCGCGAGGAAAACCAGCGCGGAGTAGAAGGTCATCGCGCCCGCGCTCTCGGTGCTTCCGAGACGACGCGTCAGGATCATCGCAAACGAGTAGATGACGACCGACCCCACCACGAGCAATGCTCCCGGGGAAATGGCCTCGCCGCCCGGCCGCACCATCACCAATACGGCGGAAAACCCGATCAGAATGGCCACCCAGCGCCGAATTGTGACGCGCTCTTTGAGGATGAGCGCGGAGAGCGCCGAGATCAACAGCGGCGCGGACATCACGATCGCGAAGATGTCCGTCAACGGCATCAGCGGGAGAGCCGCTAGAAAGAGCACCATGCAGGCAACCGCGAGGCAGCCCCGCCCCAGGCAGACCCAAACCCGCGCATCCCGAAGCCGGATATACTCCCCCTCGCGGCGCACGACGATCAGGATCGGCAGCAGCGAGAACACCGTGCGCAGCAACAGGAGCTGGTAGATCGAATAGTCCTGCATCACCCATTTGCTGATCGCGTCGTGCAGCACCCAGAGGAAAGCCGCGAGGCTCATCAGCAGCACGCCGAGCGTGGGATTGTCGGTGCGAGATTGGGCCACGGAGGGGCCGATCCTGACACAGAACGAGGCGAACAGTAAGGCGGGGCCCGCAACGGAAACTCCTAACAGCCCGGCTCGCGCCTCGCCTCACGCCTGTGCGCCAGGCCGAACAGGCCCGCCCCCCCCGCAGCGAGGAGTAGCGCGCCGCTCGGCTCCGGGACGAACCGGAGATCGTCGAGATCGACGATGGCTTCTACGCCGTTGCCTCCCCCTTCGAGCGCAAAGCGAATGGTTTGGGTCCGGCCGGCGCTCGCCACGGGGACCTCGAAAGAGACGATCTCCCAATCGGTCGCAGCCAACAGATCGACATCGGCGAGGATCGTGTCGGTCATCCCATCCGAAAGCGTGATCTCGAGGCGATCGTTCGCAGACGCAAACGCGACCCGCCGCGTTAATTCGATCGCTACGACCGATTCGTCGATGTAGAGCCGATTGTGGGTAAGCGACTCATTGTTCGAGCCCGTAAATAGCGTGAGGTAGTAGGTCGAATCCGCTGGAGGATCTATGAACGACCACGGAATGGCGATTCCAGCCTTGTCTCCACCGTGAAAGCGCCAGCCCGCATGACCAATGCCCAGAGTTGAAACGACTTCATCGACAATTTCGAAATCCCCGTTGTAGATCTCGTGCAACGACCAGGCGGGATCGGATCCGCTGACAGAGTCGGGGCGGATTCCCTGCGCGATCGCCGAATAGTAGAAACCGGTCAGGTCTCGCGCGGGCACGCCCGCGGATGCGTACCAGTCCGTGAAGAGCTCGTTGTCGATCGGGGTGCCGTCTCCATCGTTGTTCGCCGTCAAGTCGATCGTGCCGTGGTACCAGGCGTGAACCTCGATGTGCTCGAAGACGGGATCGAAATCGCCGAATCCCTCGATGGCATCGCCGAGGTCGAGGTCGAGGTCAACGGGAAGCGGCATTCCATCGAAATCGAAAAATGCCGGAAATCCGCCGCCGTCGGCACGCCAGTAGTTGTCCGCAAACTCGACGTTCGTCCAGGTGATCGGCGCGCGATCGCCCCAGTCCAGCGAGCCGAGTGGATCGTCCAGGCTGCCATCCACGGGATGGGAATCCAGGGTCGTGACATGGTCGACCGCAATCCCCGCGGCCGCGAGGCGCTCCACACAATCGCTGTTGACGACGGTGCCGCGGCTGTGGCCGATGAAGTGGACGTCGGTCGCGAGCAGGTCGACGCCTGCAAAATTGCCGGCGAGCCACGGATCGCGCAGTGCGGCGTAGAGCGCATCCGCAGCCGCCTCCGCGAATCCCTGTGTGCCGCTGGCATCCGCGCTGTCGGACTCTTCGGCCCAGTTGAAGACCAGCGCGATCTCGCCGTTCGGAGTGTCACTCCCGCAGTGGAAATCCCAGGTTCCAAAATCCGGCGAGTAGCTGAAGACCGTACCGATGGGCGTCTCACCGCCAATCGCCCCGCAGTCCGACGGGTCGCCGGCGGCGGCCAGGATCGCTTCGGCCAGCGTCAGCGTCCAACCGGGAGGCGCCGTGGAATTGGCCGCGAGCCCGTGGCTGATCACCGTCGTCCCGGCATGCGTGAGACACGGCGCGCCCGCGATCAGAAGCGAAACCAGCAGGCTCCGCGCCGCCCTCTGCATACCTGGCCTCCCCGCAATCCAAGCCTGTCCCAAACCGCCCCAGTACGATACGGCCTGTGGCGCCGATTACTAAATGCTCGCGGCGCTGGGGCCGCTTAGAGGATCCGGAAAATCGCGCAAACCAAGCTTCATCTTGGCCCGCGCGCGTGGTAGGGTCAGCCGGGTCGGCGCCGCGGCGCGTCTGAGCTGGAGCGGCGGATCCGCAGGCTGGATATCATGGCCCAGCGAGGCCTGGATTCTCGAAATCAGGGACGAGATTGCGACGGCGAACGAGACTGCTTCTCCTTCTCGAATTGGTTTTCGGCCTGGTGCCGGTGACGATCTCCTACATCTACCAATTTTCGGTGGGCGTGTTCTGGACAGAGCAGGTGCTCGAATTGGCGAGCCAGGGAATCGCAAACGCTTACACGAGTGGCGTCGCGATCGCGTTCGTCGCGGGCGGCGTTGGCCTGCTCGGCCTCTGGATCGCGCTCGTCAGTCGATTGATCGGTCGAGCCGTAACCAACCGACTCGTCCTCGTGGGAGTCTCGGTCGCCGTCCTGCTCGGAGTCCTGCTCCTGGTGTACCTGCTGCTGACAGACGCCTGGTGGTCGGAATACCTCATGGTGGGACCGCCTCTGCTCGTCGCGATCCATCACGGTTACGCGATTGCTCGCTCGAACAAACCGCGCCTCGAAAATGCAGCCATCTGAACGGGCGCTGCAGCGAGAGGAAAGCATGCCGATTCGACCGCAACCGAATACGACCTGCCGGCAATGGGTTCTCACCGTATCCGCCCTCGCGATCTGGCTTGGATTTGCGACCCCCACTCCAGCCGCAGATAGCTCTCCGCGCATCGCCGCAGAGTGGGAGCCCGCACTCGGCGCTCTCGTCGTCTGGCCTCCGATGGTGCCAGATGCGCTGCTCGTCGAGATCGCGAAGGACGATCGCCTCTTCCTGATCGTCGCCGATCTCGAACAACAGGAAGAAGCGACCGCGAAACTGACGGAACTCGGGATCGACCTCGGATCCGTCGAACTCATTGTCGACCCGACCCTCGAGCTAGGGCAGTGGACGCGCGATTGGGGCCCGCCGGCCCTCTTCGACGAAAACGGGAACTACCACCTGCTCGACCCGAAGTTCGTCGGCTATCCGATGGCGATTTCGGATTGCGATGCGCCTCTCTACGACTTCTTCGATCTGTTCGTGCTCTTCGAAAAATTGTTTTCGGGTGGAGACGGCGACCTGAACGCGGACAGCCTCGCAAAGGCACTCGGCGTTCCGATCCTCAAGATTCCGTTTGGGCTGACCGGCGGAAATGCACTCGTCGATGGGCTCGGAACCGCATTTTCGACGTGCGTGATGCTGAAGGAAAACCGTGAGCACTTCGGACTTTCCGAGCCGGAATTTCTCGAAGCCGTCAAGACCCGTCTCGGGATCGACAACTATGTGGTGGTTCCGAACTTCGAGTGGTTCGGGATTCAGCACATCGACTGCCTGCTCAAGCCTTTGGACGCTGAGACGCTGCTCGTCAAACGGGTCCCCGAAGGTCACCCCGACCATCGATCGATCGAGGCGATCGTCGCGCTCCTCTCCAAACTGAAGACCCCCTACGGGCGCCCCTACCGAATCGTGCGCATCGATGCTGCCCCGTACTACATGGGCCACCACGTCGCCAACTACACCAATTCGCTGATCTTGAATCGCAAGATCTTCGTCCCGCTCTTCGGGGTGGCCTCCGATGAAAAGGCACTCGCCACGTTCCGGGAAGCGATGCCCGGCTACGAGGTCATCGGCTACGAACACGAGGGTCCCTTCGGATGGGCGTGGTACGACGCCCTGCACTGCCGCGTTCGCGCGGTCTGGGATCCAAAAATGCTCTACATGGGCCACAAGCAAATCCGCGATCGCGTAGAGCCCGCCGAGTCCCATCGCGTCGACGTCCTGATCCGCGACTACAGCCGCGCGGGACTCATCGCAGACGAACTCAAACTCTCATGGCGCGTACGCGGCGAAGCGAATTGGAACGAATTGGCGTTGACGGCCGGCGCAACACAGGGGGTCTACACGGCCGCGATTCCAGCGCCCCAATCCGCAGTGATTGAATACTTCCTCTCCGCGGCGGACCGATCGGGGCGCCGAGAATCACTCCCCCGAGTCGCGCCCGATGGCTTCTACACGTTCGAGATCGCCTCGCGTTAGCGGTCGAGCGCGACCGGAAGCTGCCAGGTTGGAGGGCACTGGATTGGGGAGTGCTGGGTTGGGAAGTGCTAAACTAGGCGCCGTGAAGCTGAATTTCGACGCCGCTGGAATCTCCAGAGCAAGCGCGGGCTGGCTGGCCGGCCTGCTACTGATCGCGGGCCTGGCGACCGCTGCGGACTCCGTCCACCCGAGCGCAGAGGCCGTCCAGCCCCTGCAGCCGGGCGCATCCGTGCCTTCGGTGAGCGTCCGCGCGGTGGACGGATCGGCCGTCGACCTTTCGAATCTCGTCAGAGAATCTGGCGCGCTGCTCGTCTTCTACCGCGGCGGCTGGTGACCCTATTGCGATACGCAGCTCGGTGAGCTGCGCAAGGTCGAAGACGTGTTGACGAAGCTGGGTTTCCCGGTCGTCGCGATCAGCGCAGACCAACCCGCCAAACTCGAGGAAAGTCGAAAGGCAAACAACCTCGGCTATACGCTCTATTCCGACAGCTCGCTCGCGGCCGCTCGCGCGTTCGGGATCGCGTTTCAACTCAGCGATGATGACGTCCGCATGTACCTGGAATACGGGATCGACCTCGAGGCGGCATCGGGTCAAAAGCACCACCAGCTCCCGGTTCCGAGCGTGTTCCTCGTGGAAGCCGGGGGCGCGATCCGTTGGGTTTACTCCAACCCGGACTACGAGATCCGACCGGATAACGCCGCCATCCTGGAAGCGGCTCGAGGCCTGGCAAAGACCGCCGACCATTAGGAGTTCAGCGTCGAGAGAAGACTGGTTTCTCCTGCTCTCGACGGGCTCGACCACTCGCCGCGTGGCAGCCAACAACCCTCTTCTTCGATTCGGTGGACCTCAGGGTGCCCGCGATGGCACGACGGTGCAGCCCGGTTACCAGCGGCCGCAGCTGGCCTTCATGGCTTCGGCGGTCAACCTGATCGGATATCGCCGCCGAAGCTCCTCGGCAACCTTGCGGTCGATATACTCCGGATAGTGTGACGACATCAGCTCGCGCACCTTCTCAGCCGCGCGCTCGTGGATCAGCTTCGATCCCTTCTCTTCCCACTCGCCGGTCGTCGAGCGGTCTCCGAGTTCGGGATACAGGTATTCGGTCTCCATGATGCTCAGCGTCTGGGGGTGGGCCAGGAAGTGGCCCGGCCCGCCGCAGCAAACCTCTTCGAGCACCTCGTAGGAGAGCGTTTCGTCGTTGACCTCGATCCCGCGCACGGCGCGCTGCACCGAACCGAGCATGTCGTTGTCGATCACGAGCGCCTCGAACGAACAGCCGATCAGGCTCGCGAGCATGCCCGCGGACTCGAAGACCTGGTTCGCACCGGCCAATCCCGCGAGCACCGTGGTGATGCCCTTCTCGTAGCCGGCCTGGTTGTCGGGAAATTTGGAATCAGACATGCCCGCCGCGACGCCGCTCGGAAGATCGTAGAAGTTCGTGAGCTGGGCTGAGGCCGCGTTGAGGACGGCCGCTTCGCCGCCACCGCCCGAGAACGCGCCGGTGCGCAAGTCCGACACGAACGGCCAGTTGCTGAAGATCATCGGGTGGCCCGGCACGGTCAGGTTGACGAGCGCGAGGCCCGCGAGTGTCTCGGCCAGCGTCTGCACGAGCGTTCCGGCCAACGCCGCGGGCGAAGTCGCACCCGCCTGCGCGGCGATGACCATGTTGACCGGCATACCATTGCGCGCGCACTCCATCGATACCGCGCCGTTGTCTTCGCCGTAGCGCAGCGGCGGAACGATCGAGCAGGTATTCGCGCTGCAGAACGGCCGCTCGCGAAAGCGCCCCTCGCCGCCAAGGATCGCGTCGAACATCGCGACGCCGTGCTGTACGTGCTCTGGCAGGTTGAATCCCGAGTAGATGTGCTTCTGGGTTCCCGACGCGCACGCAAACGCCACGCTCATGTCGAACTCGAATGGGTCCGGGATGTCCGTGGCCACGACGGTCCGCGAGAACCAGTGGATGTTGTCGAGTTGGTCGACCAGGCGCGCGAAGTCGAATAGATCGACGAGCGTCGAAGATCGGTAGGTGCGCGTTTCGACATCGAGCACCCGCACCGCCATGCCCGCGGTGCCGAAGTGCGTGCGAGAAGCCGAAATGTGCAGGTCGTGTTTCGGATCTCGACCGTGCAGCGTGAAGTCGCGACCCGCTCCGGCGACGATGTCCTCGATGAGCGCGCGCGGAAAGCAGAGTCTATCGTGCTCGTTCATCCAGCAGCCCTTGGCGAGTGCCAACTCGCGGAAGGCCGGAAACGCATCCCCCATGCCGATGTTTTCGAGCACGTCTAGAGCGCGCTCGTGGATCCGCTGGATGTCGCGGTCCGTAAGTGGCCGATAGGCGCCGCCGATCAGGCCGGCGCGCACGACCGCCTCTTTGGGCCCCTCAGAGCGCTGCGCGATACGGGCCGCGCGCCCACCACCCGAGCGGCGCTTCCCGCGAGGCGTTTCCGTTCCAGGCGCTCGCTCGCTCATTTCGATCTCCTCGCCGCGCGATCGCTGCGCCGCCAGGGCACCCCTGGGCACCCCGCGAGGGAATTGTAAGCCGAATCGACTTGAAGTGTCGCGGCCCCTTTCAAAGAAGGAACTCTGCGAATTGCCGATCTGGGCTGATTCGAAATCCGGTCGGTGACGGCTGGATGCCGCTCAACCCCGCAGGGCTTCGCGATCCACCCACGCCAGGGTGTCGTCGAGCGCCCTTTCGAGGCGATCGAAAAGCTCACTGATCTCGGACTCGGTGATCACGAGGGGCGGACAGAGCGCGACCGTGTCGCCGATATTGCGCACGATGAGCCCGTGCTCGTGGCAACGCTCCATGCAGTAGGCGCCAACCTTGCCGGGCGTTGCGAAGGCCCTTCCGGTGCCTTGATCGGCAACCATCTCACAACCTCCGATCAGCCCGACGCCGCGAGCCTCACCGACGAGCGCGTGATCGGAGAGCGCCGCAAGCCGCGCCTGGAAGTGCTCGGCCACCTTGGCGGCGTGCGCGAAGATCTGGCGCTCTTCGTAGAGTTGCAGCGTGCGGACGGCCACCGCGGCGCTCACGGGGTGGCCGCTGTACGTAAAGCCGTGCCCGAAGATGCCGATCTTGCGACTCGACTCGACCATTGGCTCGTACATGAATTCCGGGATCACGACCGCACTGATCGGCAGGTAGGCGGAGGAGAGCGCCTTGGCGAGCGACATCGTATCCGGTCGCATACCGAAGGTCTGCGCACCGAAGGCGTTGCCGGTTCGCCCGAACCCGCAGATCACCTCATCGTCGATGAACAGGATGTCGTATTTCTCGAGCACGACCTGGATCTTCTCGAAGTAGCTGCGGGGCGGAACGACGACGCCACCCGCACCCATCACCGGCTCGGCGATGAAAGCGGCCACCGTATCCGGCCCCTCGTCGACGATCAGCTTCTCGAGGTTGGCGGCGAGCCGCGATGCGAACTCTTCCTCGCTTTCACCGGGCTCAGCTTCCCGGTAGTGGTGGGGGCAGTCGGTATAGATGATGTTCGCAATCGGAAGATCGAAGTCGCGCTGATTTGCGGGCAGGCAAGTCAGGCTGCCGCTCGCGATCGTCACCCCGTGATAGGCGCGATTTCGGCTGATGATCTTCTTTTTGTCAGGACGACCGATGGCGTTGTTGTAATACCAGACGAACTTGACCTGGCTGTCGTTCGCCTCGGATCCGGAGTTTCCGAAGAAGACCCGCGCTTTTTCGATGGGAACCATCTGCACGAGGCGCTCGGCGAGCTCGATCGCGGGCTCGTGGGTCTTGCTGCCGAAGAGGTGACCGAAGGCGAGCTTGCGCATCTGCTCCGCGGCGGTTTCCGCGAGCTCCTCTACCCCATAGCCGAGCGAGGTGCACCAGAGGCCGGCCAGGCCCTCGATGTACTCCTTGCCATCGCCGTCGTAGACGTAGATTCCCTTGCCCCGCTCGATCATCAGGGGGCCGCGCTCCTCGTGGAGCGCGAGATTCGTCGCCGGGTGCAGTAATGCGGCCAGATCTCGCCTTTTCACGTCGCCTGCGTTCACCGTACTCACCTCCGTTTGGCCACGTCCCGACGGCTTGGCAGGGCACCGCTCTGGGTCGGATCGCGTGTATATAGCGAGCCCCGGCATTCGATACATCGGCAGCCGCCGAGAAGAATGGCCAGCTGGCCCCAATCGCCGTAAATACCGCCTCGGAACGCATCCCATAGGATGGGAGCGCGCGACGCCGCAAGCGAATCCGCAGGATTCGCCGGCTAGCGGGGCCCGTCGGGGTTGGTACCCTGCCGTTCTTGTCGGCTCCAGATAGCGCGTCGAGATCGGCTGTTCGCCTTCGAAAACGACTCTTGCAGTGAGCTGAAAAGGCGCAACATGAGCGAGCCCGCACCCGTGAAAGACCCGACTTCCGCCGCCGCCCACCCGCTAGACCCGCTGCTCGCCCCTCGGTCGATCGCATTTGTCGGCGCGTCTCAGCGACCCAACACCCCCGGCAACGACACCGTGCGAGAGGCGCTGGCGGGAGGCTTCGGCGGCGCCCTCTATCCGATCAATCCCCGCTACAGCGATGTCGAAGGGCTCTCGTGCTTTGCCTCGATCGACGACCTTCCGGAAACCGTCGACCACGTAGTGCTCTGCGTTGCGAGCGCGAAGATCGAAGACGCGCTCGCCCAGGCGATCCGCCACGGTGCGCGGGCCGCGACGATTTTTGCGAGTTGTCATCTGGAACAGGACCGCGAGCCCGCGCTCTCGAAGCGAATCGCGGCGATGGCCCGCGAGGCGAGTGTCGCGATCTGCGGCGGCAACTGCATGGGGTTCGTCAATAAGGAGATCGGTCTGCAGATCGCCGCTTACCCGTGCCACACCGGCCGAAAAGTCGGACCGATCACCTGGATCGCCCAATCGGGATCGGTCTACGGCGCCCTGGCCTTCAACGATCCGCGTCTGAAGTTCAACCTCTGCGTGTCGAGCGGGGGCGAGTTCGTGACGCGCTCGAGCGATTATCTCGAATGGGCGCTCCAGCGAGAATCGACTGGCGTCATCGGTCTCTTCATCGAATCAATCCGCGACCCCGAGGGCTTCGAGGCCGCACTCGCCGAGGCCGCTCGGCGCGAGATCCCAGTGGTCGTCCTCAAGGCCGGCCGCACGCCAGACGCGGCCGCGATGGCCCGCACCCACACCGGCGCGCTCGCGGGAGACGACGCCGCCTACCGCGCACTCTTCGATCGCTACGGGGTGGTTCGCGTCGACACGCTCGACGAACTCGCCGTCACGCTGTCGCTTTTTTCGCACCCGGCGCGGCCGGGCCCGGGTGGGCTCGCGAGCATCCACGACTCGGGCGGCGAGTGCGAACTGCTGATCGATCTGGCAGCGAACATCGGGGTTCCACTCGCTCGGATCAGCGACGAAACCAGGGCGACACTGAGCAGACACCTCGACCCCGGACTGGAACCCGTCAATCCGCTCGACGCCTGGGGGACCGGTCACAACGCGGTCGAGATCTTTGAAAACTGCCTGAAAGCGTTGATGGCAGACCCCGATACCGCTGCGGCGGCCGTCGTCTCCGACATCCGGGATGGCCACTACCACCATCGAAACCTCGCCCAGGTGGCGCGGGCGGCCGCCGAACGAGCTGCGATACCCCTGGCTTTCGTGACCAACTACTCGCTGGTCAATCACCGAGAAGTCGCTCTTGAGTTAACGGAATCCGGTGTACCCGTGCTCGACGGCACGCGTGAGGCACTGCAGGCCTTCCAGCACCTCTTCGATTACCGCGATTTCCTCGCCCGTGCCGAATCCAAGCCGCCCCCCCGGCCGGCTGCAGAGGTGACGAAGCGCTGGCGCGAGCGACTGTTCGGCCCGCAACCCCTCGACGAGGTCGAGAGCCTCTCGCTGCTCGCCGACTACGGGGTTCCCGTCGCGCGTGCCGTGCGCGCCGCGTCGAAAGACGAGGCTCTTCAGGCCGCCACAGAAATCGGCTACCCCGTCGTGCTCAAAACCGCGGAGCCGGAGATCGAGCACAAGAGCGAAGTCGGCGGCGTCGTTCTCGACCTCGCGGATCCCAGAGCGTTGAAAGCCGCGTACGACGATCTGGCACGGCGCCTCGGCTCGCGGGTGAGCGTTTCGCGCAGGGTTCCGGAAGGCGTCGAGATCGCCCTCGGTGCGATTCGAGATGCGCAATTCGGCAGCTATGTGATGGTCGCAGCGGGTGGCGTGCTGATCGAACTGCTCGCAGACAGTGCCGTTTCGATCGCACCGATCGACGAAAAGGCAGCCGAACGCCTGCTCGGAAGCCTGAAGGTGCGCCGGTTGCTGGATGGCTTGCGCGGAAAACCGCCCGCCGACGTCGCGTCCCTGTGCCGTGCCATCGCGTGTTTTTCGGTGCTCGCGGACGATCTGGGCGACGCGTTCGAACAACTCGATGTCAACCCCGTGATTGTGTCTCCAGGCGGCTGCGTGGCAGTGGACGCCCTGGTAATCGCGCGCCGCGCAACTTAGTGCCCAGATAGGAATCATCGTCAAATGGACATCAACCTTTCTTCCAAACATCAAAAGCTCAGCGCCAAATCCCGAGAGTTCTGCGAGCAAGTGCTCCAGCCCCACGAGCTGGCCGTGGAGGAGAACCGCGGCCTGCCCGAAGCAAGCCGACCTGCGCTGCGCAAGGCCGTCTGCGATTGGGGATTTGCGGGCATCAACCACAGCGTCGAAGACGGCGGCCAGGGTTACTCGATCTTCGAGCAGATGCTGATCAACGAGCAGCTCGGGCGTGCGACCTGCGGGCTCTGGGCCGCCATGTGGCAACCGGCGATTTCACTGCGCTTCGCAAACGAGGAGCAGAAGCAGCAGTACCTGAGACCGAGCTGTCGGGGGCAGCGGCGGGGTTGTTTTGCGATCACCGAACCCGAAGCGGGATCCGATCCGCGCCGCGTTCGCACCGAGGCCATCACCGAAGGCGACAGCTATGTGATCAGCGGCGAGAAGTGGTTCGTGACGTCCTACGACGCCTCTGACTACATCATCGTGCACGCGCACGTCGACGGCGACCCCGACAAACCGACCCTCTTTCTCGTTGACAAAGACACACCCGGCATCCGCCACATTCGCTCGCCGCACTTCATGCACACCTTCATCTTCGACCACGCCGAACTCGCGTTCGAGAAAGTGCGGGTCCCCGCATCCGCCCGGCTGGGCGAAATCGGGGAGGGGCTCGCGCTCACGAAGGATTGGTTCGTCGAGGCGCGCCTGCAAATCGCAGCGCACTGCGTGGGTGCTGCGACCCGTGCCGCAGAGGTCGCGAATGAATACGCGACGGATCGCATTCAATTCGAACGGCCGATCCGCGACTTCCAGGCGATCGAGTTCATGATCGCCGACATGGCGACCGAAATCATGGCCGGAAAGTCACTGCTCTACCGCGTGGCGGCGGAAATCACTCCGGAGGTCGATCGCAAGCGAATCCACGCGCGAGTCAGCGCCCTCAAGCTTTTCTGCTCGGAGATGGCTGGACGTGTGGTCGACCGCGCGCTGCAGATCCTCGGAGGCCGCGGTTATATGCGCGAGAACCCGGTGGAGCGTTTGTACCGGGATTTGCGCGTCGATCGCATCTGGGAAGGCACTTCTGAAATTCAACGCGCCATCATCGGCGGCCAGATCAAGAAGCGCGGCCTCGGCGTGTACACCGATTGGTAGCCGCCCCGCGACCAGTTGCTAGATTTCCCTTTTCTGCGATCTGACGTAGCGGAGATACCCAATGACCCCCACACCCAGAACTCCTTTGCTAGACGGACTGACCATGCCGCCCCGCTACGCGCCCCACGAGCGGACGTACATCTCCTGGCCGCCGGAGGTCGATTACCGCTGGTCGCCCAAAGAGGCGCGCAACGAGCACGCGTTTCTCGCGAAGGCAATCGCACCCTACGAAAAGGTGACCCTCCTCGCGCGCCCGCAAGATTCCGCATCCGTGCCGGAGTACCTCGAGATCGGCGGCAACATCGAGCTTCTGGAAATCCCCATCAACGACGCCTGGATTCGCGACAGCGGACCGATCTTCGTCACCGATGGTAATCACGGCGTCGCGATGGCGAACTTCGAATTCAACGGCTGGGGTGGACGCTACGCGTACGATGATTGCAACGCATCGCCTATACGGATCGCCGAATGGCTGGGGATGCGCCACTACGACGCCCCGTTCATTCTCGAGGGAGGCGGCTTTACGGTCGACGGAGAGGGCACCTTCATCACCACCGAGCAGTTTCTGCTCAACCCAAATCGCAATGCCAAGATGAGCCGTGAGGAGATCGAAAGCGGGCTGCACGACTACCTGGGTGTCGACAAGGTAATCTGGCTGAAAGGCGGCCTGGTGGAGGACGAGGGCACTGACGGCCATTCCGACAATGTCGTGCAATTTGT
>SDBV01007304.1_pt1 | contig 15141 bp, 8 predicted proteins | sample 2277081 | NCBI WGS metagenome assembly SDBV01 (sample SAMN10402039, study PRJNA504765) | marine sediment metagenome | isolation source: marine sediment core GS10_PC15, 223 cmbsf | place: Arctic Ocean: Southern Knipovich Ridge | collected 2010
GCATCTTCGACCTGTCTAGCTTTTCCAAATACGAAGTTAGCGGCCCTGATGCCGAAGCCTTTCTCAACCGCATCTGCGCTAATAAAGTGTCGCGCCGTGAAAGCGGTATCGTGCTTTCGCATGTACTCAACGAGCGCGGCCGCATCCAGAGCGAATTTACGATTACGCGGCTGGGGGCGGAACGCTTTTACCTGCTGTCGGGTGCAACTTCGCAAGTGCGTGATTTCGATATCCTGAATCTGGCTAAATTGGATACGGAAGCGGCCACGATCCGCGACATTACAGAAGACTACGGATCGCTCGTACTTGCCGGACCGCGCACGCGTGAGCTGCTTGCAAAACTCACTTCAGTGGATTTGAGCAACGCAAATTTTCGCTGGTTGACTGGCAAAGAGATTGAGGTCGCCGGGGTGAAGTTAATCGCTTTACGCATCAACTACGTCGGCGAACTTGGTTGGGAGTTGCACACGCCAGTGGGGCAACTGGAGGCCGTCTACGACGCGATATGGGCCGCCGGCGAAGAATTTGGTATCCTCGATTTTGGCGTTTACGCGGTCAACAGCCTGCGCATGGAAAAAGCTTACAAAGGCTTTGGTGTGGAACTAACCAACGAGATCACGATGATCGAGGCGGGCATGGAACGCTTTGTGAATTTCGATAAAGGCGATTTTGTGGGACGCGAAGGGTTGCTCCAGCGTCAAAAGGAGCCACTTAATTGGAATATTGCCTACGTGGAAGTGGATGCCGAAGATGCCGATGTGCAAGGTGGTGAGCCAGCATATGATGGTGACAAAGTCATAGGGGTAACAACTTCCGGTTCATTTGGTCACACGGTCGGCAAAAGCCTTGCCTTTGTCTATGTTTCTCCGGAATACGCCGTCCCAGAAACGACTTTCGATATTGAGATTCTGAGTATCCGCCGTCAGGCAAAGGTGCTGGCGGAACCGGCCTATGATCCGCAGAACAAACGATTGCGTGCTTAAGCTTAAGTAATTCATAACTTGTCACACAAAGATACACAGTGCTATGAACAGAGATTCACAGAGAAAATCAACCATAATTCTGTGAATTTCTCTGCTTCCTTTGTGTTCCTATTTGGAGGAACCAATGACAAAATCGCCTCCTAGTCATGCTCAAGTTGTCGTCGTCGGCGGTGGCATCATCGGCTGCAGCGTCGCCTATCACCTTACGAAAGTTGGCGTCACGGATGTCCTGTTGCTGGAGCGCAAAATACTCACCTCCGGCTCAACCTGGCACGCGGCCGGGCTGGTCGGGCAGCTGCGCGCCACACAGAACATGACCCGGCTTGCCCAATACACGACGAAATTATTCGCATCCCTTGAGGAAGAAACAGGTCAGGCGACCGGATTTCTGATGAATGGCTCGCTTTCGGTCGCAAACAATGCTGAACGTTTTGAAGAATTGAAGCGTGGCGCTTCCATGGCAAAGGTCTTTGGCCTCGAGGTGGATGTCATCACCCCCAAAGAGGCTGCTGATATGTGGCCACTAATGAACGCCAGCGACTTGGTGGGCGCTGTCTGGCTGCCGGGCGACGGGCGTACAAACCCATCGGACACGACGATGGCCCTAGCCAAGGGTGCCCAACAAGGCGGCGCGACCATCATGGAAGGCGTGACCGTCACGGGCATTCATCAAAAAGATGGCAGCGTCAGCGGTGTTGTAACCGAGCAAGGTGATGTTGAGTGCGAGATTGTCGTCAATTGTGCGGGCATGTGGGGGCGCGAACTAGGCAAACTAGCCGGGGTTAACATTCCCTTGCACGCCGCCGAGCACTATTATTTGGTCACCGAGCCGATGGAAGGGATGCACAAGAACCTGCCTACACTACGCGATCCGGGCGGATACACTTATTTCCGCGAGGAAGTGGGTGCATTGTTGGCCGGATTCTTTGAACCCGATGCTGTCCCTTGGGGAATGAAGGGTATCCCTGCAGATGTAGAGTTCATTCGCCTGCAAGAGGATTGGGATCATCTGGAAGTTGCGCTGGACGCGATGGTGCATCGAATGCCCGTTGTAGAAAATGTTGGCATCCATACCCTCTTCAATGGCCCGGAGAGCTTTACACCCGACGATGCCTATCACCTGGGCGAAGCTCCAGAACTCAAGAACTTTTATGTGGCAGCCGGCTTCAATTCAATTGGGATTCAGTCCTCGGGCGGCGCTGGCAAAGTGCTGGCCGAGTGGATCGCTCAGGGTCACTCTCCTTTAGACTTGTGGGATGTCGACGTTCGGCGCAATATGTACTTTCAGGGCAACGCCCGTTATTTGCGGGACCGCGTCACCGAGTCGTTGGGACTGCTCTATGATATGCACTGGCCGTTCAGGCAGTTTACAACTGGTCGCAAAGTGCGCCGTTCGCCAATTCACGATCGGCTGGCCGCGCAGGGTGCTTGCTTCGGCACATCCGCTGGCTGGGAGCGTCCGAACTGGTTCGCCCCAGCCGGTGTCGAACCGAAATATGAATATTCGTATGGCCGCCAAAACTGGTTCGAATATTCTGCCGCAGAACATAAGGCTGTGCGTGAAAATGTGGGCTTGTTCGACCAATCATCATTCATCAAATATCTTGTGCAAGGCCGCGATGCCCTGCAAGTGCTAAACCGCATTTGCGGCAACGAGATCGACGTGCCAATCGGCAAGATTGTCTACACCCAACTCCTGAATGTGCGCGGCGGAATCGAGAGCGATGTCACCGTCAACCGTACCGGTCTGGACACCTTTCTGGTCATGGACTCCGCCACCCAGCAAACCAAGACATTCTACTTTATTAAGGATCACATTCGGGCCGACGAATTTTCCGTCATTACAGATGTCACCTCCGGGCAGATGACGCTCGGACTAATGGGGCCGAACTCGCGTGCAGTCCTTAGCAAATTGACCGATGCCGATTTATCAAGTGCGGCGTTTCCATTCGGCACTTCGCAGGAGATCGACGTTGCCTATGCTCGCCTACGCGCCACGCGCATGACGTACGTAGGCGAGATGGGCTGGGAGTTAAATATTCAGACCGAATTCACGTTGGGCGTCTACGAAGCGCTGCTCGACGCGGGCAAGGAGTTTGACCTGGTGCACGCCGGCTACCATGCTATGAACTCGCTCCGTATTGAAAAGGGCTACCGGCACTATGGCCATGACATCTCCGATGAGGATACGCCCATCGAGGCCGGGTTGGGCTTCGCTGTAAAGCTCCAGAAAAAAAGCGAATTCAACGGTCGCGAGCGTTTATTGCAACAGAAGAGGGATGGCGTCCGCAAACGGCTGGTGATGTTTGCTCTCGAAGATGACCAGCCAATGTTGTATCAGAACGAACCGATCTGGCGGGACGACGAGATCGTTGGCTATATCACCTCCGGCATGTTTGCACATACCGTGGGGGTAGCGGTTGGCATGGGCTATGTCAATCACAGCAAGTCGATCACAGCCGACTTTATCAAAGCGGGTCGTTATGAAATTGAGGTTGCGACCAAACGCATCCCAGCACGCGCCTCGCTGCGCCCGTTTTACGATCCGAAGAGCGAAAGGGTGAAAATGTAAGATTTTGGGAACTCAGAGTACACTGATTAAGTCCGCAGAATCAGAGGGAAGAATTGAGTTTTCGCTGGAATAATGTTTTTTAAGGAATGCCGAGCTGTCCGTGAGTGTGTGGGCGTGCTGGAACTTTCCAGCTTTATAACCGGACCTGACGCAGAAACCTTTCTAAACCGGGTTTGCACCAATCGCATTTCACCCCGGATGGGTGGCATAGTCCTCGCACATGGCTTGACGAATATGGGCCGCGTCGAGAGCGAATATACGATAGCCCGCCTGGACGACGAATACTTCTACCTGCTTTCGGTCGCCGCTGCTGATTTACGGAATACCGATCAGCTTATGCAGAGTGTACGAGATAACGAGCGGGTCACTATTAGAAATATTACTGAGGAATGGGACACATTGGTCCTTGCTGGACCTCGCTCCAGTGATTTGCTCGCTAAGATCACAAATGCAGATCTGTGCAATGAGCATTTCCCTTGGCTCACCGGAAAGGAAATAGAGGTAGCGGGCGTGATGATGCGCGCCCTTCGGATTAACTATGTAGGTGAGTCGGGTTGGGAACTCCATATGCCCATTACTCAGCTAATAAGCATCTACAATTCGGTCTGGGCTGCTGGTGAGGAATTCAGTATCGTCGACTTTGGTATGTATGTATTGAGCAGCCTGGGTAAGGAAAAAGCCTATTATGCCTGGGGAGTGGAATTGACCAACGAGATCACCATGATCGAGGCCGGTATGGAACGCTTTGTGAACTTCAATAAAGGTGATTTTGTGGGACGCGAAGCGCTGCTGCAGCTCCAAAAGGAGCAGCTTAATTGGAATATTGCCTACGTAGAAGTAGAGGCCGAAGATGCTGATATACGCGGCGGTGAGCCTGCTTATGACCAGGATGGAGTCATTGGTGTTGCAACTTCGGGTTCATATGGTCACACAGTCAATAAAAGTCTTGCCTTTGTCTTTGTTCCTCCCGAATACGCCATCCCGGGTACTACTTTCGATATTGAGATCCTAAGCCATTGCCTCCAGGCGAAGGTGCTGGCGGAAGCGGCCTATGATCCTAAGAACAAACGCTCGCGGTCTTAAAATACTGTTACCTGCATCCAATTCCATGACACTCATGTCTAACATCCTACCTAAATAATACCGTTAACGTTTGTAAACGGTTCGCGTCTACATTCGTAAACGCATTAAACCAAAAAAAATACCTTGGACCACAACGACGGTCAGAAGTGCTTTCTAAGTGTAGATGATACGTTTCCAAGGACCCCACCTCGATCAACTATATTTAACCGATGTTGATGCCTTCCAGCTTGCCAGGACGCAACAATCGCCGCAGGTACTGAATGTTGGAGCCAGTTATTTCGGCAGCAGCTTGAACAGTACCATATTTTTCTACGAGAATTTCTGTTGAATTCTCTGAATGGATAATTGAGCCTTAATAGGAAATCATCTCGACCGCTCTCCATTAGGCCGATCAGCAGTTCTGCTAGCTTATCCCGCTGTACAATGCGGAGCATAGCAAGAAACTGCTCGACTTCTAAGGTGCGCAGTTCGAGATGGGTCTTTGCAGGTGCCCCCACGGGGAATCGAACCCCGGTTTCGGCCTTGAGAGGGCCGCGTCCTAGACCGCTAGACGATGGGGGCTAGCAGCGGTGAAATTCTACCACGCGCTGCCCGTCAGCGTCAATTATTTCCACGGTTAAGGTGCTTAGGTGCGACGCAGTCTGGTCCTGAGTGAAACGAAGGGTTTAAAGTACGTCGCACCTAAATCATCTTGATCAGCTGGCACACCTGAAAATTGTGGCGTGCTATAATTTCTGGGGCCATTTTGCCCAAGGAGAGCCGCATGTATGACCCTCAAGAAATCGAAAAACTCCGCCAGGCGCTGCTTGATTGGCAGGAGAACAGCCTCCGAAATACCCAGGCCCGAATGCCGGAACGCCAGGAGCAGTTCATCACGACCTCTTCTGAACCGATCGAACGCCTTTACACCCCGCTCGATGTGCCAGAGCTGGATTACATGGAGGATTTGGGATTGCCAGGCGAGTATCCTTTCACGCGCGGCGTTCATCCCACGCTACATCGCGGCAAATTGTGGACCATGCGCATGTTCGCCGGGTTTGGAACTGCCGGGGAGACTAACGCCCGTTTCAAGTACCTCCTGGAACAAGGGCAGACAGGGTTATCGATCGCCTTCGACCTGCCGACCCTCATGGGATTGGACACCGATGCCCCGGAATCATTGGGTGAATTCGGCAAGTGCGGCGTGGCAGTCTCATCCCTAAAAGATATGGAAATCCTGATGGATGGCATCCCGTTGGACAAGGTATCGACAAGTATGACGATTAATTCCCCGGCTGCGATCATCTGGGCAATGTACCTCGTCACGGCGGAAAGGCAGGGTGTCAGTCCCGAGCAGCTGCGCGGCACCCTCCAGAATGATATTCTCAAAGAATATACCGCTCAAAAAGAATATATCTTCCCTCCAGAACCATCCATGCGCCTGGTGGTGGATACGATCGAGTACGGCACCCAGACAGTACCCCAGTGGAACACGATCAGCATTTCTGGCTATCATATTCGGGAGGCAGGTTCTACAGCTGCTCAAGAGCTGGCTTTTACGTTGGTAGATGGCATGGAGTATGTGCGTTGGTCGATTGAACGCGGCCTGGCGGTGGATGCATTTGCGCCGCGTTTGTCTTTCTTTTTCAACGCCCACAACGACTTTTTCGAGGAGATCGCCAAATACCGCGCTGCTCGCCGCATTTGGGGGCGGGAGCTGCGCCATACATTCGCTGCCCAGGACCAGCGTTCTTGGCTGATGCGTTTCCACACCCAAACTGCCGGTGTCTCGCTGACTGCCCAGCAGCCTGAAAATAATATCGTCCGTGTCGCTATCCAGGCGTTGGCCGCGGTTCTGGGCGGCACGCAATCATTGCACACCAACAGCATGGACGAAGCCCTGGCGCTGCCATCTGAACATGCGGTGACCGTCGCTCTACGCACGCAGCAGATCATTGCAGAGGAATCGGGGGTTGCCAACACGGTTGACCCTCTGGGCGGAGCCTTCTTTGTCGAGAACCAGACCAACCGCATCGAAGCGCAGGCATATGACTACTTCCGCCGCATTGAAGATCTGGGGGGTGTTCTGCCCGCAATCGAAAGTGGCTTTTTTCAAAGCGAGATCTCTGATGCTGCTTACCGCTATCAGCGCGAGATCGATAGCGAGCAGCGGCACATTGTTGGGGTCAATGCCTATCAGGATCGAAAACCTTATAAGATCCCCATTCTCAATATGGACCCCAAGGGACATAAACGTCAGGTGGATCGCCTTGCTGATCTGCGTCGCGAGAGGGACAATGGACGTGTGGGGCAAACCCTCGACAATTTACGTCGCGCCTGCGCGGGGACTGAAAACACCATGCCTTACATTTTGGATGCAGTGCGCGCCTATGCCACGCTGGGTGAGATCGTTGGCGTGATGAAAGATGTTTTTGGTGTTTACCAAGAACCAACCTGGGTATAACTCTCCGGGTATAAAATTGAGATTGATGAAATATTGAGAGGTAGATAATGGCAAATGTCAAGAAGAAAAACGGTGTGATTGGAATTCTCACCGGAGGAGGGGATGTTCCCGGATTGAATCCAGCTATTCGGGCTGTCACGATCCGTGCATTGCGCGAGGGCTACCAGGTGATCGGCTTACGGCGGGGGTGGGCTGGGATCATGGAATTAAAACGTGATAAAAAGGCTGATAACAGCCGTCACTATCAGGTGTTGACCGAGGAGGTCGTCAACCGGGCAGGGCGCACCGGAGGAACTTTCCTGCACTCCTCCCGCACACGCCCCACTCATATCAAGCAGGCAAAGGTCCCTGAATACCTGCGGGACACTTACTCGGAAGATGTCAACGATCTGACGCCGGAAGTATTGAAGAATCTGGATTTCTTGGGGATCGACTATCTAATCCCGATTGGCGGTGACGACACTTTAAGTTATGGGGTGCGGTTGTACCAGGAAGGAATGAAAGTCGTCGCCATCCCCAAAACGATGGATAACGATGTACCCGGTACAGATTACTGCATCGGTTTCAGCACTTGCGTGACCCGCACTATCTCGATCGCCAATAATTTACGCACCATTGCCGGATCACATGAGCGAATCATGGTATTGGAGGTCTTCGGGCGTTATGCAGGTTTCACCGCCATGCTGCCGACCATGGCCGGGGCTGCTGACCGCTGCGTGATCCCCGAGCAAAAATTTGATATTGACCACTTGACCGAGCTGGCGGTTTATGATCGCAACCGAAATCCCAGCAAATATGCTGTTATTTTAGTGTCGGAAGGTGCCATGTTTGAAGGTGGGGAAATGATCTTCGCCGACGAGACGACTGATGCTTATGGTCATAAGAAGCTGGGAGGTATCGGCGATCTGATTTCTTCGGAGATCAAAGAACGCTCAGCCTCGTTCAATAATGGTACTCAGATAAATATCATCACCCAAAAACTTGGCTACCTGGTGCGCGGAGGTGATCCGGATGCCATCGATTCGATTGTGCCCATGGCTTACGGCAACCTGGCTCTGGACTTGGTGATCAAGGGCATCCATGGACGCCTGGTGGTATTGAAGAACGGGCGTTATGATAATGTTCCCCTAGATGTGGTGGTCAGCTCGAAGAAAAACGTCGATGTCGAAAAGCATTATGATACGACCCGACTGCGCCCCAAGTACAGAAGCTTCGAAATGAAACCGCTGTTCATCATGACCAGCGAATAAGGTTCACAGTAAAATGAATTTGGGATGATCTCCCTCTTTAAAATGAATACTCCCGGAGCAGTCATACGGCTCGGGGAGTTTTTATTGGAAGGTGATTTGCTCCACGCGCAGTTGGTCGGCAGGGACAAAAGCTTTAAGCCGGCTGAGTAACTCGGGACAAATCTGCGTGGTGAAGTTGGGGAATTCGATCAGGTAACCGTTTCCGCGCTCGAAGACATGGAATGCAAAGCGATCTTTTCCAGGATAGGTGATCAAGGTGCCGTAAATCTGCCTGATACGCAGGTTGTCGCGCACCTTGTCCTGGCTGGATCGTAAGATGATCGTGATCATCTGCACCGCATCGCTATCGGTTGAAGTCAGCGGTGAAACAATATAGGGTGGCAGGGGTGAGGAGATCTCTGGGTTGATCTCACTTCCAACCGCCGGGGGAGTCTCATGGCTTGCTTCGATGACCTGCCCTCCCGGGGAAGATTTTGCACCTGAAATACTGGTTGATAAAAGCGATTCTTCTTCAGCAGCTGTCTCAGCTAGGTCGATCGCCCCTTCAGGATCGGCAACTGCAGACATCACCGCGCTGGCCAGGTCCCAATCTGCAGGGAATCTGTCAGGTTGGGGCGGCCGGCCCGCATCATCGATATCATTCAAATCGCCATCCCCTTCTGGCTTTTCGTTTGGCAGCTCCTCTGGGGTTGGGCTCGGATAGGGGGGTTGGCTCTCCTGCACCTTCGTGACTTCAACATCTGAATCCGGTGTGCGTAATGGGTTTACCTCCGCAACTGCCTGGTCGATAGGGGGAGATATCTCAGCCGACTTATCCGGGAGAGGTTTACTTATTCGCGGCGCGGCGGGTTGCGGTGTTGGAGTTTGCTTCAGCGCGGTGGTGATTTTTAGATCGGTTTTGATCGTATCAACCAGCAGTTTTGGCTCACTGCTTTCGGGATCTATGCGACCCTCAGCAATGACCAGCTTGTCAATTTCCATCTGGTTGGAGATCTGCTTCCAAGCCCGGGGAAAGATCACCAGTTCAACCTCACCCTGGATGTCTTCCAGAGTGGCAAAGGCCATGCTCTGGCCTCTGCGGGTCTGGTGGGTGCGGAAACGGGTGATCATTCCAGCCAAACGGATACGGTCTTCCGCGTTGGCTTCGGATAATTCCCCTGAAAAATGGGTGACGATATCCCTCAAAACGTCCATCACTGGGTTGAGCGGGTGGTCAGATACATAAAGACCGATCAGCTCTCGCTCCCAATTGAGTTGTTCACGGTGTGATATATCCGTGGTTGATACCGGCAGGCCGAACTCTTCTTGCAGACCGGTATCAGGTCCGAAGAGGGTCATTTGGCCGATCTCAACTGCCCTGAAATGAGCCGAACTGAAAGAAACCAGGCGGTCGAGGGTTTGCAGTAGAGCCGGTCGAGGACCAAAACTATCCAGCGCACCGACCCGCACCAGGCACTCCAGTGCTCGCTTGCCCACCTGGCGTAAATCTACGCGATGGGCGAAATCGTTGATATCCTGGAAAGGACCACCCTCAACGCGTGCCTCCAGGATAACGTTCACTGGAGTGTGTCCCACATTTTTCACCGCCCCTAATCCAAAGCGGATCGTTGATTTCTCACCTTCAAGATCTTCGATTGAGAAATCCCATTCACTGATATTTATATCCGGAGAAGCAACTTCGATGCCCATACGCCGGCAATCGGCGGCATACAAGGCGACTTTGCTGGTGTCGTTTTGGTTGACGGAGAGCAGGGCAGTCATGTATTCATGTGGGTAGTGTGATTTCAGATGTGCAGTTTGGACTGCCAGGACGCCGTAATCCGCGGCATGAGCCTTGTTAAATCCGTAGCGGGCAAATTCCTCCCACTCATCGAAAATTTTCCGCGCAATCTCCTCGCTGATGCCCCCTTTCGTTGAACCGCTGATAAATTTTTCCCGATGTTTGAGCAGCTTATCTTTTTGTTTCTTTGATATGGCCTTACGTAAATCATCGGCTTCTGATGGAGTGTATCCCGCCAGGTTCATCACCGCGAACATCAGCTGTTCCTGGTAAACTGGATAGCCGTAAGTTTCCTTGAAGATCGGCTCCAACGCTGGGTGAAGGTATTCGACTTCTTCTTCACCATGCATGCGGCGGATATAGCCGGGGATGAATTCCATCGGACCGGGTCGGAAAAGGGCTACCATGGCGATCACATTATCCAAAGTCTGGGGTTTCATCTGCACCAGGTAGCGGCGCATGCCTGCGCCTTCCACTTGAAAGACCCCCGCGGTTTCTCCGCGGCCGAGCATTTCGAAAGTGGCCGGGTCATCAATGGGGATATTGTCGAGGTCTAAATCCACTCCGTGGCGTTCCTTAATCAGGTTACAAGCCCTGGCCATAATGGTCAATGTCGCCAGACCAAGAAAATCTACTTTGAGCAAGCCCAGGTCATCGATGTGGGACATCTCGAATTGGGTGACTGTCTTGATCGGGTTGTCCTCGCTGGAACCACTGGTGGGACGGTGCAGGGGCAGGTATTCGATCGTCGGTTTATCGGTGATGATCACACCCGCGGCGTGGGTACCGGCGTTGCGCACGACACCTTCCATATGGCTGGCTGTATCGATCAGCTGTTTAAAATAATCCGCGGATTGATAGAGCTGCTTGAACTCGGGTACTTCCTCGAGGGCATCACTAATGGTGGTTGGCTTGCCGGGGATGTTGGGAACCTGCTTGGCTATGCTGTCGACTTCGCTTAAGGGGACGTCCAGCACCCGGCCTACATCACGGATGGCAGCCCGGGCACCTAGCGTGCCAAAGGTGATGATCTGGGCTACCTTGTCATCGCCATATTTATGGGCGGTGTATTCCAGCATATCAGCCCGGCGGTCATCACGAAAATCCAGATCGATATCCGGCATTGAGATGCGCCCCGGGTTGAGAAAGCGCTCGAAGATCAGACCATGATGGAGAGGGTCGACCAAGGTGATGGATAAACTGTAGGCGACGATCGATCCAGCTGCCGACCCACGAGCGTTGTACCAGATGCTTTGCTCGCGGGCATAACGACAAAGGTCCCAGACGATCAAAAAATAGGTGTCAAATCCCATCTTGTGGATAATCCCCAGCTCATATTCCAGGCGCTGGCGAACTTCCGGGTCATCCTTACGGCTGCCATAGCGTCTTTCCAGGCCGTCCTCACACAGCTTAAGCAGGTAGGTTTGGGGAGTAAATCCGGGTGAAACCTCGAAATGGGGTAGATGATAGCCCTTAAATCCAAGGTCTATTTCACAACGTTCGGCAATTTGCAAGGTGTTTGAAATCGCTCCCGGCACCTCCGCGAATAACCTCGACATCTCGTCTGGGCTGCGCAGGTAATAGGACGAACCGTTCATGCGCATGCGGTTAGGATCGCTGAGTATACAACCGGTCTGGATGGCCAGCAAAATGTCCTGCAATCGGGCATCATCTTGAGTGATGTAGTGCACGTCGTTGGTCGCGACAAATTGTGCCTGGTAGCGGCTGCCCAGATCGATCAAATTCTTGTTGATCTGCTCGAGCTCAGGGATATCGTGCTCCTGCAGCTCCAAATAAAAATGCTCGGGACCGAAGACTTCATAATACCAATCCAGCTGCTTGCGGGCCGCTTCCATGTTTTCATTTTTAATCAGGCGTGGGATTTCCGCGGACATACAGCCTGAGGTGCAGATCAATCCCTCCGAATGACTTGCCAGATATTCATGATCGACGCGGGGGAAATAATAAAATCCGTCCAATTGGGCTGCACTGGCAATCTGCAGCAGGTTGCGGTAGCCGGTTTCGTTTTCCGCCAGCAGCAGCAGGTGGCTGGATTTCTTGTCCAGCTGTGAATCACGGTCTTGCATTCCACGGGCAGATAGATAGGCCTCCACACCCACGATCGGTTTGATGCCGGCCTTGGTCGTGGCGTTGTAGAATTCCATCACCCCGAACATGGTTCCATGATCGGTGAGCGCCAAGGCGGGCATACCCATTTCCACAGCGCGCTGGACCATTTGTGTGATGTTGCTGAAACCGTCCAGCAGGGAGTACTCGGAATGTACGTGGAGATGGACAAAAGACATAGGTGTAAATCGGCTACCAACAGGTGCGGTTTGGGCGCCTTAGCTTATGAGCCCAAGTTGTTTGATACGAATTTTTGTTGAATAATATTTATGTGATGGCAGAAATTTTGGACTTACCAGCCCACTGCCGATTATAGCATGCAGGTCACCGGATCAAGCAAACGTTAATATTAAAATTTTCATTTTGGTGACAATTTGGCCTAGATCAAAGACTTCTCGAACGGGGTATGGTATAAACTGGTTGATCTTCCGCAAACAATACCACACTACGCCAGATTAAGAAGAGAAGGAATTTTTCTATGGATGATGCTTATAAATATTTCGAAAACTTAGCTTCCGAACTGCCTGAAATCCCACCGGACAGCATCGTCAGCCGCACCTTGTATGATGATGATCAGCATAAGGCGATCCTGTTCGGATTTGCCGCCGGTCAGGAGCTCTCTGAACACACTGCGTCCCAGACTGCGCTGCTCTATTTTGTGCAAGGCCAGGCGAAACTGACTTTGGGGGAAGATGAAAGTAAAGCTGTGGCTGGCACCTGGGTGCGCATGGCTCCCCGCCTGGCACACAGTGTGCTGGCTGAGACCCAATTGGTGATGCTGCTGATCTTACTGAAACAGTAGAGAACTTTAGACCACAATCCGCTCCCGAATGAGGATAAATATGCTGAACCGTATCCGGTATCCACTGTTGGCTGTGTCTTTGCTGCTGCTCTTTGTGGCAATCTGGGCGGGGATGGTCCGGCTTGGCTGGCGCTGGCCGGTTTTGCTCCCCGCTTTGCCCCTCTCGCATGGTCCGTTGATGGTCTCCGGCTTCTTGGGAACCCTGATCGGGTTGGAGCGCGCGGTCGCCTTGGGAGTGCGCTGGGCCTACCTTGGACCCCTGGCGACTGCTTTAGGTGGCATCATGCTCATTTTCAGTCTTGGGGGAAGCCTCGGCGCGCTGCTGATCGTCTTTGGCAGTTTTATCATGTTGTTAATTTTTGTTTTCATCGTACGCCGGCACCTGGCCTCCTATACGATTACCATGGCCCTGGGTGCTTTAGTCTGGCTGATTGGCAACTTGCTGTGGCTGTCTGGATGGCCAATTTACCAGGTAGTTCTCTGGTGGGCGGGGTTCTTAATCCTGACCATCGCGGGGGAGCGATTGGAGTTGGGTCGCTTGCTCTCACTTTCGCGAGTGGTTATGAACGCTTTTATATTCATCATCGCTGTCTTCCTGGCAGCTTTAGTGATTTCTACGCCGCTCCCTGGTGCCGGTACACGTCTCGCTGGATTGGCGATGTTTGCCCTGGCGATCTGGCTTCTCCGTTATGACATTGCTCGACGGACGATACGCAAGCCAGGCCTGCCGCGCTACACCGCGATCTGTCTGCTGTTGGGTTATTTTTGGTTGGCTGTCGCTGGGATTTTGATCTTGGGATTTGGCCAGATGACCGCCGGCCTGCGCTACGATGCGTACTTGCACGCCATCTTCTTGGGATTCGTTTTTTCCATGCTCTTTGCACATGCACCGATCATTTTCCCAGCTGTGTTGGGAACTCAGGTGGTCTACAACCCATTCTTCTATGTTTTCTTGATCACCCTGCAAGTATCCTTATTTGGCAGGATCCTCGCCGATTTAACCGGTTTATGGCAGTTGCGACTGTGGTTTGGCTTACTTAATGGGATTGCCTTGACTCTTTTCATTGGCACAATGATGATCATGGTGGTGAGAGGATTGAAAGTTGAAGGACCCTCTTCTGCTTAGATCTATTCTCTGCATTATTATTGAATGTTATCCGGAGGCAGTATGCGTATCCTGGCCGTAATCACGGGCGATTATGGTGCTCGCCATGTCCAGAATATCAGTACACACGGTCCCAAAGAATGGAGCATCGAATCTTGGGATGCACCCACCGCCCTTCCGCTGATGATTGATTATCCGGAAGATTATCTTCCCGAGTCCCTGCCAGCTGCCGATCTGATCCTCGCATTGGCTGAGCACAAAGGCATTGCTGAACTGGTGCCCGAGATCGCCCAGATGATCGGGGCTCGGGCGGTAATCGCTCCAGTGGATAACGAGGCCTGGCTGCCGCGCGGTTTAGCTCGCCAGCTGCGCGGCTGGCTGGAGAGACAGAGTGTGGCCTGTGTCACCCCCAAGCCCTTTTGCTCCCTGACCGGGACCCACTACGATGTCACTCGCGGCGAGCGAGCAGCTTACCAGGACCCGTTGATCGCTGAATTCGCCCGTCACTTCGGACGCCCATCCTTCGAAATCCAGGTCGATCCCGAGACCAGGGTGATCACCACTGCCGTGGCGCGGCGTGACGCGGCTTGTGGCTGCGCTGCTTACGCTGCCGAGCGGCTGGTAGGTCTCTCGGCTGACGAGGCCGAACAGGAGGGTGGTATGCTGCACCACCATTACCCCTGCCTGGCCAGCATGGGCATCGACAGTGATTTTGGCGATACCCTGATGCATGTCTCCGGGAATATCATGCGGGATGAAATTGGGGAAAAGGTCAAGCCGTTCAAACGTGTAAATTACATCGCCCCCGGCACTCGCAGCGAGACACAAGGAGATAAGGATCTTAGTGAGTGAAGCGACGGTGTGGAACTAGCAGGTCGCTAATATTTTTCTCAACCTGCGTTGTATTAAACGAATATCGTTTCTTTAGCATTAAGCATCACAATCGCGGCAGCAACCTGCCTGTTCTTCTCCTGTAATCCTCATACTCCTCCCCGA
>SDBV01007305.1_pt1 | contig 15140 bp, 19 predicted proteins | sample 2277081 | NCBI WGS metagenome assembly SDBV01 (sample SAMN10402039, study PRJNA504765) | marine sediment metagenome | isolation source: marine sediment core GS10_PC15, 223 cmbsf | place: Arctic Ocean: Southern Knipovich Ridge | collected 2010
GAGTGATTGCTGGCTGTTGAATGGGTTCTTGGGCAGGGGATACTTTTGCAGGGTCTTCAACTCCCTCTAAATGTTGAGATAAAGATGTTGATTGGGCAGTTCCAGCTGGCTGTTGAGAAATTGGTTGGGCCTGTTGTAAGGGTTTTGCCTGCATTAGATTTTTAGTAGTCTTTGCCACAGGTGTTAATGGTTTATTTGTTGGAATTTGTGGAGGTTGTTTATTAAAAAAATTAAATGGAGAAGGTTTTTTTAAAATCGGTTTTTGAGTGGGAACAGAAATATCTGGGGAAGACTGCAACATTCTTGCGGCTTCTTGAATCTCTTCGTTTTTATAACCTGCATTGAGAAAACTTGCCATGGCTTGTTCTAGAGTTTCTCCCCTCTGAGTTGCAAGCATAAGTCCTCCAACAATATCTTCTTTAGTCATCTACATATTAAAGTTAAGTCACTTTTAAAAATTAGTGTTTACAAAATAAAATTCTTTCGTTCTTAATCAAATTTTAGAACCTGCCCATCTTTAACTAAGTAAGAGGTTTCTCCAAATTTATACCCAAATTCTTTTGCGATATCGATCAGAGGCCTTTCTTGAGTATGAGTCCCATGAGTTGGAATAATATATTTTGGTTTTAACATCTCAATGAAATCCCTATGGTCTTCGCTACTTAAATGCCCAGACACATGAATATCTTTTTGGAATCTAACTCCTTGTTTTCTTAGTTTCTTATCCATTTTTTCACGAGCAGAGATATTTATTTCCACAGGGATAACACTTGATGAAAAAATAAGATTATCTTTTGGTCTAAATTTGAACGGGGTTTGACCCTTAATGATCCTATCAAGAATGGATCCGGGTTCTGCCTGATGTCCTGTGCAAACAACAAGATATTTCTCTCGCTCTTTCTCAATTTTTTTTAATGTGGAATTTATATGCCCCCTATATTTGACTAAATTAATAGTTTGACGAAAGCTGCATTGTTTTGCTTTAACTGCGCATTCAATATATTTGTTTAAACTTCTTCCTAAAAAAATTATTTTTCTGTTTGTTCTTTTACCAAATTCTACTATGCTTTTTAATCTGTCAATATGTGAAGAAAAAGTAGTAATAAAAAATGCACCCTGTTTATTTTTCACAGAAAACATGGCGTCTTCCAATAATTGTCTTGCAATTCTCTCGCTGGGAGTTCTCCCATCTTTTCCAGAGTACATTGAATTTACTACAAGAACTTTAACTTTCCCAGAATCTCCAATTTTTTTTAATCGTTTGTAGTCAGAAGGATTCCCAATTGTGGGGTAGTTGTCTAATTTGAAATCCAGCGCGTAAAAAAAAATCCCTTCTTTCGTATGTAAAGCTAAAAAAGAACATTGAAGTGTTGAATGAGTTGCATGAATAAACTCTATCTTGTATTCTCCAGAAGTTCCTTTAATTGTGTGTGTTGAGTTTTCTTGAACTACTCTCCTCTTATTTTTCAACCTAATCTTATCATCTAGAAGTGTATATTCTAAAAAAGCCATTGTAAAAGCGGTTCCAAAAATTTCTGCATTAGGATAACGTTCTGCAAGATAAGGTACTGCTCCAACATGATCTAAATGTGCATGTCCGATGAATATCCCCTTAACTTTATTCCTCCATCCTAATTTGTCTAAAACTAAATCATTGGGTACTGCGCCTGCCCTTCTCAATTGTTTTTCAGTCTTATTCTGATTAAATTCTTCATTTCCTTGCATCTCTATTAAAGCTGGCAAATGCACTCCACAATCAAAAATAAAAACGTCTTCTCCCACTTTCACAGCAGTCATATTTTTTCCTACTTCTTCAAAACCTCCGATTGTGCAAACCTCCATTTTATTTTTTACTCTTTTTGTTAAAAGAAAAGAGAACTTTAAAAAGTTATAGAGCTTTATTTTTTATGAAAGCTCTTCTTTTCGTTCTTTCATAAGTTGATTGTAAAATTCTCCAATTTTTTTGTTAAACCATTTGCGCCCTTCTTTTTCGTTTTCATTTTGAAATTCCTGAATTTGTTTATAAAACTCGTTAGGTTCTTTTTTCAGGAATTTTCTCACGATATCAAATCCTTTTTCACTCGCCATCCACATGAAGTCAAAATTATTAAAAATTCTTAATACAGGTTCACCTGAAAAATCATCTCCAAAAGCCCAATTATCATGCTTCAAAATCAATCTCTTTATTTCATTAGTTTTTTCTTTAGGATAATCTAACTCCTCTAGAATTTCCCCTGCAATTTTTGAGCCTTCTTCCGAATGTAACTTTCTAATATCTAAATTAAAAGGATTTGATCCTTTAGGGATTTTTGAGTACCCCACATCGTGAAGAATCACCACCGGAACTAACAAATCGTAATCAACTTCAGATTCATCAGCATATTTTGTAATAACTTCTGACAACCATTTAATATGCTCAACATCTCCTTCTCTTCCTTTTTTATACAAAGGAAGAGCTTTCTCTAAAATTTGCTTGTAGATTTCTTTCATCATGAATAATTTTATTTACAATTCAATAAAAATATAAACTTTGTTTAATAAATATTGCTATGAAAGCTATGATAGTCCCAGGGAATGGTAATGCAGACATAAAAGAAAATTGGTATCAAGATGTTAAAAAGAACTTAGAAAATTTAGGACTTGACGTGATTGCGGAAAATATGCCTGATCCTGAGTTGGCTAGAAAAGAGTATTGGATTCCTTTTATTAAAGAAAAAGTGTCTGAGGATAGTTGTATTTTGATTGGACATTCTTCTGGAGCAGTTGCAATTTTGAAATACCTTGAAGAAAATAAATGTGATTTGGCAATATTAATTGGGGCATATTACACTGACTTAGATGATGAAGATGAAAAGAAAAGCGGATATTTTGACGAACCCTGGAAATGGGAAAAAATAAAGAATAACTCAAAAAAGATAATCATTTTTGCATCTAAAGATGATCCATACATTCCAATCTCAGAACCTTTGTTCATAAAGGAGAAATTGAATGCAGAATACTTTGAATATAATGATGAAGGTCATTTTGGTAGTGATGTGGGAAAAAAAGATTTTCCAGAGATAATCCTATTTATTAAAAAATTCTTAGATAAAAAATGAAATCCTTAAAACCAAGTATGCGAGAAAACAAGAGATATTTGCTTGTTAGGGGAAAAAATCTTAAGTCAAATATTGAAAAAGCTATTTTAGATTTTATAGGAGTTTTAGGATTATCTAAAGTTGGTTTGGGATGGATTAAAACCGAGAAAGATTCTGCAATTATTTCCATAAATCGCGAAGCAATTGATTCTGTTAGGGCTAGTTTGGTTGTTTTTCCTGAAAAAATGACTGTTGAAAAAATCTCTGGCACTTTGAAAGGTTTGAGAAAGAAATAGTAGGATTAACAGAGATTTTTAGACCAAAAACCTTTTAAATCGAAAATATTTATGAATTTCAATAGAGATAAAACAAGGAATTAAAATTATAAATTTCTCTAAAAATTAAGATGGATTTACCGATAGATATGCAGCATCAAGCAATGGGTTACGACCGTACTGCTACAATGTTCTCTCCTGAGGGGCATTTACTTCAAGTAGATTATGCGGAAAAAACCACAAGACTTGGGAGCTCAAGCGTTGGAATGGTTTGTTCAGATGGAATTTTTATAGTTGCGGATAAAAGAATTACAGATAGGTTAATAGTTCCAAAATCTGCTAACAAAATATATGAAATTGATTCTCATGTTATTTCAAGCGTTGCAGGAATTATTTCTGATGCAAGGGTTTTAGTTGAAAGGGCTCAAGTTTTGGCTCAGCAAAACAGAATAACCTACGATTCTCCAATAGAACCTGAGTTAGTAATTAAGGAAATCTCAAATATAAAGCAACAATTTACCCAGTATGGTGGTGCAAGACCTTTTGCAGTTTCTATGATGATTGCGGGAATGAATGGAAATAAGCCAGAACTTTACGCAAGTGATATTACTGGAAACTATTTTTCATATACTGCTAACGCCATAGGGGAAAATGATGAGAAGCTAAAAGAAAAATTAAGAGAAAAATACCAATCGGATTTAACAATAAAAAAAGGATTGAAACTTGTTATTGATATTTTCAAAGAAATTCAGGGAGATAAATTTGATTTAGACAGATTTGAAGTATCCTATATTAACAAAGACGAATTAAAAATACAAAAATTTGAAGGCTCAGAATTAGAGAATTTTGCTAAATAATTATGGCACAGACTACAGCAAGGATGAACAAGGCGGGGAAACATTTTGAAATTTTGGTTGACTTGGATAAAGCTTTAGACTTCAAAAAGACTTCTCAAGGTTCTGCAAGTGATTTCTTGGAAATTGATAAAATTTTTACAGATTCTAAAAAAGGTGAGGCCACTTCAAGTTCAAATATGAAAGATTCTTTTGGAACCGAAGATGTTCACGCAGTTGCTGAAAATATTGTGAAGAATGGTGAAATTCTTTTGACTCAAGAGCATAGAGATGATGAAAGAGAAAATAAAATTAAACAAGTTGTGGATTTTTTAACTACAAATTCGATCAATCCCCAAACAGGAAACCCCCACACTTCTGAGAGAATCAAGAATGCTTTGGCAGAAGCCCATGTAAATATTAAAAATGCCCCAATAGAAAGTCAAATTCAAGATATTCTTGCTGAATTAAGCAAAGTGATTCCCATAAAAATTGAAACAAAGAAGGTAAAAATAACAATCCCTGCAATTCATACGGGGAAAGCATATGGTTTGATTAATCAATATAAAGAAAGTGAAAACTGGCTTTCAAATGGAGATTTAGAAGCACTTATAAATGTACCAGCCGGCTTAATTATGGAATTTTACGATAAAATAAACTCCGCAACACAGGGAAGTGTGTTGACAGAGGAAATCAAAAATGAAGAATAAAATCAAAAACGTCCAAGCGTGGTCGTCTTAAAGAATAAATGGCAAAAAAAATAACAATACCTGGAGAAGTAATAGTTAGTGGAAATAGCTATCTTCCTGGAGAAGGAACTGAAAGAAGAGGGGAAGATGTAGTTGCTTTAAAATATGGATTAGTTGATGAATCTAATAAATTAGTTAAGATAATTCCTTTATCAGGAGTTTACATTCCTAGGAGAGGTAATGTGGTCATAGGAAAAGTTGAAAATTTAACTTTCAATGGATGGGTTGTGGATATTGGTACTGCCGGAACTGCATTCTTGCCTGTTGGAGAAGTTCCAAGGTATGTTAACAAAAACGGATTGGAAGAAGTAATGGGCATTGGAGATATGATGGTTGCAAATATCCAAGAAGTAAACAAAAGGGGAGTTGATTTAACAATCAAAAGCAGAGGACTTGGTAGACTAGAAGATGGAATTATTTTGGAAGTTAATTCAAGTAAAGTTCCAAGATTAATTGGAAAAGAAGGGAGCATGATCAAATTGATAAAAGACGAAACAAATTGTAATATCACCGTCGGACAGAACGGATTTGTTTGGATTAAAGGAGATAAAATTGAAGATGAATTATTCGCTAAGAAAGCAATGTTATTTGTTGCTGAAAAATCTTATCTTGAAGGTTTAACTGAAGAAACTAAAAAATGGTTTGAAAAGGAGAAAGGAAAATGACAAAAGAATATAAGAGAGACGACGGAAGAAAGATAACTGAACTTAGACCAATGTCTGCAAAAGTTGGAGTAATTCCAAATGCAGATGGTAGTGCTATGTTTTCATTTGGAGATACAATTGCAATAGCTGCAGTTTATGGGCCAAAGAAAATGCACCCTCAACATTCTCAAGATCCCGCGAAAGGGACTTTAAGATATAATTACAATATGATGAGCTTTTCTGTTACTGACAGGATAAGACCTGGACCAAGCAGAAGAAGTCAAGAAATTAGTAAAATTTCACAATGGGCTTTGGACCCTGTTGTGATGATTGACGATTTTCCAACAAATGTAGTTGATGTTTACGTAAGCATCATACAAGCAAACGCCTCTACAAGATGTGCGGGAATAAATGCTGCAGCTTTGGCTTTAGCACATGCAGGAATTCCTATGAAAGGACTTGTTTCAAGTGTTTCAATTGGAAAATTGGACAAACAACTTGTTGTAGATGTTTCAAAGCATGAAGAAGATTGGGAAGAAGGAGAAGGTGCTACGGATATACCTTTCAGGTTTACTTCGGATGGAAAAATGACTCATGTTCAATTAGATGGACAGATATATTCAAAACAATTAAAAGATGCTGCAAAGATGGCACAAGAAGCTTGTAAGGAAATTTACGAAGTTCAAAAACAAGCATTAAACGATTCTTTGGATTTAAAAAAATAAAATGGAAACAGCAAAAATTACTGGAAACAGAATAAGAGAATATTTAGAACAAGGTAAAAGATTTGACGGAAGAAAACCTGATGAATTTAGAGACATCTCTATTGAAGTTGGTGTTTCGAAAAACGCTGAAGGAAGCGCAAGGGTAAAATTGGGAAATAGTGAAGTTCTTGTAGGAGTTAAACTTGGAATCGGGGAGCCTTATGCAGACTCTCCAAATAAAGGAAACTTGATGGTAACAAGTGAATTGATGCCTTTGAGTTCTAAAAGATTTGAATCTGGACCCCCAACAATTGAATCAATTGAGTTAGCAAGGGTTATTGATAGGATGATCAGAGAAAGTAAAATTATCGACCTTGAAAAATTATGTATTGAAGAAGGTAAAAAAGTTTGGACAGTTTTCATAGATATTTATTCAATGAATGCTAATGGAAATCTTCTTGATGCTGCAGGAATCGGAGCAGTTCTAGCATTAAAAAATGCGAAGATTCCAAAATATGACAAAAAAGAAGGGAAAGTTTTATACGGGGAACCGTCAGATGTTAATGTTCCACTAAAAAAAGATCTTCCAGTTTCAATTACTGTTCATAAAATTGGAAAGAATTTGATCGTTGACCCCTCTCTTGAAGAAGAAGACATAAGCGAGACTAGAATGACAATAGGGATTATTAATGGTTCAATACACTCTATGCAAAAGGGAAACTCTGGAACCTTTGATATGGAAGAATTTAATCAAGCAGTGGATTTGGCAGAAAAAGTTTGGAAAAATGTTTTTTCGAAATTAAGTAAATACCTTAAGTAAATTTAATAAACATAAAAATAAATAATTTAATATGGCAGAACAATTCACACGATATGAAAGAGCAAGAATTATTGGTGCTAGAGCATTGCAAATAGCAATGAATGCTCCAGTTTTGATTAAGCTCAGCGAGGAGGAATTAGAAAATATCAAGTATGATGCCCTAAAAATTGCGGAAATGGAGTTAGATTCTGGAATTCTTCCGATTTCTGTTAAAAGACCTTTGCCAATAAAGAAAGAAGAAAGATTAAAGAGAGTTAAAGAGAAAAGAATGAGCGATCAAAAAATTGAAGAAAAAGAAATTGAAGAGGAGCAAGATATTGCAAAGGAAGGAGAAATTATGGAACTTGCAAATCCGGATGATGAAGAAGATTTAAGTGAAGATAGTGGAAACGAAAGCGAATAGTTAGATATATAAATTATTTTTCTTATTTTAGTTTATGGATAAAAAAGTATTAGATATTGTTAAAAAATACTTAAATGAATGTAAATTAATGCAAGTATCTACATCTCAAAATAACCAGCCAGAAATATTTAATTGTTGGTTCTCATATGATAAAAATTTTAATTTTTATTTTATATCGCCTTCCAGTGCAAGGCATTCAAAACAGATAATAAAAAATTCCAATGTTGCCGTATCCATTGTTAGTCCTAAAATGAATAAAGGAGTTGGACAGGACGTTCAGGGATTGATGTTAAAAGGTGTTGCACATCAAATTAAAGGAAAAGGATTAATTTTTGCCTACCTTAATTTTCTTAAAAAATATCCCCCCGTAAAAGAATACATTAAGATAATCAATAAAAAAGTTGAAATGGGCACCACAAAGATGTACCAGATTACCCCTAAAGAAGGTATCTGGTATGATGAAATAAATTTTGAAAAGTATCCTAGGAAGAAGATAAAATTTTAGTATCAAATGGAACTTAAAAATAAAGTAATTTTAATTACAGGGAGCAGTAAGGGAATCGGAAAAGAAACAGCAATGGGATTTGCAAAACAAGGTTCAAAAGTAGTTATAACTTATAACACTCAAAAAAAAGATGCTGAAAAAGTATTACTCGAATGTGAAAAAATTGCAGAATGTATGCTGGTTAAATTAAATGTTGTGGACACTATTTCTAGGAATAATGCTATTGAAAAAATAATTGATAAATTTGGTGCTATTGATATCTTGGTGAATAATGCGGGTGTCCTTGTGATTAAAAACTTAATTGAGCAGAGTGAAAAAGATATTGAAAATCAGATAGATGTTAATTTAAAAGGACTAATAAATATGACGAGAAAGGTTCTTCCTTATATGCAAGGTCAGGAGGAGGGAATTATTATCAACATTGCAAGTGTATACGGAAAAACAGGGGAAGAGGAGGTTGCCCCCTATTGCGCTACAAAATTTGGAGTTAGAGGATTTACAGAAGCTATGGCAAAAGAGCATGATAAAAATAAAATAAGATTTTATACAATAAATCCTAATTTAACCTCAACACCCATGACTAATTTTCGAGGGGTAGATCCAAAAAAAGTTGTAGGCGTGATAATTGACACTGCGAAGGAAAACTTAGAGAAAGATTCTGGAGAAGATATTGATGTTGATGATTATATATGATCTGCAAATAATCATCTTTAAATATTCTCAAATTTCTTACTACCCATGGTGGTTATAAAAAAAGTTAGTGCTAAATCTATCTCTGATTCAAGAAATGAAAAAACAATTTTGATCACTATTGAAACTGATGCGGGAAAATTCTCTGCTAGCGCCCCAACTGGGAAATCAACAGGAAAGTATGAGGTTAAAACATATAAGAAAAGTCTTGAGGAAGAAATTAAAACTGTGAAGAAATTTAGCGATTACTTTTCCGAAGATAGGATAGAAAAATTTGATGATCTGAGAAGAATTGAAAATACTGCTGACGGCCATCTTGGAGGAAATACTGTTTTTGCTTTGGAATCTGCAGCATTGAAAGCTTTGGCAAAAAAAGAGAAAAAAGAAATTTGGCAATTAATTAATCCTAAACAAAAAAAATTCCCAAGATTAGTTGGAAATTGTATTGGGGGCGGAAAACATTCCTCCCAAAACAAAAAACCAGATTTTCAAGAGTTCTTGTTAATTCCAAATGAGAAAACTGTTGAGAAATCTTGGAAATTAAATAAAAAAATAAAAGAAGAAACTGAAATTTTGTTAAGAAAGGCTGATGAAGATTTTGAAAATAAAAAAAATGATGAAGACGCTTGGGAAACTAAATTGAATGAGAAAGAAGTTTTAGAAGTTCTTAAAAATTTTAAAGTTCCGCAAGGATTAGATATTGCTTCTTCTGGCTTTTACAAAAGAAAAAATTACAGTTATCAAAATCCATTATTAAAAAGAAATAAAGAAGAACAATTAACGTACGTTTCTAATTTGGTAAGTAATTTTAATTTGTTTTATATTGAAGATCCTTTTGATGAAGAAGATTTTGAATCTCATGGAAAATTGTTGAAAAAATTTCCAAATAGTTTAATCGTCGGAGATGACTTAATTACTACAAATTATAAACGACTTGAGAAAGCAATAAAAATGAAAAGTGTGAATGCATTAATTGTAAAGCCAAACCAAATTGGTTCTTTAATGGAAGTTAAAAAAGTGTGTGAGTTGGCTGAAAAAAATAATATTAAAATTGTTTTCTCCCATAGGAGTGGAGAAACAGAAGAAAGTATTCTTGCAGATTTAGCTTTCGGTTTTGGAGCAGATTTCTTGAAATGTGGAATTACTGGAAAAGGAAGGGAAGTAAAAATAAAGAGATTGATTGAGATTGAAAAAAAGTTTAAATAGATGATTTCAAATATAAGAATATGAAAATTTTGGTGATAAATGGTGGTCCTAGGAAAAAAGGATACACAAATATTTTAGCTAAATTTGCACACGATTGCATAAAGAAAGAGCATGAATGTGTTTTGTTGGATTTGAGTAAGGGAGAAGTTGATCCATTTAGGGGATTTGAAGAAAAATATAGTGAAAAGAGCAAAGAAATAACAAACTCTTTGAAAAACTATGATGTTTTTTTGATTTGTAGTCCGGTTTATAATGCATTCTTTAGTGCCGCAATAAAAAACTTATTTGAACATGCTGATTACAAAGTATTAGGTGGAAAAGCTGCAGGATTTCTTATAATGTCTGGAGGAAAACTAAGTTACACTGGCGTTCAAGGCCAATTAACAAACTTTATGAATTACTTTGGAATCGTTTCCAACCCTCGAGCAGTATTTCTCGGACCGGAAGCATTTGATAAAAAAATGAATATTAAAGATAAAGAACTTAACAAAAGAATCTGTGAAATGGTCCAAAAAACAGTTGAATTGGCAAAATAAACAGATAGAAATCCTTAAAAATGGATTTTACCCTGATTCTCCATGACAGTTGTTGATGATATTGAAGAAAACATTGAAAAGGGAACTGAAGCAATAGAAAAGATTTCTAAAGAAGTTAGTGAAACAGCTTCCAAAGAAGGAAAGAATATAATTGAAAAAGGTGCTGAAAAAGTTAAAAAAGCCGTTGTTAAAGATGTAAAAGGAAGTAAGAATATTCTTAAAAAAATTGAAGAAAAAATAGAAAAAGGCGCAGAGAAAATTAAAGAAATTGTTGAAGAGGATGTTAAAAAAGTTGAAAAGAAATTGAAGAAAGCTGTAGAAAAGAAAAGTCCTGCTGAAAAAGAAAAAGTTGCGAAAAAAGAAATTCCCGTAAAAGAAAAATCAGATGAAAATCTTGCAGAGTTAGAATCACTTGAAACAGAAAAAAATTTAGAATCCGATCTTGAAGCTAGAAAAAAAGCTCTTTTAGAAAAAGTTAAGAAACTTTCTGGAAAAGTTGACACTACAAAAACTGAAGAACTTAAAGAACAAGTTAGGATAAAAAAGAAAACAGATATGCTTGTTCCACTCGAAGAATATGTTAAGACTGGGATTTATATTGGTAAAAGAGCAGTAACTCCAGACATGAAACCTTTTGTTTATAGGAGAAGAGCAGACGGGTTGGCTATTTTTAATACAGACATAATTGACGAAAAATTAAAGGAAGCTATTGAATTCCTTTCTAAATTTGCTCCAGAAGACACAATTCTTGTTTGTAAAAGACAATATGGATGGGAAGTTGCTGAAATGTTTTCTCGACTTACGGGAATTCGAGTTTTCACAAAGAAATATCCTGCAGGAGTTTTGACAAATACCAAACTTCCAGATTTCTTTGAAAATGAATTGACAATTGTAACAGATTCTTGGCTTGATAAAAATGCTTTACTGGACACTGTAAGGGTTAGGAAAAAAGTATTGATGATTTGTGATACTAATAATTTTGCAAAGGGAGCAGACCAAATTATAATCGGAAATAATAAAAGTTCAAAGAGCTTGGGAATTATCTTTTATGTTCTAGCAAGAGGTTACTGTAAAGCAAGAGGAATTGAAGCAGACATTCCTGATTTAGACTGGTGGATTAAAGAAAGAGATTAAAGATGGGATTTATACAAGGATTTGGAGATTTTTCGGAAGGAATTCCTACAAGAGCATATTTGCACAGTGCAGGGATAGAAGCTTATGGGGGGAACTCAAAAGAACAATTTGCTTCTGCAAGAAATTATTTGGGTCATGCAAAAAATTCTGTGGAGTTTCAAGAGATTAAAGAACAGATGGGACTAGAATATACTCTGGCTGCGATTTGGGCTCACGGAGAAACAAGGGTTATAGACTTCTTTGGATTTGGAGATGTGGTCAACAAATGGCCCGGAAATCCTGATGTAACCTCCTGGGATTTCAGAAACGGAGTTTTTACAAGGGGGGCCTTGACTTGTGGAGATACTTTAATTATGCTTGGGAAGGAAGAGCTATATCGTAGAACCACTGAAGATTTGCAAACCTATTTTGAAAGCCCATTCCTTTTAGACAATTAACTTTTATACTCTCCCCTCATCTAGTTTGAATGGATTATTTAACGGCTATATTAATTCTTGTCTCAGTTTTAATTGGATATTTTTTGGGCCATAAAATTGGAACAATTCTTAGAGACAAATATTGGGAGAAGAATTTGAAACTTCATAGAAAAGATGCAATAATGAAATCCCGTGCTGTTTTGTCAGGACATTTTTCAGAACAGCTTGCTCCGTTCTTGCCAGATTTTCCATTCAAACCGAACGAAGTAAGATTCATTGGGAAACCGGTTGATTTTATTGCGTTCAAAGGAATGGATGAAAAGAACATTAAAGAAGTCGCATTTATTGAAGTCAAAAGTGGGAAGTCTAAATTGAATCAAACTGAAAAATCTTTGAAGGAAGCTGTTCAAAAAGGAAAGGTCAAATGGGAAGAATATCGTGTTCCCGAAGAAGTTACTAAAGGAAAAGACTTAGATTTTGAAAAAGAATAATATTTATATACTGTTTTTTGTATAACTTATTATGGCAGTATTAGTAGCATTGTAATTTTTAAGAAAATTTAAAGAGTTGTTTTTTATATTTCTACTAGATTATACTTTGAAAGTAATTTATTGCAAAAATATTTATAAACCTAGTTTCTATGGAGAGTTAATGAAAAAGGTGTTATTGTTAACAATATTGTTTTCAATATTAATTTTAAGTGTTTTTGTGAGTGCTGAAGAAGATTATATTTCTGAAATAGAAGGTTATAAGACACAATATGAAAGTGGGCAGATAACTTTTCCACAGTTTATGACTTATTTTTCATATTATCTTAACGAAATGTCTGGCACATGGGGCACTTTCCAACAAAGAGGAATTGAATTGACTTCTGATGATTTAAAATCTCTTTTTGGTTTGACAGATGAAGAGGTTTCTGTTCTGCAAGCATCCCTTGTCACTACTTCCCTAGCTTCCCCAACTGGAGAAGAAATTTTTGAAACTAAACTAGATCAAAATTATGAAAGGATGAAGGAAATACAATTAAAAATTGAACCCCAGTTAACCTTAGATAATTTAGAATCTTTAAGAAGCAATCAAAGAGTGAATGAATTTCTTAGTGAAAAAGAATCTTTATTTAACAACAAAAAAACTTCTTATACTGGTTCTAATAAAAATTGGAAATTTTTCTATAGGAAATACAATGAAGGCGACTATTCCTCATTAAATGATATCTTTTATGGACATATTTTTACGTTTGATAACTTCAAAATTGTAGTTTATGCCATGCCTTCTTTTAGTACAGGATGGAGTTCTGTTGATGGGGCCATCGCAAATTTAGATTATCAAATAAATTATCAAATAATGTCATTAAATGCACCAGTAAAATATATTGATGACAATACGGAATATTCTGACTTTTATTGTATGGATAAAATAGAAAGTCTCGTTAACGTGAGAAAAAAGATGCAAGATGACTTAGATAATGGTTTTGCTGAGTGGCTTTTAAATGATTTTGCTGATTTCTCAACTCAGGACTTACCTGAAGGAGAAGTTATTAGTGGAAAGATTAGTGGGGTAATGTATGAATTCTTTGGTCTTTTGGGAGGTCTAAATGAAGAAATTGTAAATCTGGGGTGTTCTTTGGTTTTAGATCTTGCGGAATTTGCTTATATGGAGGATGAAGAAGTATTACTAAATGGAGATGAATTATCCGAACGTTCTTGGCCTCAGGGATTTGAACAAATAAGTATAAGTTATACTGATCTGGAAACTAATAGTTTTATTGAACTTTTTGAAGAAGAACTTTCATATTCTCAAGAAGAGCTTGATAATCGGAGAATGAATCAACCATATTTTGATTCTTACTGGACTACTTACTATCAATTTAGAACTTTCCCAGATAAAGATATGTTTTTGAAAATTTTTATTGGTGCATTTAAATTTAATAGCGGAACAATGGGTTCTGAGGATGCATTTTTGATTAATGAAATTGCTGAGGATTACGGAGGTTCTTTTGATGGTAAAATTGTTTTAAGGGATAATGGAGAGAATATTCTTTGGGAAAATTATTTGCAAATAACTGAGAATAGGTTTGAAGTATCTGATATTTCTTTAGGAGATACAGATGTAACTTTAAAACTAAATTTTGATAGGTTATGGGATCTCGCAGAAGGATTTTATTTGAGCGACCCTTCTTTACATATCGACCGTTATTTTAATTCAAACAGTTGGAATCAAAGGGCGCATTATGGAACTGTTGAAGAATTAAGATCAGATCCAGATTATTTGGCTTTTAGGGAAGCCGAAAGAGCATGGATGAGGAACATGTTTACTTCAAGTTTTGGATTTTTATTTGGAGATAATGTTGAAATTTATCCTAGATTGGCCATCCCAAAATTTACCCTCACAGCAAATAAAATATATTCTTTAATAATCGATAATTTTAATCAAAATTATCCCGGAGGGGAATAAAATGCAAAAAACAAAACAAACAATTATGATCCATTTAAGCCTTAGGATTGCAATTTTCTTATTTTTCTTTTTGGCAATCTTTCTTAGGCTACCCCATTTTCTAATTTATTCTCTTTTCTTAATTATTTTTACCAATACTTTTTTTGATTTTGTAAATAAGAAAAAGAATTTTTTATCAATAAGTTTAACTTTAATGGCGAACTTATTTTTTATACTAATTTCCTTTATTTTATTATTCGCAATTATAGAATTTTTTATGGCAATGATTGGAGTAGTTATTAGTTTAATATATTTAGTAGTATTTTACTTTAAAATTTTTAGAGGGGAACAATCCGATAAAAATGTTAATCCTGTGACAGAAGTTCCGCCTCAGAACTAAAGGCTAGACTTTGAAGAATAATAACATTTTTAAAGAAACATTCAATGAAAAGATTATGGGAAAAACGCCTCTCCAAAGAAAGATAGAATATTTTGCAACGTCGATGGATCAATTTGAACCTATTGAATCAGGACTAATACAAAGAGAAATGACTGAGTCAGGTAAAATAGTGAAGTTTTCAGTCCCAGTGGTTAATCCCAATGGTGAAAAAAGAAAACAAGTTGTCACAAGAGTGGGTAGCTTTAATTTGGTTTCAGAGGGAAAGTATTTAAGCTCAAGGGAACTATTGGTGAAGTTATTCCAAACAGAAAAATT
>SDBV01007306.1_pt1 | contig 15140 bp, 14 predicted proteins | sample 2277081 | NCBI WGS metagenome assembly SDBV01 (sample SAMN10402039, study PRJNA504765) | marine sediment metagenome | isolation source: marine sediment core GS10_PC15, 223 cmbsf | place: Arctic Ocean: Southern Knipovich Ridge | collected 2010
GAATTCTATCACATCAAGATAGTAATGGGAATTCCTCTCCGCGGTTGAAAAACTCCGCGCCTGAAAAAAATCTAACACCTTGTCACCGGCGAGCGGCTAGTTATGGGACGGCCTGAATTACGATAACGTTTATTGATCGTACAAAGGACTTTATTGATGCACTAAGAGAAAAAAAGCGGGACAATAGCCTTACGATTAATCATCATTGCGATAAATGTAATGCTCCTATGCATTTAACTCCAACAGCAATTAAATTTCGCGATAAAGGTATCAAAATACACTGTGAAAAATGCCGCAAAAAACCCCATCCAAGAGTTGAAGTAAAATGTTCTCGTTGTGGCAAAATGTTTTTAAAGAAGTATTGTAATGTCAAATTGCGTAAAACTGATAGATTTCATTGTTCTGAGTGTCGTCAAAAAGCATTGAATCATGTGCCCAATTCAAATTGCGATGCTTGTGGGGCACCGATATGGATTCACGGATCTAAACATCTAAATGCTAATTGTAATAGATTCGTATGGTTCTGCGACAAATGTAAGAAAAAATTAACTTGGTTAGAAAAAAGACATATGTCTACGCAAAAGAAACGTGAACTACAAAAAAAGAATATCAAGGAGGTAGCGTGATGACAGAGAAGGTAAAAGAGATATACGATTCGCCAGTTAAAGATAATGTGGATTATTATTGGCTTGATGACAAAATATATGCTTCGGCGAAAGATGTAGACGACTTTGTCGCAATATTGAGTTTAAACAAATATGAATCAGTCAAAGTGCAAGTTTCTGATCATATTTGGGATATATTAAATGAACAACTTGAAGACCAGACTATGAGCTTAAAGAGGGATCATGGGCATCTGCTAGTTTTTATTGATGTGGTTGGCAATCCTAAGGAGTTAGAGTGATATAAGGAGATATTAGATATCTTGAAATAACCATCAAAATATGAATAGGAGATGATAATGACAAAGAGGCAAAAGAAAAGACATCTTAAGAAAGTTGCTGACAAAAAGAACAGAATCAAGCAATTTGGAGAAGTTTTTACTCCTACTCCGCTTGTGAATGAAATACTTGACAAGCTTCCTAAAGACACCTGGCACTACAATAAGACTTTTATTGATCCTAGTTGCGGCGACGGTCAATTTCTTGCAGAGGTTGTTCGAAGAAAACTCAAGAAAGGACATGCTGCACTTCAGGTGCTTTTTACTACCTACGGTGTTGAGCTTCAGAGTAAGAACACAGTTGAGTGCAGAAATCGGATTCTTGAGCTTCTTGTTGCAGCTGATGATTATGGCGAAATCAATAAAGTTTTCTACAAGAAGGCTCTCAAATATACAATCGTGACAAAAGACTCTCTTTCGTTTTTGAACGGGAACGGTATCGAAAACTTTATTAGCCGTTGTCATGATATTGAAATCAAAGTAGCTTGGGGGATTGCTCTTACTGAAGGGTTTAGGGAAAATAGGATAATTGTCAGCATGCATTTGCTTACTGCATAAAAGTACAAGATTTTAAGTTGTTAGGAGAAAGACAAATGGATAATGATGCAAAACTGGCAAAATATCTTTTGCTGAATAAGGACCAGAAAAAGCAGTTTGTAGATGATTTGCTGAAGGATTTATCGGCAAGAGAATTCTGTAATCTGTACCATAGGTTTATCAAACTTCATGATGAAGTCACGAGTTGCTTCCAGTTGCTAACGAGAGTGGAGATTGAGGAACAGTGGGCAGAAATGGACAGATCATTTACAAATGAGGAATGGAAGCAAATAAAGGAACTACTTGAAGACCGAATGAACTTTGGCAATTATGTAAGTGATTGCGGAGAGGTTGTAAGAGATACAATCTCGGAGGTCATACCGGAAGAGGATCTTATGTAGACCTCCGCCTTCACAAAAACATGTGGGAACATAATCCAACACGTTCACAGATTCTAATTATAAGGGAGTATATAGATAGAATACTGGTTTGAAAGCCTGAAAAAAGAAAAACAGGAGGAGATTTGGAACCAAATAGAGGACAATGTATTGGCGAATATCAAAAACTATATTTGTGCCGAGATAGATAATTTCGATCCGGAAGAGGCTATTGAAATATTTGGTATTCAAGATAGTGATTTCGTTGAGCCCTGAGAATCGATAAAATTCTTTGACAAGAGCCCCGTAATATAGCTACAATGCGGGGCTCTATTTATTTGCACAAAACGGTGATTTTGACCGTTCACTGACCGTAATTATTTTCCAGGGTATTTCTATTTTCTCTGGTGACTATTCAGAATAGCAAGAAGGAATTAATTACATTTTAATGAATATATTTTGAAAATATCTATTGAATCCTAGTGATCATTCGATTTTTCTTTGTCAATAAAGATACTCAATGCGGTAGTGGATTTAGACTAATCGAAATCCACCATGAATGCCATCACTATTGCCAAGATCCCATTTTATCTTCATCTGGTCGTCTTCTGGATCAAATCCGAATTAAACGATATTTGGAACCCGCGATCAGTGATATCAGAACTACCAGAAAAAACCTGTCCAATCCAAGACTAACTTCGATGCAAATGCATCGAGGTTCAGGAAACGAATATGCACAGGAATTTCATACTGACCCACCACCATCAAAGAGGTTTCGGGCGATATGCGTCATTGAAGGGGCCATTCCGTCAATATCATTGATTTTCTGCAGGAATTCCGCCAATATACCAGCAGAAAGTCTGGATAAGAGGTTGCATAATACCTCAGGTCAGAAGGATAATATCCCCGATCCAGGTGGTTATATTGCAAATCTGCTGCGTTTTTGGGTGATATGATTCTTGGCCACTGCAAGACAGTTGATTTTGGGTCGCGGCTGCCTGAACACTGCCCAAAATCGAAGGAAACGAGGTTTGTCGAACTAAAAGTAGTGAAGGCGAAACCAGCCTATGTATAATTGAATGAAGGAGTCGGGCGATGAAACAAGAAACTTTAATCAAACGATTTGAAAAACGAGACGATGCACTTGATTACATGGTGATGAAAAACAAGACAACGAAGACGCCAAACTGGGTATGTGTAACTGTAGACGGACCAGAAATGGATTATGCTGTCGTAGATTTGAGTACAGCAATTGAGATGGAATTGCCTTATGAGTGGAGTTTAAAATAAAAGAGAGGAGGCATAAGAATATAGTGGTGCGTATTATGTCAGAAGACAACATCCTTGATCCGGATGGCGATACTGCAAATAGGCAGAGTTCAGGGGTGAAATGCTTCATATAAGTCGTTCAATCAACAGTTATCCCGAAAGAAGGAGAAATCTATGCCGAGCACATATAACATTTTCATCAGCCACTCCTGGGCCTACGGCGATGCTTACGACCGGTTGATCGAGCTACTCAACAAGAAACCGTACTTCATCTTCCGGGACTACTCGGTTCCGAAGGATGACCCGATTCATAATGCCCCAAATTCCCAAGCGTTGGCCGATGCGATTACGCGGCAAATGCGTCCCTGCCACGTTGTTCTTCTGATGGCCGGTGTCTATGCCAGCTACAGTATCTGGATTCAGCGTGAGATTCGGATCGGAAAAAACGCCTTCGAGTCTCCTAAGCCGATCGTCGCGATCAAGCCTCGGGGGAATACTCAGGTATCACAAGTGGTTTCTTCGAATGCAGATCGCCTTGTCGGCTGGAACACTGATTCAATCGTCGAGGCGATTCGGGATCTTGCATGACCAAGGGAGGTCGAGAGTATGGCCATCAAGGATGATCTGATTGGAGTCGCGTCGGACGAGTACGGTAACCAGTATCGTACCGATCTCCTGGCGATGTACAAGCTATACGTTGAGATGGCCGACCGTATCAGTCAGCGTCGGCAAATGGCCAACTCATTCTTCCTCGCCCTGAATTCAGCCATTGTTGCCTTGATCGGCTATGTCGGTCTGGCTCCAAGTGTCGTCGGCCACTCGCTTTTTTACGCGATTATAGCGATAGCTGGCATTGTGCTGTGCTATCTATGGTATCGCCTCATTCGATCCTACAAGAACATCAACTCTGGCAAGTTCAAGGTCATTCACGAGATCGAAGCGATGCTTCCTATTCGTCCGTATGACGCGGAGTGGACGGCTCTCGGAAAGGGAAAGGATCGAAAACTCTATCTTCCGTTCACACGTATAGAAGTCTGGGTCCCATGGGTTTTCATTGCCATCCACTGTGTTGTCTTCCTCCGATCTATTCCGTGGAACATACTGGCCGTTTACTTTAGCACAGGATCGGGCTAACAAGGCGCTCAACCTGACCGCGATTCCGCTGCGCTTCATAGTGGCTGATGAGTTTGGTCGTAATAAAGGAGAAAATAGCGTGACAAATCCAATCGCAATTAGCGGGAAAAGTAGTCAATTTTCATATATCATAAGATGCAGTTATGTACTCTATTATGGTAGCCGCAAGCCTATCTGGCCGGCGTCAATCCCTTCGATTACCTGACAGAGCTGGAAAGATATTCGGATGCGGTGCAAAAGAATCCCAGGCAGTGGCTACCGTGGAATTATGAGCGGACGCTTGCCCAGCTTGCTCAGAAATCGCCTGTCGACACCCCCTAAAAAAGTTGATTACGCACGCTTACCGAAGGCACACTCCTGGTCTATACTTTTTGCGCCGTATCTTTCTGGTGTATCCGCGTAATTCCTGTGTTTCGAGAAGTTCCGAATCTTCTGTGTCGGGCATTTCGACCAACGGCAGCCCACAGCTCGAGCAGTACTTTTCGGATTCAAGCAGATCATGTACTTCCTCTTTTGCAGGCAAATGGCTCTGGTCTCTGGGTTTCGGAGCGGGACGGTCCGGTTGTTGACCGCGTTTGCGCCTTCCGAGACTACCTTCGTTTTGTCTGATTCAGATTTCTTTTTTGACCACTCCGTTTTCTTTTCATACAGCTGCCGAGTGAGATATTGAATGCGAGCTTTTTTATCTTGTAGCTCTTTTGTCAAAGCCGCTTCGCGTTCGAGTACTCGCTCATGACAGCTTTTCCAATACCCTATATCGGCTTTTAGAGTGTTGATCTCTATGAGTAGTTTTGTATTCTCTTTCTTGAGGATCGATAAACTCTTATCCGCCCCCTGATCGGCAGCCACGCTTGAAGCATAGCAGATATCTTTCAGTTTGTCCTGTGTCTATGGCGAATGCGATTGTTTACTTCTTTTTTGGTGTAATTCTTCGTGCTAAAGCTAATTATACCAGGGAGAAAGGCTTTTTAATATAGGCGTATGAGAAATGGGGGCTAGTGCTAGTGGACGCAAATGAATTTATGGAGGCATACCTTACCCGGCGTTAAAAAGAACGGGCCGTCTTATTACCCTATGTCTGAAGTTATTGCGCTGTAGGCAGTTAGATTTTTTTCGATCAGGCACTAAATTCTTAAAAGGCTCGGACAGCCCGAACTACCATGTTAAAGTATTCGTCCTTGTCGCTTTGGTACACGTAATCAGAATAGAAATCATGTCTCCACGCGCTGTACGCACTCTTCTCAGACGAACTCCAATAGTAATAGAACCAGGAAGCAAACCCCCCAAACCCTAGCCGTTTCAGATTCCAGTATACCAGAGCAAGTTCATCTTTTGACGGTAAAAACCAGTCATTGTAGCCACCTTCGGTTAATCCATAACACAGCTGTGCGGCATAGGTAGTCCCGGTGCCAAGATACGCAACGATATCCGCAGTATTTTGTTCACCGGTTCCGACCGCTGTTCCATCGGCTCCACTTATAGCTGTGCCATAGTGTCCCCATGCGACACCGATCCATTCGGTAGATAGTGGCGCTGCTTCCAACCACCGCCAACCATCGGAATAACTACCCTTGTCGTAAAACACCAATCCTCCAGCCGGACCTATATCCCGTATCAAGTATCCAGCACGAAAATTCAACGTATCGCTCCAGTCTCCCCATACCTCATCTGTATTCTTTGTTTTTACTCTCCAGTAATAAATGTTTCCGAGAGTGAGCACAGTGCTTACTTGGTACTGTGAACTGACAAAGGTACTGTCTTCTTCTAACATCGTGCCGGCACCGAATCCGTTGTCCGTATTCACCTGAATATGGTATCCACCTGCTCCCGTTATATCCTCCCACTCAAGCAGAGGAGTCATATCATCCAGTGTATTCCCCCCATTTGCCGGTGATGGATTTGAGGGCGGTGTTATGTCAACCGAAAAACTCCAGGTACTGCCCCATCCCCACACATCATCATTGTTCGTTGCCTTAAAGTGCCAGTAGTAGGTCGTGTTATCTGAAAGCATTGTGCTAACCTGGTAATCAGATGTATTAAGCTTATCATCATCGACGACCATTGTCCCACCGAAATCATTTGCTGTATTTACTTGTAAATAATATCCAGACACTCCCACAGTATCCGGCCAATTCAACAACGGTGTGGTATCTAAAGTAGAACCGCCATTTTGGGGAACAATATTCCCCTCTTCGATCGTAAAACTCCAAACCTCACTCCAATTATCACTCCACTTGCTTCCATCAAAGGCTATTGCACGCCAGTAGTAGATTCTATCCCAAATAATCTTTCCCACAGGAACTGTGCATTCATTGGATGTAAAATCGTTGTAATCTAGGACAATACTACTCTCAAAATCACTGTCTGAAAGTGATATCTGTATCCAGTATTTTTTAACTATCCCTGGGTTAAATCTATATACTGAGAGAATCGGTTCCACGGTATCAACAACAGCCCCATTCTCAGGTGAAATGAGTTCTATCTCATCAACATCTTCATATTGTCCAATACCATCACCATCATTATCTTCTGATTCAGAACCAATATAGTTATCAGATTCCGGGTCTACCGGATTAACGAAATCCAATGGGCCGTTACAATTAAATAATATGAATGATAAAAAAACCAGTGAAAAGACTTTCCTCATGATTCTCTACTCCAGCAATAACTCTATTTCAGCTATTCTCTTCTTCATCTTTACCGGTTTAATATTTAGGCCAAAAAATATGGCTGATGTTACAAAAGCTCCCCCGGCAACAGACAAGGCCGATACCTTTAATACATCAAATATTTCCGCTTGCTCCCGATACATAACCGCATCCTCTGTTATTGATGTGTTTAAGTAGTCATTAAATGCATTATCCGATAAGACCCAAAATAACACTGAAAGACCTCCGAATAGCGCGCTTGAACCCAAAAAAATAAAACCTACACCACTTCTAGATAAACCACCATATTGTTTCGAATATGTTCTTTGTAATCGATTAAGCTCCTGATCAAGATCGTTATAGATATTTGAAGCTTTATGAGAAAACATATCAATTTCATCTTGATAAGACTTTGATATTAAATCGATATCTATTTTCTCCAGGTTGTCTTTAGCAGACCCATATTTTTTCATTTGATAAAACAATAAGGCACTGTAATAATTGTACGAAAACGGTAACGATGCATCGAATGAATCGATTATGTGTAGATTCTGTTCCGCGTAATTATAATCTTCTCTTTCAATCGCCTGCACTACCTCATTAAACACTAAGGTCGCCTTTAACTCATCCGTCAGCTCCTGGGTCCTCCCAGGAGCAATAACGAAAAAGGAAAGGAAAAGAAGAAATAGAATTCTATTGTGTCGCATAAAAACTAAAATCCTCGATACTTAACCCGGAAATACTTGGATGCTGTTTGCTGTTTGTCAGTTCTATTACCCGGTTATAAACATATGCATTTAATTCATTTATACCGATAAAAGAATCGTTATTAATGTCGGCCTTTCCTTTTTTCAGGGCTTCTTCTACGGCAAGGGTAAAAGCCCCGCCTTGCCATTCAGTTGATTCGTACGCATATTCGTTTTTCCGGGCAGCGCTCATAAAGATGTACCCCGTAGCTTCTGACAATCGTTCAACCACCTGGGTAATATCTTGAACACCCCGTTTTGCTACAGCCGTAACGCCGCCGCTATGGCAACTGTCTAACATAACAATTACCTTCTGTGCCTGTATACTTGCGATCAAATCATCACCGAAATCGCTTTCTTTGATGCCGTTTGCAGCGGGGTTCTCTATATCGGCATCATAACCTAAAAAATAATAACGACCTCGGGCATCGGTTGTTCCGTGACCTGCAAAAAAGAGAATAACAACGTCCTGCTTTCGAGCATCGGATAAAAAGAAATTGATCTTATCTTTAATGTTCTCCCGTGTTGCCTTGCTGTTTACAAGCAGCTCAGTATGGATCGATTCGTATAAGCCAGCAGTATCTTGTGTTGAAAACAGTTCAGCGATCTTGCGCGCGTCCATATCGGCATAGGTCAAATTTTGTGAAGCATTTGCATAATCACTAACGCCAATCGAGAGTACATAAAAACGGGGTTGGTTCTTAACACCAAGGGATAATAGCCTGATAGTTTGTGATTCAGAAGCAACATTTTTTTGATTATACGCTGTAACGGTTACTGTATTAATCCCTTTCTGCAAGGAAAGGGAATATTTTTTTCGGACCATATCATTTTTGCTATTCCTCTTCTGTATAATCCGTAATCCACGTTCCGTACTACCAGGTAAAGAGGTACCGTTTACCTTAATATCAATACTTTGAATGCCGAAGGTCCTGTCGATTGCGATAAACTCCAAATCGGTTTTATTATACACCTCGTCATTATTGTGGGGGCTGATAATTACAAGTTCCGGTTTTGCATTTAAAAATGAACGCTCAAAATATTTTTCAGTCTCCGAAAGACTATCATACTCATCCCAGGAAATATTTTTCCTTACATCCCAATCCTCTACCAAAGAATCTAATCCTTCAAATAACTCTTGGACGACAAATGTACCTTCATCGGATTCAGAATAATCTTTTGTCCATTCTTTATGAATCCATCCATACTGGCCCAGTACCTTTACCTTGTAAAAATCATTCAGTTCGCCGACAACACCGAACAAGGCCCCCTCGGATAAAGAGGCAAGCTCCGATGACTGGGTGGAGGCGCCTGAATATACAATAATATCTTCCGTTGAAACAACGTCTTTGTTTAAGGCTAAAATACTATTACCAACTTCCCTTCCTACCTGAACGATACTTGTTTTTTTTAATAAATTGCCAAAAAAGGGATTTTTTAATTCCAACAAAAGAGAGAAAGTATTATCTGTAAATCCGGGTTTTACCTGGAATGTTGAAACAAGCTTTATGGTTTCATTACTTTTTATTAAGTCATAAACTTTTAAATCGGTATATTGAAAAATCTCATTATTGTTAGGAATTACATTTATTTCTGCATCATGAATATCGAAAACAGAATTGTTCTTAATTATATACGTAAAATCTATTCCCTCACCCGCTTGTATCATTCCGTCTCTGTTGCCTACGCTATTTTCACTGTCCCCGTCATTAATGGTGTAGGTGTATAGTATTTCTGGTTTCGTAAATACTTCCAGTTCTATCAATCGCTTCATTTGATCAGCACTTACACGCATCCCGCTTTTATACAGGCCCTCAACCACATGTTTAGAAATGTAGTTTTTTTCAGCTAAAGCTATGATATCGGAAGTTTTGTAATCTATCTCATCCTGCAATAAAAAAAACTCAATATTGTCTTGTGAGATTATCTCTTTTTCGCAAAAGTAATACAGGTCATCTATAGTAAAATCTACCCGTCTAAATCTGGTAAGCTTATCAATCTCGTTTCTCCCAATTACATTCTTATCAACAAGATGGCGAACATCATAAATTGTAAAAGTTGATGAGTTTAAAAGTACGTACCTGCTGATGTCCTGTTGGGTAATTCGCCTTTTTTTAAATAATGTCAAGAGGTTTCCGGTAGTAAGATTCTTTTTAAACAAAATAAACTTATTAATAAGATCTGATGATATATTTGTTTCTAAACTGATATCTACGAACTCGGTTGTTGATATTGTGTCCCGGTTAAGGGCTAAATAATCTTCAAACACTTCCTTCGATACCCCGTCATTCTTGTAAATCGTAAGAACTTTCTTCCAAGGCAGGTCTTGATAACGATATGTAATGAGCATTCCCCGAAGCTCGGTGCTCAAGGGCAATTCAAAATACAGCATTGCTATAAGGTTTTTAACGGGAACCTTGTCTTTATAATGAACGAGGATATTTTCTAAATCTTCCGGCGTTACATGATTACCTTCAACAATTTCAAAGATGTCACGTACCGGTATATCCAGAAAATGATCAAACAACCAATTCTTGTCCACTGTATTGATTTTTACCAAACCCTTTTGCTCCGGCGCGATAAATCCATTCGCTTCTTTAAAAGAAACAGTAACGGCCAAATCCGAATCGATGTTGAACACTGATACTCCCGGAACATCAATTTTCCTCCTGATGGTTTCACCAGGTTTCACTAGCCCGAAATAAACGGGCACATGCGTGTAAAACTTATCTATTCTAACATCTGCTATAACGCGGTATAAATTGCCCTTTCCCGTATTAGTAACTGCAACGGTTATCGAGGGGGTGTCGATATAATCAAAGGACCCCTCAATTTGTAACGCTGAAGTCGCGTAAGGTGGCTTTTCTGGCTCTTTATCATCATAAAACTCAGCTCCCTGCTCAATATATGATAGAGTAAAGCTGGAACCATATCGTTTTATCAATGGAGCCGGGTCTGTAGCAAGTTCATATTGCAGTATACCCTTTTCCGGACCGAGTCCACGCACAAGGTTATAGACATCATGACTACTCTCTGCCGCTAGATCTTGGGGCGAACATTTATCATTTCTTATAATGTCAATATTTGCTTTACTAATCAGCAGCAATTTTTCGAGTTCTTCGTTGTTTTTCCATGAAGCGAGGTGGAGAGGTGTACTGCCGTCAATAGCTTGCAGGTCAAACTCTGCTCCGGCAAGTATCAGCATAACAGCAATATCCCGATATCCTTTATAAGCAGCCCAATGGAGAGGTGCAAATCCGTCTTTTCTTTGCGCGTTGACATTTGCTCCGCTTTCAATCAAATACTTAGCGAGTTGAAGTCGATTATTCCATACCGCGTGATGGAGTAATGTCGCATTATTCTGGTCCCGAGAATGTAGAGCATCGTTTTTATCAATGATCATTTTCGATGCTTCAACACTTGCCGCATTCATTATCTGCGTGAAAAGAGGATGTTGAATATAGATTTCTAAAGCAATTGGAGCTTTTTGACCTGTCGTTTCAAAATTTGTCTGTGTAGAAGCACATGAGGAAAATACAATAATAGCGATAACTATTGCATTATATGAAGCAGCCTTTATTTTTTGTCTACAATAATGGCACAGTGAATGATAGCTGATATCTAGGATCTTCATTTCAGCGATCCGGAAAACACACAAATGGCTGAAAGGCGGTAGCTGTTTTATATACTGGGATTTACCTTATTGTTCCGGAAGTGATTTGTCAAGCAGAGTGAGTCTTATGACTGCTTTGCTATTCGGGCGTAATATCGAAATTCATGATCATTTGAAGCAACATATCTTAGTGGATTTCTATATTACATAAGAGGCAATTATGTACTACATCGCCTAACTGGGACAAATGTCTCATTTAGGGGGTTCCAGACAACCAAAGATGATAGCTTTCCTTTAAGACATTTATCAGAGTAGGATTTCTTTGACAGTCTCCCGGTTCACCCCATTTGCAGTAATATCCGCGCGACTTTGTCCTCTGGTGCTTTTTCCCAGTTTCCTTTATCGATCGCTTCTTGAGTATGTTTGTATTCCAAAGAATGGGGTTCGTGTGTGCTTCCATATTTGTCGTAGTCTTTTATATACATAAATTTCGTCGGCTCCATATGGGGTAGTGGCATTTTTGTGCCAAATAATTCCGCCCATATCTCTGCCAACATTTTGTCTTTTTCTTTGTTTATCTGCACTACATTGAAATACAGTTGCCTTCCATCTTTGATATCTTTATCTCTGTACCATTCACCCTTCTTCATTTTCTTGTCCTTCGGCGTCAGCACGTTCAGAATCCTAGAGAGTGAGGATTCAGAATCTCAGATATTTCCTTTAAGAATTAGCTGCGTCTTCGATTCTTAGTTTTTCTGCAACATTTGCTATTGCCATCGCAACTGTTTTTACCAAATCTGATTCAATAGAAGAGACTGCTTTCTTAGAGCCAGCTGTTCCTTTAGTAGCTAATATTAACGCTACCATGACTTTAATTTGCTGATCTTCAGAATCTAATGCCTTTATTAGTTGTTGCTCGTATTTAGCATCAGTTTCATATAAGGCGCTTGATGCAAATATGCGGACACCTCGGTCTTCATCTCCAAGAGCATCAACTAAGGCCGTCACTGCACGCTTATTGTCGATGTCTTCTAAATAACGAGCAGCATCAGCACGAACTTCGGCATTATCATCGTTACACAAAGCTTTAATGATTGCATTGACAGCTTGATCATCTGTACTTTTGAATAATCCACGTATCGCAACTTCTCGTACTTCTGGCGATTCGTCATTCAGCAAGCCTATAAAGAGATCAACTAATTGGTCGTCTTCATAAGACCGCAATGCTAGAATAGCCCACATGCGCACTTGTGGGCAATTATCTTTCAAAGCATCAACAAGATATTTCTTAGCCTTGTTTTCCTCTAAATCGCTTAGCCTATGTGCCGCTGCAATTCTGATGCAATCTTTCTCATTTAACAGATCGCTGCATAGATCATCACAAGATTTATTGCTGACTATATTCATAGCATAGGCAGCTTTTGCACCTATTTCCCATCGCTCATCATTTAAAATTTTTGACAACTTTTCTAAGCATCTCGCATCTTTGATAGCTCCCAGTGCTTCTATTGTATTTTCTTTTACCTCTTCATCTTCATCGTCGAGTGCTTTCATTAAATTCTCGAAGGCATCTTCAGCTTCTACTCGGCTGAGCGATCTTGCAGCTCCTCGTCGTACGTTAACATCATCGTCAAACAGTGCTTCACATAGTGCTTCTATTACCTTTCTATCACTTTTGCTGTCGCCAAATGCTGTTGCTGCATTGCTTCTTACCGCTGCATTTTCATCTTTCAAAGCTTTGATCAGCAGATCTGCTGTTCGGTCGTCATCTAGCTTTTCTAAAGCATTGACTGCCATCATGCGGTAGGGCTGCCTTTTATCACTTATTTCCTTGCAAAGCTCATCAAAAGACAGGTTGCGTAAATTTTCCAAAGCTTCGCCAGCGCAAGTCCGGACATCGAGATCATCGTCAGCAAGTATTCTATAGAAGGTCTCGACTTCATCCTTCGGGTCGAGAGTTATTAGGGCTTCAACAGCTTTCAATCGTACAGACGGCACTTCGTCGTCAAGTATTTCTATAAGCGGCTTGATATAGCGTTCTTCTTTGACTCCACTCAGTTGAGTCATAAACTGTATATTAAGGGCAGACAACCTGAGTATATTCTTATCTTTAGATTTTAATGCGTTACAAAAAAGGTCTATGACTTGATCGTCTTTGGCACGTCCTAGTGCCCTGAAAACCATTGAATTGCACGACAGCTGCTGGAGCAGTACTAATAGATCATCTTCACTTTCATATTTCATTTTCATTCATACTCCTTTTTACTATAAGTATCTCAATATGCAGCCATTTTAAAATGGTATATCATCCTCAAAATCATCATTGGCAGATATATCGACCATACAGTTACTGGCTTGGGGGAATTTTGGCTTCTTTTTGAGGAATATTTTCGTTGGTTATGTCTTCTCGTTCGATCCTTTTCCATTACCATATCTCGCCAGATTCCGCTCCATCAAAACTACCTAATACAAGCCTAGCCAGACAGATAAACTCTATGTAAAATATTCCGTCAGACAAAATGACCGCCCTATATATATCTTTATGCATTCTCTCAGAGTTAGCAAATAAAAATGAAGCTAATTAATAATCGAAGTGGGATGCATGCCCAATATAGCGACTGCTTCCAAGAACAAGTATTTAAACCAAAATGAAATATTTTCCTATCTAATGCCAACCAACATCACCTCTCATTCTCCCAACATCCTCAATCTCACTCAGGATTGTATTCCATGTTATCCCATCTTCTCGATGGTACTTGTCGAGGACGTTTTTGAGAATAGCTGAAATGTCTTCATCTGACAGCGGGATGCCCATATCCTCTGCAACATGCTTTACGTCTTCACGACACCAGTAGACTGCGATCTGATAGACATTTCTGTTTTTATCCTTCCACTCCCACTGGTCCATTTACACAATTATACTCGCTTTGACAGGCATACTAAAATCGATGGAATCAGAGGTGAATGAACTTCGGCACATTCTTACTCAAAGTGAAATGGAAATGCCTTGAGATGGATTGTTTCGGAATCGAAGGTGAACGTATGAAGTGGCTCGTCGAGCGGCTTCCCAAACCACCTTAAATCAGGCCCTCTGTTTGTCCATTTCCCGCTTATGTTCGAACAAGAGCCTTTGCCTTTAAATCAGCGTATTCCGAAAGGAAAACAAACCTATCATAAATCACTCTGTCTTTGGTTTTGGCTTTCTTCCTCTAGTTGCTTTAGGTGTTTCTAAATTGTCCAAGAAGTCATTAAGTATCTTCTCTACGTCTTCTACAGATTTACCTGCCTTTACTCTAATGAGATTAATAGAACCCGAAAGTTCATTTGTTTCGGAGTTGTATCTTAAGTTCTTAAAATGAATTTTATTCTTTGCTGTTTTCATCTCCGCTTTCTTTGGTGCTTCTCCATAGTCGAGCTTGATTAATCCAGTTGGTTTTGCAAAAGTCCTTTTAGCCATTTTTTCTCCTAAGATTGGTTTCAAGAATGTTACCATAAGAGTCAGAGATAGACAACACAAGAAGCCGTTGCGATGGATTGATGCGGAATCAAAAGTGAAGGTTTAACTGGGACAAATGTCTCATTTCATTCAGGAAGGTCGCTAGATCAAATCTCTAGTGACCCCGAATTCTAGTTACAACAAAAAAAACAACAAAATAAAATGGAGCATATGAATAATATGAAGAATTGGGCGAATTTTGGGTCAAAATGATACGAAATTGGGCATAAAATGACGGATATTATAGACGACACAGGTTCAGGGTCTAGTGACGGCAACGTCGTGGAGGTTCAAGTCCTCTTCCGGGCAGTATAAATTATTATAACGTAATAAGTTACGGGCTCTTAACAAAAGAGTTCTATTTGTTCTGTTCTATCTAC
>SDBV01007307.1_pt1 | contig 15139 bp, 13 predicted proteins | sample 2277081 | NCBI WGS metagenome assembly SDBV01 (sample SAMN10402039, study PRJNA504765) | marine sediment metagenome | isolation source: marine sediment core GS10_PC15, 223 cmbsf | place: Arctic Ocean: Southern Knipovich Ridge | collected 2010
GCTGCAGGCCGAGGTGAACATCATCCAGGCATATCCCCTGCTGGTCCGCCCGCGCGGAAACGCGGCCGTGGCCCTGATGGTCGACAACATCGATATGGGGCAGGAGACTCTGGCCGCCAGGGGTTTTACGATGATCACCGAAGGCGATCTGCGGGGAGAGGATTGAGTTACCAGTGTGCCCATCGACCAACGCTGCGCGTCGGTGCCCGATTGGCGGCTGCTGCTCTCAGTCGGACATCTCCTCGGGCAGTTCCGCGAGGCCGCGGACCAGCACTCGCAGCACCGAATCCCACGCCACGACCGTCAGCGTGTGGCTGCCCCCCGACTCCTCAACGGCGAAGACCCCATGGTTTTTTTGCGAGAGCGCGGGAGCGAATCGATCGGGCGAGAGTGTCTCGCCGCCCACCAGGTGCAATTCGATAGTCGCCCCCGGGAGCTTCTCGGCCCAAAGCTCGCAGAAGAGTCCGGCCAGGGGGTGCGCTGCGGCGCGAGGCTCGATACCCGGATCCGGTCCGTCCCGCTGATGATCGGGCCGTTGCCCGGCTTCGTCGAGCAGCGGCAGCGAAATGCCCGACTCACCACCCCCATCGGCCCTGCCGACGGCGATCTCAACCTGGGTCGCCTCTTCGTCGGAAACGTCGTCGTAGGTGGGGATGCGAAACCTGGAGCCGCACTCCGGACACTCTCCGGGGCTTCCCTGCAGGCTGGCCCTTCCGTGCAGGCGATGGCCGTTAGGGCAGAGGAACTCGATCTGCGGCTCCTCCTCCGACAGCGTCTGAGGTCCGTCGGGCGGGACTTGCGAGACTGCCGAATCAGTCAACTCAGGGCAAGAGGCGTCCGTGTCGTTGTCGGAGGAACCGGGGACCCCCGCCTCTGAAGCATCTGGGATGCGGAACTTCACGCCACACCGGGGGCATGTGGCGGCCCGGCCCGCCTGGTCCTCCGGACAGTGGATTCTGTGCCCGTTGGGGCAAAGGAAATCGATCACCTGGAACCTCGCTGTGGCAGCAGGCCAGTGCTGCCGGCTGCCTGTTGTGATCGTACCTTGCAGGTGGCTAGGAGACAATCATATAACGTCGGGGTGTGGGGGAATTCGGGCGCTTTGCAGTGAGAACCGAAAGCCACGGGAGCGCGTCCGGGAGAACCCGCCCACGCGGTGGGCGGGCGTTTGCGGTACTCTGTCGTGCGCCGGATCCCCAAACACTCTGATGCGATTCGGGAGCATCGTTGTGCGAGAATTACCCCCATTGTGAAGTGTAGCGGTCCCCCTGGAGGGATGAATCCTTGACACCAGGGCCATGTATGCGAAACTTGGAACGGAATCCTGAAGATGGCGATCCTTCTCTTCCGCGAGTCACCGCATGTCGATTTTGGTCGTTTGTTCCGGCTGCCACAAGAGTTTCAAGGTCAGCGACAAGTTTGCCGGCAAGTCGGGGGCCTGCCCCAATCCCAAGTGCAAGGCCACGATCAAGGTGCCCCCCAAGGAGGAAGAGGTCAAGGTCCATACGCCTACGGAGTTTGCCGAAGGGGGCCGCGATACTACCGGAAAACTGGTCACCAAGCCGATCGTGCGGACGGAAACCAAGCTCGCACCAGTGACGGCGGCGGCCATCGCAGGCTCCGCCTTGGCGGCGCTGCTGGTGACCTGGCTGGGCGGCAAGGCCGGACTCTTCGTCCGAGAGGGCGTCGAAGGCCCGCAGGCCAACCTGCTCTGGTGTGCGATCGGGCTGCTGCTGGTTTCGCCGCCGCTGGTGGTGGCGGGCTATACCTTCTTGAGAGACGACGAGCTGGAGCCTTATCGGGGTCTTGCGCTTTACGTTCGCTCGGCTATCTGCGGGCTGGTCTACGTGTTATTGTGGGGTGTCTACAGCAAGCTGGCCGGCGCGGTGCTGACGGGCGACCTGTGGCAGTGGATAGTTGTAATCCCGCCGCTGCTGGTCGCAGGGGCCCTGATCGCGCTGGCCTGCCTGGACCTCGAGTTCGGCAGCGGCTTCTTCCATTATGTCTTCTACGTGCTGGTGACGGTACTGCTGGGCTGGGTGGCCGGAATGGGTTGGGTGTGGGAGGTGGCCGGCGCGGCGGCATCGTAAGGGCGACTGCGACCGCCGACAACCGAAGGCTGCCGCAGTATCTGCCGGGCGGAAACGTAACCTGATGACTGCCATCCGCGACATCCCCGAAGTGGCCGACCTGGACGCCCGGCGGGGACTGGTGCGGATCCCGCCCGAGACCGACGTTCCGCTGACCGGCAGAGTGCGGCAACTGATCGACACTGCCGAATTTCGCCGGCTGGGGCGAATCAGCCAATTGGGACTCGTCTCGTTGGTCTATCCGGCGGCGATCCACACTCGTTTCGAACACAGCCTGGGGGTCTACCGCCTGGCCCTGCTGTACTTGAGGCAACTGGCCAACGACGAGCGATTCAGCCGGGCGATCCGTCCGCAAGACGCCGAAGTGGCCATTGTGGCCGCCTTGCTGCACGACCTGGGCCATTGGCCGTTCTGCCATCCGATCGAGGACATTCAACTTACCAGTGTCCCCAGCCACGAGATGTTTGCCAACAGTTTTCTGCTGGAAGGCGAACTGGCCGACGTGTTGCGCGAAGATTGGGGAATCAACCCCCGCGACGTGGTCGCATTGCTCAGCGAGAAACCCCGCGATACGCCCACCCGAATTCTGTCCAGCATGCTTTCCGGGCCGATTGACATCGACAAGATGGACTATCTGTTCCGCGACAGCCTGCACGCGGGCGTACCCTACGGACGGCACTTCGACCAGCAGCGGCTGCTGGGCAGCCTGTGCCTGAACCGGGCCGGCGACGGTCTGGCGATCACCGACAAGGGGAAGACGGCCGCCGAGCTGATGGTCTTTGCGCGCTACGTGATGTTCAGCGAGGTCTACTGGCATCACGCCGTGCGGGCGGCTACTGCCATGCTGCAACGTGCGTTCTACCTGTTACACGCAGGGCTGGACCTGGACGCCCTGTTCCGCATGACCGAAGGGCCCATGCTCGCCGAGCTGGAGCGAGTGGCCGGAGACGGCCCTGCAAGGGAATTGCTCCAGGGGCTCTTCGGCCCCACGCGCCGACTTTACAAGCGGCTGGCCCAGTACAGTTTCCTCGAGCAGCCGGAACTCTACCATCGCCTTGCCCGCCGGCCGTATCCCTGGCTGGCGGCCTGCGCCGAGCGGTTTGCGGCGCTGGCCAGCCCGGCAGTCAGCCTGGTGGTGGCCCCGCACGAGATTCTCTTCGACGCCCCGCCAGTGACCCGCGAAGTCCAGTTCGACGTGGAGGTCTATTTCCCCAAGGAGAGCCGCTACCGCCCACTGGGCGAGGTTTCGCCGGCGGTCCGCGCACTGGCCCAAGAGCAGTTCGACGACTACGTCAAGCGCGTGCGGATCTTCGCCCATCCCCGAGTAGTGGCAGATCTCCGCCGGCTGAAGAACCTGCCGGAACTGCTCACCGAGGCGGTGGACCAGACGGAGTGAGATGTCTTCGGTCTATTGGTCCGTCAATCTCCAAATGAGCTGTTCGTAGTACCGGCTTCAGGCGGGAATAGCCGGCGGAAGGCGGTACTACGAACCCGACGGACGAAACTCGACAAACTACTGGCAAGCGTGACGAAGCAGATTTCCGCCCTGGCAAGATGCTGCCCCGCCCATTCGGTGGGAGAGCGTTGGAGAGGGGACTTAATGGACGGGATTCACAGGATTCAGAGGATTCAGAGGATAAGAACCCATTTTGAGAATTCATCCTGTCAATCCTGTAAATCCCGTCCATTTCGTGTCCCACCGATGGCGGGCACGCCTGACCTCCGATCGTGCCGGATGGCGACAGGCGCACGGTCTTATCGCACGCCCAGGCTCCGCTCGATCTGCATGCCCTTGTTGGTGACAGCGTGGGGGAGGGGCTGGCTGTGGGGTGGGCGGAACTCTTGGGACCAGTGTGGCGACGGGTCACGGTCGAAGTTCTCCACCTGGGAGAAGTCCAGATTGGAGTGGTCGAGGGTTGTGCAGCCCGAGAGGCCAAGACACGCGATCGCTGCGGCGATAATGCACCGGCAACCGAGCCCGACCATTCGGAGGGGCAGCTTCGTGTCCCACCGATGGGTTGGCCTGCTGCAAGATGGGATAACGTGGAGCATGGGTCGGACTTGCCCGGGAAGCGCTCGAAAAAGCGGCGGGAGTTTCCCAAAATCGGCGGGACGAGTCCAGACCAGTTCACGGAGAATTGACAACTAAGAAGTGGGGATGCGCAGATTGCGGGGGATGGCCATGCCACTTTAGGTGAATGCCAGGCCGTTGGCAGCGCAGCAGCCGGCGCCCCCCGTTCTTTCTCAGTTTTCCCAGCCCCCCGAAGGCACCGAATTGTCTGGGGGTGTCTCTTCAGCTTTCAGACGGCGGGAACGTACAATGGATCGGGTCTGTAGGGTCCAGGTGCCACTGGGAGAGAAGACTTGATGCTAGATATTCTGGTAGTTTCGCCCCATCCGGATGATGCCGAGCTGGGGATGAGCGGAGCCATATTGAGGCTCAAGGCCGAGGGACTCTCGGTCGGGGTGTTGGACCTGACCAGCGGGGAGCCGACGCCGCTGGGCTCACCGCAGACTCGTGTGCGGGAAACGGCCGCCGCCACTGAGATCCTGGGGCTGGATTGGCGAGAGAACCTGGGGTTGCCCAACCGGAGCCTGGAGCCAACGCTGGAGGCTCGAGCGAAACTGGCAGGCGTGTTTCGGCAAACGCGGCCGCGTTGGATTTTTGCGCCCTACTGGATCGACGCCCATCCCGACCACCTGGCCGCCACACAGTTGACCGAGGCCGCCCGATTCTGGGCGAAGTTGACCAAGACCGACCTGCCCGGCGAGCCGCACTTGCCCGAGCGGATCTTCTATTACTATTGCTTCCACCTCCGTCAGATTCCGCAGCCGGCGTTCGTGCTGGACATCAGCGAGTATTGGGAGAAGAAGCAGGCGGCGATCGAATGTTATCGGAGCCAGTTTGTCGAGAACCAGCCGCCGGTGTGCCCAGGGCAGACTGGGCCGCCCACCCTGGTGGATCGGCTGCGCCAGCAGGCGGCCGCCTGGGGTTGGTCGATCGGTGTGCGCTACGGCGAGCCGTTCGGCAGCCGCGAGCCGATAGGGCTGAGCATGATGAGCGGGCTGCGGTGAGCGGTCGCGTCTGGGGATTCTCGGACTTGCCCGCGTACTTGCCAACGGGTCGATCGAAGGGGGGCCAGGTCCAATCTGTGCTAGGAGCGCTGCGGTCCTTTCGGGCAGACTGGACTTGTCCTCTTTTTCGGAGAAGCCAAGTAAATCGGACAACAGCCCGTGGCAAAACTCGACCGATACAAAAAATGGAAGCACTTGATGCGCAACGGCTTGGGAGTGCTAGCAGTGTACGATCGTGAACCATGCAGTGGCCGGCCGCACCGAGGACAAAGTCGCAAACGAGCCAGAGTTCGTATTGGCGGATTCCGATAGTTGTGTTACCGTAATGGTCCCGCTGGTAAACTGGCTTTCGTCGGGGCACGGACTTAGGAAGGCGCGAAGCCGGGGGCGCTAAGGAGCGTCACGGGAATTGTGCAACGATCACGATCCAGGAAGGGTCGTTGACGGGCCGACAAGGAAGGAGGCCGGCATGCATTCCGACCAGAAACAGGAAGTCCGCGTACACATTCGGTGGATGATCCGGCGCGACATGCCGGAAGTCCTCGCCATCGAAGGCGAGAGCTTCGAGTTCCCCTGGCTGGAAGAGGACTTCATCCGCTGCCTGCGACAGCGCAACTGTATCGGCATGGTCGCCGAGCACGAGGATCGCGTGGTGGGGTTCATGATTTATGAGCTGCACAACACCAGGATCCACGCGCTGAATTTCGCGGTGGCTTCGGACTATCGCCGTCGGGGTGTAGGCAGCCAGATGGTGGCCAAGCTGGTCGCCAAGCTCTCATCTGGGCGCCGCAGTCGGATCGTGCTAGAAGTGCGCGAAACCAATCTGTGTGCTCAGTTGTTCTTCCGCGAAAGCGGTTTCCGCGCCGTATCGGTGCTGCGCGCCTACTATGAAGATACGCCCGAGGACGCCTACCTGATGCAGTATCGCTACCGCTCCGAGAAGATCCTGCCCCTGGAGCCGATCAACCGAATTACCCGTCTGGCAGGGTAGGGCGGGAGAGTCACCGTGGGGAGACCGGCGGCAGCCACGCGGCCGACGGACAGTCCCTATCGCCAGGCACGTCTTCAGCGCCGTGCGCTATTGGGTTGAGGCCGCTGCCGGTGCGCCCCGCCCCACAGCGATGACTCCAGCCGGGTCGATCTCGCCGGGTTCCTGGCGCAAAGCTACACTGGTGGTAGTCAACCTTGATTTGTGGGGCTCGCAGTACAGGCTTCAGCCGGTTATTTCCGCCTCAACGCGGTACTGCCAACAGTTCCTTTCGAGATTGACGGTCCACGATACCGAAACCGTGCCCACAATAACGCCTTGCCATGCTCCCACCCGCTGCAACCCGGGTTCTTGCGACCGGCGTGCTCGGTCTGCTCGGTCTGGGGATTGTCACCTGGGCGGTCGTCCGGTTGCGCCGTTCGCCGTTCACCCCGGCCCAGACGGCAGCGTACGTGTTGCTCTATCTGATCGTGCGTATCTTGTGGCGGGCTCGCATCGTCGGCCGGCTGTCGATTCCACCCGATCAAGGTGCCGTAATCATCTGCAACCATCTCGGTCCGCTGGACTCTTTTTCCATCGCCCTGACCGTGGACCGACTGGTACACTGGATGGTGGCCAGGGAGTACTGCGTACACCCGGCCTTTTCGTGGTTCCTTAAGATCTGTGGGGCGATTCCGGTCAGCCGCGCGGGTATCGACACGGCGGCCACCAAACTGGCCATCCGTTACGCCCGGGAGGGCAAGCTGGTAGGGCTGTTTCCCGAGGGGCGGATCAACACCACCGATCAACTTCTGCTGCCCGGCCGCCTCGGCGCGGCCATGATCGCCCTGAAGGCCCGTGTGCCCGTGGTGCCCTGCTACATCACGGGCTCGCCCTACGACGGCACCGTTTGGAGGTGCCTTTTCATGCCGGCGAAGATCTGCCTAAAGGTCGGCCGGCCGATGGACCTCTCCGAGTACTACGGCCGCGACAACGATCGCGAGGTCCAAGAGGATCTGACCAGGCGATTCCTGGTCGAAATGACCAAGCTGGCCGGGTGCTCGGACTTTCAGCCCAAGTTGGCGGGCCGGTTCTACAAGCCGGGGCTTTCAGACCAGTGAGCCGGTGTCCACCGTTTGCGGTACGAGACGCCACAGCAAGACTTCAGCGGACCAGTTGCACTTTGACCAGGTCTCCCGTTTCGGTCACCGGCTGCACCCTGATGCCCTCGATGGATTCGCCTTCGGTGTCTCCGCTGTGGGTCCGCCAGCGGCCGTCCAACCTGATAGCCATCACCCGGACCGCGACGAACCGGGTCAGCGTATACGCGGCGTTGTCGCCGTTGCCGCTCACGCTCTCATAAAGCGGAAGCTGACGGACCCGGCCGAGAATGCCGCTGAAGTCGCGACCGTCCGCATGCCCTCCGAGGAAGGCGTGCTTGGCCGCCGATTTTATGCCGGTTCGCCCCGAAACTCGGTCTCCCGCTTGGAGCCTCCCGCCGTGAGAGGCCATGTCCTGCACGCTGGGGCCCTGGTCGATCTGCCGGCGCAAGGCGCTCAACACCAGCCCCTCGGGACCGATCTGAATCACGCCGAAGTTGCCCGGGGGCAGCCCTTCCCCCGTGCCCCAGGGACCGGGGAACATGACGATCTCCGCAACGCCGTCGCATCCGCCGACTACTCCAAAGCTCCCGCTCCCCGGCCGGTAGGCATATTGATCCCCCGCTCCGCCGCTGCCGAGTGTATTCCAGTTGTCTTCCGACGTGACAAATGGGAGCAGGGCGGGATACCAAATCGTGGCCATCGCCGACGCGCTCATGTCGGTGCTATCGATCCCCAACATGCGGGCGAAGAACAACTGCACTGTACCGTTGATGCCGCCCGTCACGAGGGGGACTCGCACGCGAACGGTGTTGGGTGTGCTGGCCGTCGCATCCAACGATCCCGACTGGTCCGCCGGATTGAGTAGCTGCCCGATGACTATGTCGCCGGCGGGAGCATTCGCCAGATTCAAGTCCACGTCCACCAGCCTCCCGCCGGTGGGATTCTGCCGGACAATTTGACGGGCAGCCTGGCGAGCTGCGGTGGGATCCGGCGGCAGATAATACCCCGCGCTGGCCAGGGTGGCATCGGGCCGGTACAGCGCCCCCGCCCCTCCCAGTGCCCCCACGTCGGCCGTACGCTGCAGCTCCGTGCGAACCACGCACAGATAACCCACGTCGACAGCCAGCGCCAGAAACGCAAATAGAACGATCATCAGAAAGACGGAGAAGACCAGCGCGGTCCCAGATCGACGTTTCCTTCGCCGTTTCACGGTTGTGGCTGTTTCAGCCGGGGAGGTGTGAGCCGTGCGAATCTGCCCCTGACGCTTCACCAAGACTGCAAAAGTCATTCTAATTCTCCCATCGGTCGGCGACCTCGGCTGTTCACACCTGTAGAGAACTTCTCCTCCGGTCGCGTTGATATAGACTGACAGACGGATCCCGAGCGCTCAGCGGGGAGGGGGGCCACCGTCAGACATGCCACTCGCTCCGATCGGAGCAAGTGGACAAAACGATCTTCAAACCGACGATAAGTTTCTCGACGAGAGACGGCCCCAGTGTGCCCACGGCAGATTGTGTGCCCACGGCAGATTGTGTGCCCACGGCAGATTGTGTGCCGTCCCAATTGAAGTCTATCTCATCTCGCAGCCGTGTCAAACTTTTCGCTTTCTGCGATCCGAGCAGCGCCGAGGCAGCCGGGGCAAATACCCCACTTCTTCGGCAGGGTAGCTGCCCATACCCTATCGCCGGAACTGCTGGCACCAATAGATGGTGCCGTTCTGTGTGCGGTACGCCGCCGCGCCGATCCGCCGATGCCCTCGGTTGAGGATATTCGCCCGGTGCCCCGACGAGTTCATCCAGTCCCGAACCGCGCTGCGGCTGCGAGGCTGGCCCATGGCGATGTTCTCGGCGACGATGTGCCCGGCGACTGGCCGGCGGGTATGAACGAGGCTTCGGTTGTTGGCCATCCAGGAGGCGTGCTGCCGGGCCGACTTCATCAACTCGCGATCGATCTGAAGTGCCGGCAGCCCGTGCTTCGCCCGCTCGGCGTTGGTGTACTTGACGATGTTCTCCTCGATCGGCAGCAAGTCGAGCTGCTTGGTCCTCTGTTGCGACACCAGTTTGGCGACCAGTCTGGCGATCAGCTTGGCCTCCGGCCGGATCTCGTGTTCCACGTGCCGCTTCTGAACCGGGCCGCTCTGGGGCTTCGTCTTCGGTTTGTGGTCGACAGCGGTAGACAACAACAGAACGCCCGCGCACAGCAAGATCTTTGCAAACATCGATCGCTCCTCTGTGGGGAATGAGTCTGGGAGTGTTCAGGTGCCGCCCGGCGTGGCCGCCTGCATGCTCGAGGCGGTCGGGCGACGGCTGGGGTCCCGCATTTACGTGTAAGTCCCCCCGGCGGGGTCACTCACGCATCCTGCGATAAGTTGGGCATCCTGCGGGAAGTGTTCCGGTTGGGACCTTAAAGATACCGAACCCGGCGCCGATTGCAAGGGACTCGCCGGCCCGAGATTCACCACAACGGAACGCCCTTGGGACGATCGGGATGCCGCCCGAGAACATTGGATTATTCACAGCAGTGGCTGTCAAAATAATTCTCCGTGCCCTGGCCCTTTCAACCGCTGCAATCACGGCTGTGTCGTCCGTCGCCGGCACGGTCCTCGCGCCGCGTGGACAATCCAGCCAATCGGGTATCTGGTCATCCCTCCACGTCCGCTGCAATCGAAAACGCGCCGCAGGGCTGTTATATTGCGGAGCGAGCATCAGACGGATGGAGCGGCTTCTGTCGGGGCAAGACGCCGAAGGAGTATCGCCCGTCGAATCGGTTCCATCACGCCCTGATGCTGGAATGGCTCGAACTGTTTCAGAGGAAGCGCAAGACAATCGGCAGGTAGAACGACACGCATCGCCAAGAGAACCAAGCGGGAGGCCGCCATGTTGGTAAGCATTCGTCGAACCCCCAAAAAAGCAGTTCGTAGTGACCGCATTTATGCGGTCTTTCACGGGATTCCGCTGCACGAGCCCTTCAAGGCCGCCGCGCCGCGGATACCAGTTTCGCCGCATCGCACAGAATGAACGTGGGCTGGCGGTGGCCGTGGCCGGCCGGCCGGGCTCTGGCGTCAACGACCGCGTGATGTTACGCTATGGGGACGATGCCGACAGGCCGATCACGCTTGCCGGCGACGGCGAGAGCTTTAGCCTCGTTGACCACCTGTACGTCCGCATCGGCGAGGATACGGTCGAAGTCTCAGGGCATCCGCAAGCGATCAAGATCCGCGTCAAGGGACGTCTGAAACTGGTCATCAAGGAAAAAGAGCGAAGCTCAACGGTTGCGAACGGCCCATTGATATTTACAGACTGATTGGCGGATTTACAGCCGTGGTGCGTGCCCGTGTTCGGTCGCCGCGAATACCTCTTGGGAGATCCATCATGCCACGTCGCATTGCACTGTTGTTTGGGTTCATCATTGCGTCGGTCGCGTCGCTAGAGGCGGCCCAGCAAAAGCAGCTCGAGGCACTGCTGAAACGTGAGATCGTCGGCTCGGTCCTGCCGATGACCGAAGTGCAGCGATACTGCGAGGCCCGGGTGCCGCAGATGCCGAAGATCCGCTCGGCCGCCGAGTGGGAGAAGGAGGCCACCCGGCTGCGGGCGGCCGTGCTCGAGGGGATCGTCTATCGCGGCCAAGCGGCTCGGTGGCGCGACGCACCGGTGAAGGTCGAGTGGCTCGAGACGATCGAGGGCGGGCCGGGGTACCGGATCAAAAAGCTCCGCTTCGAGGCCCTGCCGGGGCTCTGGATTCCGGCCTTGCTCTACGAGCCGGAAAAGCTCTCGGGCAAGGTGCCGGCCATACTGAACGTCAACGGCCACACGGCCCTGGGCAAGCAGTATCCGCCCAAGCAGATCCGCTGCATCAACCAGGCCAAGCGGGGCATGTTGGCCTTGAACCTCGAGTGGCTGGGCATGGGACAACTGCGGACCGCCGGCTTTGCGCACGGACGGATGAACCAACTCGATCTGTGCGGTACCAGCGGACTGGCCCCGTTCTATCTCTGCATGAAGCGAGGGCTGGACGTGCTGATAGGCCTCGAGCACGCCGATGCGAACCGCGTGGCGGTCACCGGACTCTCCGGCGGCGGTTGGCAGACAATCATCCTCAGCTCGCTCGACACGCGGGTAAAGCTGGCCGGCCCGGTGGCCGGCTATTCCAGCTTCCGCACCCGGGCATGGCACCTGAAGGACCTGGGTGATTCGGAGCAGACGCCCAACGATCTGGCCACGCTGGTCGACTACACGCACCTGACGGCCATGATGGCCCCCCGGCCAACGCTGCTGACCTACAACTCCAAGGACGATTGCTGCTTCGAATCCGGCTACGCCTTGAAGCCGCTGGTGGATGCCGCGGAGCCGGTCTTCGAACTGTTCGACGGGAAAGATGCGCTGCGGACCCACGTCAATCACGATCCCGGCACGCACAACTACGAACAGGACAATCGCCAGGCGCTGTATCGGATGCTGGGCGACTTCTTTTTCCCCGGCGATAAGGACTTCGACGCCAAGGAGATTCCCTCGGCCGACGAGGTGAAGAGCTGGGAGCAACTGCTGGTGGAACTGCCCGCCGAGAATCAGGATTTTAACACGCTGGCCCTGACCCTTTGCAAGCAGTTGCCCCGCCAGCCGGAATTACCGGCCAAGAAAGCGGCCGCGATCGAGTGGCAGCGTACGGGGCGTGCTGAATTGAGCCGGATCGTGCGGGCGAAGCAGTACCAGGTCACGGCGATCGAGGCCGACGGCGAGGAGCAGTCAGGATTGCAGGCCACTTTCTGGCGGTTGCAGATGGGCGGCGCCTGGACGGTGCCCGCCGTGGAGCTGGCCCGTGGCAATCCGACGGGGACCGCGGTTCTGGTGGCCGACGGCGGCCGTGCCACCGCCGCCGGCCAGGTGGCCCGGCTGCTGGACTCCGGCCATCGGGTGATTGCCCTGGATCCATTTTACTTTGGCGAGTCGAAGATCGCCCAGCGGGACCATCTGTTTGCGCTGCTGGTGGCCGGCGTGGGAGACCGTCCGTTGGGCTTGCAGGCCGGCCAGGTGGCGGCGGTCGCCCGTTGGGCCTCGGCCCGGCACGGGAACCGCCCGGTCACGCTGGTGGCCTCGGGGCATCGCTGCTGCACGTTCGCACTGGTAGCCGCTGCCTTGGAGGAGAGGGCCATTGGCCGGGTCGAGCTGCACGGTTCGCTGGGAAGTCTGCGAGAGGTGATCGAGGGGAACTGGTCGGTCACGGAGAAGCCCGAGTTGTTCTGCTTCGGCCTGCTGGAGGCATTCGACGTCAAGCAGCTCACGGCCCTGGTCGCCCCGCGGCCCGTGAGCTTCACGGACGCCAGCGACCGGGCCAAGAGCGAACTGGCCGGGCTGGGCGCCTGGTATCGTTTATTGGGCGGAAAGTTCGAGCGACCCCGTTAGGAGGATAAAAGCCGTGCGACGACGACACTTTGTAGCTTCATCGGTCGTTTCAGTTCTGTTTGTGCTGCTGGCGTGCCGATCTCTGCCGGCTGAAGACGCCGTTTGGAAGGTGGGTACCGCCAAGGCAAAGATCACTCCGGGGAAGCTGTTCTGGATGGCCGGCTACGGGGCTCGCGACCGCCCGGCGGAGGGCACGCTGCACGACCTCTGGATCAAGGTCCTCGTCCTGCAAGCGGGAGATGATCGCCCCGGCGTGGTAGTCACCAGCGACCTGTTGGGATGGCCCCAGGGCATGTACGAGCGGGTCTGCGGCGAGTTGAAGACGCGTTGCGAGCTGGAGCGCTCGCAGATCATGCTCACCGCCACGCACACGCACACCGGCCCGGTGCTGCGGGATGCCCTCTACGACATCTACCCGCTGGACGATAAGCAGCGGGCGTTGATCGAAGAGTATTCGGCCGCTCTGGAGAAGACCGCGGTTGCCACCGTGGTCAAGGCCCTCTCGCAACTGAGCCCGGCGACTCTTTGGGCGGCCGAAGGCAGTACGAACTTCGCAGTGAATCGCCGCAATAATCCACAGGCACAGGTGGGTGAGCTACTGGCACGCGGCACGGCACTGAAGGGTCCGGTGGATCACGACGTCCCGGTGCTGGCCGTTCGCACGCCCCAGGGACGGCTGCGGGCGTTGGTCTTCGGCTACGCGTGCCACACCACCACGCTCAGCTCATACGGCTGGTCGGGCGACTACGCCGGGTTTGCCCAGCTTGAGCTCGAGCAGAGCCATCCGGAGACTCTGGCGATGTTCCATGCCGGCTGCGGGGCCGACCAGAATCCGCTGCCCCGGCGCCAGATCAGCCTTTGCCGGCGCTACGGCAAGATGCTGGCCGCCGCCGTGGAGGAGGTATTGCGCACGCCGATGCGGCCGATTACGCCGCAACTGCGCACGGGGTTTCAGTTCGTCGACCTGGACTATGAAAAGCTCCTCAGCCAGCAGCAACTGAAGGCCTCGGCCGGCAAGAACGGGTACGAAGGGCGCCGGGCCAGGCGATTGCTGAATCAATTGAAACAGGGCAAACCGTTCGCCCAGAGCTACCCATATCCCGTCCAGGCCTGGAAACTCGGCACCGACCAGCTCTGGATCAGCCTGGGCGGCGAGGTGGTGGTCGACTACTCGCTGCGACTAAAGACCAAGTACGGACGGCGAACCTGGGTCACCGGCTACTGCAACGACGTGATGGCCTACATCCCGTCGCGGCGGGTCTGGGAGGAAGGCGGCTACGAGGCCGGGGCGTTCCAGGTTTATGGTTTGCCCACCGATCGCTGGGCCGGGGACATAGAACAGCGGATCTCAGGTTGTGTCGAGAGGCTGGTCGAAGGCTTGAAGTGACGCTCGGCGGATGGTCATAAAGCCGCAGCCGTTGGCCGCGAATTGAAGCCATGGTAACGATCGTGAATTACGGCGCGACCACCGGTGGCGGCTTTATCGGGACGTTGGTCAGCGCTTCCAGGATTTCGCCGTGGCCTTTTTCCGTCGGTCTCATTCCTCTTGTCATCGACAGGATTGCTACCGCTTGCCTGACCGTCTTCTTCCAGGCAAACTCGCCAAACACGGCCGCAAAAGCCGGAGAATCGTGGGCAAACTATGGACAACCGGTCTGCGGTCTGCGATAATCGGCCATTGTCGGATGAGTTCTTGTGCGCTGCAATCAGTAATCTCCAGGCGGTGATCCAAATGGGCGACTCCCACGTTTCCCGGCGCAGGTTCTTCATGCACTCGGCCCATAAGACGGTGGGCGTCTCGGCCGGCCTGGCGGCGCTTCAGGCCGGCGATCCGGCCGATTTCGGCGTGGCGGGCGAAACCCGGCGGACCTTGCGAGTCTGCCTGCTGTCGGCCTGCCCGCATTACGACTCCGACCGGTCGCTGGCCGCGTTTGAGAAGTACGTGGGGAAACACGGCAAGATCAAGTGCAGCCGGGCGTTCGCCAAGAAGAAGGACGACCTGCCCGGGCTGGAGATCCTCGAAAAGTCCGACTGCCTGCTGCTGTTTGCCCGGCGGATGACCATCCAGGGCGAGCAGTTGGAGCGGATCAAGCGCTACTGCCGGCGCGGCGGGGCAATCGTGGGCGTGCGGACCGCCAGCCACGCCTTCCAGAACTGGCTGGAGATGGACAAGGAAGTGCTGGGCGGAGACTATCAAGGCCACTTCGGCAACAAGCTGACCGAGGTGAGCATCGTCGAGGCCGCCAAGGACCATCCCGTCCTGGCCGGCGTGAAGCCGTTCGGATCCCGCGGCACCCTCTACAAGAATCCCCAGATCGCCAAGGATGCCACCGTGCTGCTGACCGGCACGTTCCCCGGCCAGACCTTTCCGGTCGCCTGGGTCAGACCGCACCGCGGCGGACGCGTCTTCTACACCTCGCTGGGCCACCAGCTCGATTTTCGCGATCCCAGCTTCCTTCGGCTGCTGAGAAACGCGATCACCTGGACCGCCGCCAAGCGGCGCAA
>SDBV01007308.1_pt1 | contig 15138 bp, 11 predicted proteins | sample 2277081 | NCBI WGS metagenome assembly SDBV01 (sample SAMN10402039, study PRJNA504765) | marine sediment metagenome | isolation source: marine sediment core GS10_PC15, 223 cmbsf | place: Arctic Ocean: Southern Knipovich Ridge | collected 2010
CGCTTCGGACGGCCGCTGGCTGTTCGCCCGGTCGGCTTCCAAACAGGGATCCGCCGTGGAGTATCGCAAGCAGCGGCAGAAAGGCAGCCTGGAGATGCACACCACCGTGTCGGCGCATCCCTTTGTGGTCGAGGTGCCCCCGGGCCGCTGCACGGTCAGGGTCGAGCATGGGAAGGATTACCTGCCGGCCCGGCGCACGCTGGAAGTTGGTCGGGAGCCCGTGCAACTGAAAATCGCGCTGAGGCGCTGGATAGACATGGCGGCCGCGGGCTGGTACTCCGGCGATACCCACGTACACCGGTCGCTGGCAGAGTTGCCCAACGTGATGCTGGCCGAAGATCTCAACGTGGCCCTGCCGCTGTCGTATTGGGTCACCAGGGCTTACACCTCTCCCGGGACGGGCGACAAGAGCACCACGGCCGACGTTCGTGCCGAGCCGATCCGGGTCGACCCCACGCACGTGATCTATCCGGTTAACACGGAGTACGAGATCTTCAGCGTGGGGCAGAAACGACATACCTTGGGGGCCGTATTCGTGCTGGGCCACAAGACTCCCTTCACTCGGGGCGTGCCGCCGGTTGGCCCGATCGCCGAAGAGGCGCGTCGCCAGGGTGCACTGTTGGACCTGGACAAGCACAGTTGGCCGTGGTCGCTGATGCTGGTGCCGGTGATGAAGGTCGACCTGTTCGAGCTGGCCAACAACCACGTCTGGCAAACCGAGTTCGGGTTCCGTCGGTGGTCGCTGGACGTGATCCCGGCCTACGCCAATCTGGAACAAGACGCAGGAGGCTTCACGGAACGGGGCTGGCTCGACTTCGGGTTCGAGGTCTATTATACCCTGCTGAACTGCGGTTTTCGGCTGCGGCCGACCGCCGGGACCGCCTCGGGAGTGCATCCCGTGCCGCTGGGGTTCGGGCGGGTCTACGTCCACCTGCCCGACGGGTTCAGCTACGCGAAGTGGATGCAGGGCCTCAATGCCGGACGCAGTTTCGTCACTACCGGCCCGATGTTGATGATCCAGGTCGACGGCCGCCCGCCGGGATCGACCATCCGGGCGGGAGCCGAGGGAAAACGATCCTGCCGGGTCACCGGCACGGCCCGGAGTATCCGGCCGCTGCGGCCGATCGAGATCGTGGTCAACGGCCGGGTCGTTCAGCGGGTGAAGCCGCAGAACGACAAGGTCGAACCGGGCAGTTACGAAAGTCCGATCAGAGCCGACGTGGAGCTGGACGGCTCCTCCTGGATTGCGGTGAGGGTGTTCGAGGACCGCGCGGACGGCCGGGTTCGTTTCGCCCACAGCAGCCCGGTGCACGTCGACGTTTCCGGCCAGCCCCTGCGGCCTCGCCGCCAGGAGGTGGATTATCTGATCCGCCGCATGAAGGAGGAGTTGGCCCGGAACAAGGACGTTCTGCGGCCCGAGGGTCTGAAGGAGTACGAGCAGGCGCTGAGGATCTACGAGGAGCTTGCGCAGCAGGCAAGGTAGCGTCGCCGGCGTCGCCCGCGTAGCGTGCGGTGCCGTTTGAGAGGGAGAATGTTTGCATCTCCGCTGCCGGTTCTGCTAAACTTGCCGGCGCCGATCCACGTTTTCGGTCGTACAGATACCGTGGTTAAGGAGCTACGTCATGTGGAAGCGAATGAGATTGTGGCTACTGGCGATGATGGCGGGTATGGTGCCGGCGACCTGGCCGAACGTGGAGACTGCCCGTTTGCGTGCGGCCCAGTCTGCCCAGGGCAGATTGGCGGATGCGACACGGCAGGCCGGGCAGATACTCTCTCAAATCGGGCTGAGCCGGGGGATCTGCGTGTTGCTGGCCCCAGTGCGCCCAGGGCAGACTGGGCCGGCCGAATTGGCCGTGGCCATGGCCCGCCGGAGCGATCTGACCATTTACCTGCAGCTTCGCAGCGACGAAGCGGTGGCCAGGGTCCGCCGGCAGGTCGACGCCGCCGGAATGCTGGGCACTCGAATCTACGTGGAGAAGGGCACCGGACAACGGATCCACCTGGCCGACAACCTGGCCGACGTCGTGGTGATTGCTCCCGAAGCTCGCCAGATGGCCATGACCTTCGGCAACGACTTGCGGCGGGTGCTCCGCCCGCTGGGGAAGATCGTCTCCGGAAACCGGGAGAGAACGAAACCTCTCCCCGACGGGGCCGACGACTGGACCCACGCCTACAAAGGCCCCGATAACAACCCCCAGTCCAGCGACCGGCTGGCCCGGGCGCCCTACCTTACTCAGTTCCTGGCCGAGCCCTGGTACGTACCATTCCCGGAGGTAACGGTCACCTCGGCCGGGCGTGTGTTCAAGGCCTTCGGGCACGTGGGCTACAAGCGGCGCGATTGGCCTTGGGTGAACAAGCTGATCGCAATCAACGGCTACAACGGGACGCTGTTGTGGAAGCGGTCGTTGGAGGAGGGTTTCAATATCCACCGCAACACGATGATCGCCACTCCGGAGATCCTCTACGTGGCCGACAGCAAGTCGTGCAAGCTGCTGGATGCGGACAGCGGAGTCGTAAAGAGTGAGATCATGGCCCCGCAGGGCGCGACCGGCCCGGTGTGGAAATGGATGGCCATGGAAGACGGGGTCCTCTATGCCCTGGTCGGCAAGGAGGAGTTTCGCGACCAGACGCTCCGCGGCACGCGGACCGGAGCCGGCTGGCCCTGGAAACCGATGACGCCAGGCTACGACCGGCCGGACTACTCCTGGGGCTTCGGCCGAACGTTCTTCGCCGTGGAGCTCAAGAGCAAGAAGGTCCTCTGGACGCACGTCGAAAAGGATCCCATCGACGGCCGGGCCGTGGCGATGAAGGGCGGCCGGATCTATTACTACTCGCATCCGAAGTTCCTCGCCTGCCTGGACGCGAAGCAGGGAAAGCCCCTCTGGCGCAATAGCGACCCCAAGCTGCTGGAGGCGATCGGGCCGCACAATCGGGCACAAGCCCCCTCGATCGGCTTCTCGACCTCGTCCTACATGAAATGCAGCGACAAGGCGATCTACTTCGCCGGGCCGCAGCGCAACCGGCTGGTGGCCGCCTCGACCGACGACGGACGCCTGCTCTGGCAGAACCAGCACGGAAACTTCCAGCTCGTGATCCGCGACGAGGGACTGTATGCCATGGGCCGCACGGCGCCGGGCACCAGCTTTCTGTTGGACCCGCTGAGCGGACGCGTCCTGGCCAACCTGAAGATGCTGCGGGGCAACTGCACCCGGGCCACCGGCACCATCGACAGCATCTTCACACGGGGGGCCCGCCACGGCGGCACAACCCGGCTGGCGGTGGCCGGCAACCTGCCGCAGCGTATCGCCCTGATGCGGCCCGACTGTCACGACGGTGTGATCGTCTCCGGGGGTCTGCTCTACTGGGGACCCTGGATGTGCGACTGTAGCCTTTCGCTGGTGGGCATCATCTGCCTGGGGCCGGCCGGCCAGTTCGATTTCGAGGCCGAGGCGACCGAGGCCGAGCGGTTGGAGTCGCTGGCCGACCCCGATGAACCGCTTAAGCCCTTCGTCGTCGTGCCGGGCGATTGGCCCACCTATCGGGCCGACAACCGGCGGACGGCCGCCAGTCGAGTCAACATACCCACCAAGATCGCCCGGGCCTGGCAGTACAGCCCTCCCTCGCCGATCGATCCGGCCGCACCGGTAACGGCCGGAGGGTTGGTGTTCACCAGCGGCTCCGACGGTGTGATTCGGGCGTTGGAAGCGCACAGCGGAAAGGTGCGCTGGAGCGCCTACACCGGCGGACCGATCACCTATCCACCGGCCGTCGTCGGCAACAGGATGTTCGTCGGTAGCGGAGACGGATGGGTCTATGCCTTCCAGGCCGCCAGCGGAGAGCCGATCTGGCGGTTCCGGGCGGCGCCGGCCCAGCGGAAGATCAACCTCTACGGAAAGCTGGCCTCCACCTGGCCGGTGGGAAGCGGAGTGCTGGTCGACCGCGGCGTGGTCTACGCGGCGGCCGGGATCGCCAGCTACGACGGCACGCACGTCTACGCCCTGGAGGCCGCTACCGGGAAGATCCGCTGGCAGAACAACACGTCGGGGCGGTTGATGTCGGATGACAAGACTGTCGGCGTGAGCGTGCAGGGCCACCTGTTGCTGGACCACGACACGCTCTACCTGGCCGGGGGGAACGTGGTCTCGCCCGCGCGATACGATATTCGGACCGGCCGCTGTCTGAACAGCTTGACCGACGAGCAGGCCAAGGCCCCGCGCGGCCGCGAGCTGTTGATGCTGGGCGGCAAGGTGGTTGCCTTCGAGCGGCTGCTCTACTCGCCCAAGGAGTATTGGGCCGGCCGCTACTCCGCCGGTCATTGGCTCCAGGCCAAGTTGGGCAACGTAGTGATTCGCGGCCAGAACGGCCGCGTGGGACGGATCGCCAAGGACGTGCCGCCGGGGCAGCAGCCCAGTGCGGTCTGGCAAACCGAGCCATTCGAACGCAGTGAAGCCATGGCCTTGGGCAACAACGCGGTGGTGGTGGCCGGAAAGCTGCCCTCGCCGGAACCGTCCGAACCGAAGTACGCGATCATCTGCCTGTCGGTCGACCGCGGCAACACGCTGTGGCGCCGGCCGCTGCCGGCCATGCCCGTCTCGTGGGGATTGGCGCTGGACAACACCGGCCGGATCGCGGTGGCGCTGGAGGACGGCCAGGTCCTTTGCTTCGCAGGAGAGTAGCCAGGTCCCGGAGATTGACCACAATACCGTTCAATTGGCCACAAACCGTTGCGTGGTTCACGTTTGACGAAAGTGGACTGCTGGAAAGCCGCGACCAGTGGTCGCGGAATCGGGACCTCAGCATGTTCAGCCCGCAGCCGGATCAGGCAACGCCCGCCTGCTCCTCGAGGCACGCGCGGACGGTTTCCACGACGTGGCTGGGGCTGAAAGGCTTGAATAGAACCTTGTGCAGCCCCAACTCCTCCTGCAATCGAGAGAGGTCGAGTTCCAGCCCTCTGGCCGAGAGCATGATCACCGGGAGGTCACTCAGCGACGCATTTTCTCTCAGGCAGCGGCAGAGTTCCTCACCGTTCATCCTGGGCATCTGGTAGTCGGTGATCAGCAGGTCAAACTTCCCCCCTTGCAGCCGCTCCCAGGCCTCCCGGCCGTCTCGGGCAATCGTGACGTCAAACCCCGCCCTTTCGAGGTTGAAGCGGACGATGTTCAACATCACCCTGTTGTCATCCGCCACCAGTATATTCTTCGACTCGGAGTGCATTATGCCCAATGTGTTTGGAAGGTATTTGAGCGAGGAGATCTACTGTGCAGGACTCGCTGGTCCCGTGGTTGCAGCTCAGACCTGGAGTCGGCAGGAACATGCAAGGGCTGCGACTCCCCGCTAAAGCATAATTCACGACCGGCACAGAGGCAAACGCGATTGAAGACTTGCCCGGGGCCAAAACGCGAGCTACCCTTTTGGGGGCTCCTGTAACCGGGAGAATAGTCAATCTCCCGCCCGCCCAATAGAAAGCCGAGATGAATCCGCTGCTGGAAGAAAACAATGACTGGCGGATGATTACGTCGGTTCTGACGGACGTGCTCGATGCGCAGTTTGGGGTGACGGTCTTGCCAAACCACTCGGCCAGCCAGGTGCGGCCGGTGATAGAAAACCTGTCGGCCGAAAAGTACCGGCTGGTAATACCCATCGGCGAGGAGGCCGGCAAACCGATGGTGGCCGTGGGGACACTCGAGGCAAAACCCTGCGAGATACTCGAGAAGCTGCTGGGGTTGGCCGTGCGCCACGTCCGCCAAAGCCGTCAGTTGGATCAACAGCGTCTGGACCTCGACGCCTACGTACGCCAGATCACCCGGGACTTCGAGGAGATGAGCTGGCTGCGCGGACTGATACAACATCTCAAGCAGCGCGATGAGGCCGATTCGGCCGAGAATCTCGTGCACACGATCCTGCTCCCCCTTTCAAAACTCGTTGGCATGCAGGAGATCGTGCTGGTCTCCGCGGATCCGCAGGGCGCGTCGCCCGGGCAAGACGTGCCGCCGGTTGGCAAAGCCGTCGCACGGGTCGGCTCCGGAGAACAAGTAGTGGATGACCAGAGCTGCTGCAAGCTGGTCGATCGCCTGCGAGATGTGGCCGGTATGCGCCCGTTGGTCCAAACCGGCATGAAGCGCCGACGCGAATTCTCGATGGTGCCCGGCGTTGACTGCTGCATCCTGGTGCCGGCGATTCGGCAGGAGTCGCTGCTGGGCTGGCTCTTGGCCGTAAATCGTCTCCCCGCGCCAGTCTGCCGTGGGCACACCGGCCAGCCGGACCCCGCCAGCGGCAACGTGCTCCCGAACCTTCCGGAAGATGAATTCGGGAGCTTCGAGACAAACCTTCTCGACTTCGCCGCGGTGGTCCTGGCCGCCCACCCCCGTTGTGCGGAGTTGCTCGGCCACACCGCGGACGCCCAGTGTGCCGAGGGCAGACTGAGCGAAAGCTCGGCTCCCGATTGACCGCGCAGAAGCCCAGCGTGCCCACGGCAGACTGGCGGCAGCTCAGGGACGCGTGGACGAATCTGCGAGTTCCGGCTGCGTGGAATCCCCGCTATCGCCTGACGCCTCCAGACACTCGATGAACCGCTCGACCAGCTCACCGTTGAGCCACCCTTGACGAACCTGCTCGCGCAGGCTGGCAACCGCCTCGGCGTGTGAAACGGCCTTTCGATAGGGACGGTTGCTGGTCAGCGCGGTGTATACGTCGACGATACCCACGATCTGCGCGCCCAGCGGAATCTCATCTCCGCGGAGCCCGTCGGGATAACCGGTGCCGTCGAAATGCTCTTTGTGGTGGCGGATGATTGGCAGTACCGGCTTAAGCGGCCTCAAAGGAGCGCAAATGTCGCAGCCGATCCGCGGATGTTGTTGGAACATCGCCATTTCCCGGGGGCTCAAGGGGCCGGTCTTCTCCAGCACGGCGTCCGGAATCGCGATCTTTCCCACGTTGTGCAGGATTGCTCCATACTTGATAATCTTCAACTCGGCGGCGTCCAACCCCATGAGCTTGCCCAGCGAAACTGCATAGCTGGCCACTTTCTCGAGGTGGCTGTGTGCATATCCGTCCTTGGCCGCCACGGCCCGCGCCAACGCCAGAGCTACACTCTCGGCGCCGATCAACTCCTGGTTGAACTTGTGGATGCGGAGCAAGGAACGCAGGCGGACGGTCAGCTCGGCCCGATTGATGGGCTTTGTCAGAAAGTCGTCCGCCCCGACCTGCAAGGCCCGCATTTTCTCTTCGGAACTGCCCAGCGACGTGATCGCAATCACGGGAATCAACTGGAACTGATCGTCGCTCTTCAGTGTGCGGCAGACCTCGTAGCCGTTGATCTCCGGCAGGTCGAGTTCCAGAAGAATGGCGTGTGGCGCGGGGCGTGCGCGTGCGAGCTCCAGGGCTTGCGGCCCGTTGCTTGCCTCCAGCGTCTCCCAGCCCAACGAGGTGAACAGATGCCGCAGGATCTTGCGGATCGTGGGGTTCTCGTCCGCTACCAGCATCCGCGTGACCTCGGTCGTCTCGTCGGGCAAACCGAGAGGATTCGTGCTGCTCAGTTGCATGCCATGCGGCCGGGTCTCCCCATCGGCCGTGGGCACACTGGCAGCGGCTTCCGGAGAAAGCGTGGCCTGGCCAGTATCTGTTTCACTCACCATTGGTTCTCCCCCGCAGATGGTTGGATCCCGGGCTACACCGCGAGTTCCTGGTGTTCGTCGGTTCTTACGCCGATCACGTCGGCGAGCTCCTGTTTGGCCGCCTCGCGTTGCTGGAAGCTCTGAGCCTCGACTTGGGGGGCGCCTTCCCTGGGCATCCGCACGTTGAACACGCTGCCCGATCCCAGAACGCTGTCCACTAAGATCGACCCGCCGTGCAACTCCACCAGATGCTTGATAATCGACAACCCAAGCCCCGTACCTATGCCTTGATCGCCGTGAGCGGCCTGGTAATAGGGGTCGAAGAGACGCTCCATCTTTTCCGGATCGATCCCTCGGCCGGTATCGCGCACGCTGATCACCACGTCTTCGTTGTCTGCTCGCACCTGCATTCTCACGGACCCGCCTTCCTCGTTGAATTTCACGGCGTTCGACAGCAGGTTCAGCAAAACTTGCTTCAGACGCAGCGGATCTGCCACGATCTCCTTCACGGCCGGGTCCACCTGGGCGGTGATTGTGACCCCGGCCTCCGCGGCCCGGGGTTCCGCCATGGTGACGCACTGGTCAACCAGGGCCGGCAAGGCCACGGTTTCGGGCGAGAGCTTGATCATCCCGGCTTCCGCCTTGGCGTAGTCGAGGATGTCGTTGATCAGGGCCATCAGGTGCTTGGCACACTCGTCGACGTCCGAAACAAAGTCCTGCTGGACTTCGTTCATCGGACCCGCAGATTCGTCCAAAAGAGTCTCGGTGATGGCCAGAATCGCCGACAACGGTTGGCGGACCTCATGGGAAGTGCTGGTCAGCGCGGCGGCCCGGGTGGCCATTGCCTTCTCGGTGATCTCGCGCTGGACCTGCAGGCGATGCTCTTCAGACTGGAACCGGTAGGCCTCAATTCCCAGTCGCCAGCCGAGAAACAGCAGCACGCACAGACTCGCCAGGTCCACCAGAGGATCAAGCAACGGGTCGTTGCCGGTAGTCTTGGCGGCGAAGTACACCTGGCCCAAGGTGGTTCCGGCAGCCACGAACACCACCAGCACCGTCAGCGCAAGCGCCCGGCGCTTGACCAGCGCATAAGCGGTGCCGGCAATCCCGATGTAGTAGAGATTCAGCAGCAGACGATCCTCGGACGCGATGCCGTGGAAGGCCGCGATCAACAGCAGCGTCAAGGCCGCCAGGCCCGCTTCGACCGTAAATAACTTTCGACTTTGTCGCCAAAACTGCATCGGTAAGGGTTTTCCCAGACTCATCGGCGGCTCCCTCAGATCAGCCCCATTGAGCGGCTCGCTCGAATTAGACCCATTGGGCGGCACGGTGCCGCTGAGTTGCCCCAAGCAAACATAGGTCGCGTTTGAGTGAATTACAAACTCTTACCGGTGAACGATTACCCCCGAGGTGGTATTCGACTTCCTTACCCACCTGTGGATGTAACCGCTGCCCACCAGGATGCAGCTACGCAGGCTGACCCACGCCGGGCTGGCCACGGATGCCCAAGAAAACACCCGGCGATTATCGAACTCCACTGCCGACTGCCCGCCACGCTCGAACGTCGGTTCCAAACGCCTCCCAATCACGCCCTGCCGCTATGGGGAGAAACTTGCCGGCATCGGATCGGGACTCGCCGGCGGCTGGGTCTGAGCCGCGTGAACCGACCAGTTAGTGCCCGTCTCCGAACTGAACGTAACCGTAAACGATCGTCCGCCGATGCTCACCGCACAGACGTAAGGGTCCAGCGGCGGCAGGCCGGTTTCCAGCAGGGCCAGCCCCCGGGCCAGGGCCTGAACGCTGCCCTCGTCGCGCTGGCGCTGGAGTGTTCGGGCGGTCTCGATGCGCAGCGCCGCACCGATCTGGCGGTAGGCAACGCCGTAGATCGAGAGCAGCAGCGCGATGAACAACATCGCCATCACCATCGCGTAACCGCGTCTTGATGCGGGGGTTCTCATGGGTCTTTTGCGATCATCGTGTAGGTTCTGGTGAGGTCCCGGTACTGAAACGTCAGATCGATCCTGATCTCGTCAATCTGCTCGGTAAGCTGCAACAGGCTGACCTTGTCGGCCACGACCACCGCGACTCCGGTTTGATCGTTGGTGCGGATGAGTTGGTTCCCCTGCACTTCATAGGTGATCACCGTGTCGGTAGGGCCCCAGGCATCGCCGTCGGCCGGATCGCCGTCGAAGCAGAGCCAGAGCGCCGAACCACCGACCACCAACCGGCCAACCGCGCGGCCGATCTGCCTATCACCGGCGATCTGGTCGGCAAGGCTTCCGCCGAGATCGCGGGTAAAGCTCTCAACTGCCAGGTTGGCTTCCTGGGCAACCCGGCACCGCACCACGGCGTCCACCGAGGATCGCCCCAGTCCTCGCCAGGCCCCCGAGATAAGCAGCGCCAGGAAGCTCATCATTCCGCCCACGAGCATGACTTCGGTCAGCGTGAACCCACTGAACCGGCGGCCGCGAGCCGTGCCTTTGAGCGATCGCATAATCATGGAACCTGCACCGTTACCGACACGTGGGCGGTCACGTCTTCACCGCTGAATGACTTCTCCAACGATACAACCTCTACTTTGTTTCCCGCAGCTACGATACGCACGGCGTCGGCTATGACGTTGCCATCGGCATCGTCGCTCAGCTCAACGCGCAGCGTGTCGCCGGTAATCGAGAATTTCCCCAAGCTTTCCCACGGAGACCCCTCAAAGACGGCTCCCGAGGGAGCCACCTTCTGGCTGATCCTGACGGTTCCCCTGGCGACCGCCCCGTCGTACACGGTGAAGGGGGCGTCGGTGGCTTGATTTCCCTCGCTCGGGTAGGTCACCAGCACCTCGTACCAGCCCACTTCCAGTCCAGTAAACTGCCAACTGGCTTTGTCGCCGGTGCCGCCGCCATCGTTCCAGCGGAGTTCTCCGCCAAAGGCATTGGCCCGGGCTTCGCCCTGCCAATCGACGGTGCCTGGGTCCGTTTCGCTGTAGCCCGGGTCCCCGTTATCGATCAACGTCACAGAGGGCGCAACCGCACCGGGATCTTCGGTGCGAATCGAGGCGGGAACGCCCAGCTTTCGGGCCCAGTCATCGGTCGAGGGCACCAGGTAATACGCGGTTTGATCGTCGAACCGGCTCTCGAACTGCCTTAGCTGCCTGGATTGCATGACCACCAGCGGGCCCAGCCCGGCCAGGGCGATTCCGAAGATCACGAAGGCCACCTGCAACTCCAGCAGCGAAAAGCCGATGCGGAGTTTGTATGTGGAAGGATTGAGGCCCATGATCCTACGTCCTATCATGCGGAATGAGGGGGTGAGGGGGTGAGGGGGTGAGATCTCACCCTGTCACCCAGTCACCCTGTCACCCACTCACCTTGTCAGGTATCTTCTCTGCATAGCTGCTAAGCCTCATTGAAACCCGGGCACTATGTCGGGTTGGCCGGTGGCCTGGACGGCGCCGGAGAGGGCGCCGTTTTCGTCGATCGCGAACTGCCCCGTCCATCGCGTGCTGCCCGTGCGCGTGGCCGCGGCCGTGAAGGTGCCGGCTGCGGCGGCGGAAATGGCATAATTGTAGCGGGACGTGCCGGCCACGATCGTGGGATCGATCAGACCCAGCGATTCCAACTCGGACAGGTCGCTGGTGTAAGTGCGGTTCTCCAGCCAATAGAGCCGCTGGGCACTCCAGATCGCCCGCAGATTCGCACCCGCGATATCAGCCCAAGATTGTTCGATGCTCCGGCTGAAAGTTGGAGCGGACATCGAGATCAGCACACCGATCACGACCAGCACCACCATGACCTCCATCAACGAGACGCCACGCCGGCGGTGAAGAGAACGATGGATTATGAATGATGAATTATGAATGGACGAATCACATTTCGTGGTGGCGTAATTCATAATTCATCCTTCATAGCTGATCATTATCTTTAGGCGCCCCTATTTTACCTGGCCAGCCATCTCGAACATGGGCATATAGATGGCCAGCATCAGCCCCGCGATAGTGGCGCCCATCAGCACGATGATGACGGGCTCCATCAGCTTGGTTACTTTGGTTATGAAGCTGTGCATCTTCTCCTGGTAGTAGGGTGCAATCTGCTCCATCACTCCAACCAGCTCGGCCGACTGTTCTCCGATCCGGACCATGTTGGTCATCATGCTGGTGAACAGTGCGGTTTCTTCCAGCGAATCGGCCAGGGGATGGCCGGCTGCCACTCGTTTCTGGGCGTGCAGAATGGCGTCGTGGTATATGGGACTGGCCCTGAACACGGAGCCCAGTGCCGAGAGGGTCTCCAGTATCGGTACGCCGCTTCGCAGCAGAAGAGCCAGATTAGTGGCGAAGCGATACATGGCCGAATGGACCATCAGGTCGCCGACCAGGGGCACCGCCAACCCAACCGCCCCCACCCGTCGCCGGCCCGGCTCGGTGCGGACATATCGGCGAAACATGAAGCCCAGTGCCAGCAGGCCGCCGCCGATGTAGATGCCGTAGGCCATCACGAAGTCTGAGGCGCTCATCACGTAGCGGGTGATCGCGGGCAACTCGGCGCCCATCTCCTCGAACATTTCCGCGAACGTCGGCACCACGAACGAAAGCATGGAGACCACTACCAGCACGGCCACAATCAGCAGGATAATCGGGTACGTCATGGCCCCGGTCACCTTGCGGCGGGTCTGTCGGGCGTCGCGGATCTGCTGGTTCAGATCGCACAGCACCATACTCATCTTTCCCGAGATCTCGCCCACGCCGACCAACTCGATCCAGTGATCCTCGAACACGTCGCGATAGTCCACCATCACCTCGCGTAACGAGCACCCTGCCGCCACGCGGTCCGCAATCTCTTCGAGAATCTGCCGCATCCGCAGACTCTGATTTTGCCCGGCAGAGATCCGAAGTGCCTCTAGCAACGGGGTGCCGGCGGAAACCAGCGTGGCCAACTGCTGGAAAAACATCATCTTGTCGTCCAGCTTGACTCGCTTGTGCTCCTTGTTCGACACCCGCACGCGTGCCAGGAACCAGTCTTCGAAGGCCATGGCCATCTCCCCTTGTGGGTGGGAACATCTCGTCCAGCGGGCTTGCTAATCGGTCAACTGTGACGGCTTGGCGTCGCAGTACTAGGGCACTTGGTTTCGGAAACTTGTCGCGAATGAGTCAAGTTCTGCAAATAGGTCTCACAACGGCCGGGGGGCAACGCCCCGCGGGTGAAGTAGAGCCAGGGAATCCACTTGGGACGCGTCTTCCCGAGCATTCCCGCGACTCGTTGAGTCCCGGCTACTAGACGTTTCTCTTGCAGCATGACTCGTCGGTCTGAGGCGAAGCCTCGTTAGTTCTCAGCCGAGATCGTAATGCTCAGTGCCTCCTCCAGGCTGGTGATGCCTTCACGGACCTTCTCCAGGGCGCTATCGGCCAGCGACTTCATGCCTTCCCGGGCGGCCGCCCGGCGCAGCTCGGGCAGCGGAGTCCGGGCTTGGATCAGGCTGGCCATCTGCTCGGTAATCCGGATTACCTCGAACACACCCACCCGCCCACGGTAGCCGGTCTCGCGGCACTCTTTGCAGCCTACCGGCCGGTAGAGTGTTTCGCCCGCCTCCAAGCCACACCGCTGGGCGATCTCCGGCGCACACTCGTACGGCTCGCGGCAACTCTGGCAGAGCCGTCGTATCAGCCGCTGGGCCTCCAAGACCCGCAGCGTAGAGGCCAGCAAGAACGGCTCGATATCCATGTCCCCAAGCCGGTTGACCGCCGCCAGCGCGTCGTTTGTGTGCAGCGTCGAGAGCACAAAGTGACCGGTCAACGCCGCCCGCAGACAGATCTGGGCCGTCTCCGCGTCGCGCACCTCTCCCACCATGATGATGTCGGGATCCTGGCGCAAGAACGACCGCAGTGCGCTGGCGAACGTCAAACCCACCTGGCTCTTGACCTGGATCTGGTTGATCCCGGTGAACTTGTATTCCACCGGGTCTTCCACCGTGCAGATGTTCTCATCCGGCTTGTTCAAACGGTTCAGACACGCGTAGAGCGTGGTGCTCTTGCCGCTGCCGGTGGGTCCCGTTACCAGCATCAGGCCGTGCGGCATTTGGATCGACTCGGTCAGATCCTTCGACTGTCGCTGGTCCAGGCCCAGGTCCGAAAGGTCCAGCGGAATCGCGCCCTTGTCCAGTACCCGCATTACCACCTTTTCGCCGTACACCGTGGGCACGGTGCTCACGCGGACGTCGACGCGCTTGTCGCCGCTCTTCAGCGCGATAGCGCCGTCCTGGGGCACGCGCTTCTCGGCAATGTCCAACTTCGCCAGCACCTTGATTCGGGAAACGATCGGTATGAACAGCGACCTGGGCGGCGGGGCGATCTCCGTCAGGCTGCCGTCGATCCGCAGCCTGACCCGGCAGCGGTCCTCGAAGGGCTCGATGTGGATGTCGCTGGCACGCACCCGAAAGGCCTGCTCGAATATCTGATTGACGTACCGAATGATCCGGCCGTCCCGGCCCGGCGGCGGAGACTGGTCCAGGTGGACCACCTCATCGGTGGCCCCTTCATCCGTTTCATCCCCCTCCTCGTCATCCACCACCTGCTCGAAATCGGCCGACGCGCCGCGACCCTCTCCTTCGGGCCAGGCCGAATCGTCGTAGAGGATTCCCAGCAGCCCCTCCACTGTCGAAAGCGTCGCAATCAAGGGGCGGATTTCCATGCCCGTGAGCAACTGGAGTTCATCCACCAGGTGCAGCTCGTTGGGCGTGAAAAAGGCCACTTCCAAAACGTTGTCGACGTCCGCCAGCGGCGCGATCAGGTGGTCCCGGCACAGCTTCTCGGTAAGTTGCTGCAGCAGCCGCGGCGAAACGCGTACTTCTTTCCGGTCCGGCTCGAACGGCGGGATCAAGTAGTACTCGGAATAGGCGGCTGCGATCTCCTGCTCACTGGCCAGACCCTTGCGGATGATGATCTCTTCCGGCAGAAGCTTCTCCTTGACCTGTGCTTCCCGAAGCGCCTCCAGGTCCTTCTGCTCGAGCTGCCCCTTTTGCAGCAGGATCTGAACGATCAAGGGCAGTGTGCTATTGAGGTTTGCGGTGCTATTCATGGGGTTGCTCCAGCGTTTGGCGCGGGGCTGCGACCCCCGCCGCAAACTGGCTCGGTTCGATCCGCGCTGAGGGCCGGGTTTACAGCATTATCTGCCCGCATATTTCAACTCCACGGTCTGCCCTCCGTGCGAAAGCAGCACCTTGTCCGCCGAAATCTCGGTAATGATACAGGGGTCCGCCGATGAGGCCGAAATCGCCAACCGCTCCCCCTGCTCGCACACCTCACCGTTGATCAATGCCACCCGCCGATCTCCCTGAATGTAGATGGCGCCCAACACCAGGCCGCTGAAGATATCCGTGCTCTGCTCTTTCACCACCGCTGCTTGCTGCTCCGGGGCCGGTGTGCCCACGGCAGACTGTGTGCCCACGGCAGACTGTGTGCCCACGGCAGACTGTGTGCCCACGGCAGACTGTGTGCCCACGGCAGACTGTGTGCCCACGGCAGACTGTGTGCCCACGGCAG
>SDBV01007309.1_pt1 | contig 15136 bp, 11 predicted proteins | sample 2277081 | NCBI WGS metagenome assembly SDBV01 (sample SAMN10402039, study PRJNA504765) | marine sediment metagenome | isolation source: marine sediment core GS10_PC15, 223 cmbsf | place: Arctic Ocean: Southern Knipovich Ridge | collected 2010
GCTAGCTTGCAGAGTATATTCTGGATTACCCTCAATTACAGACATGAGTGTTAAGGATACTCAAGGGTATCAGGTGAACTATCAACTGAGATCGATCCCTTTTTATCTGCTGAGTGAATTGCCACGGCTTTTAGATTAATGCCAAAAACAACGGAAGAGGATTTTTTAGCTCAAGTTCAAGAGTTTATTGGTGTTTGGTAGATGAAATTTGGTCATTAATGAAGAGCGTATTTATGAAAAGTAAAGGAGCGATAATGACTATTATATCATTGTTTTGTATAGGCTTTGAGCCGATTTGCAAAGTGAGATTTTCCGATTTGTGGATGTTGATTTCCTTGTTTTTTAACATCCACAAATTGACTTTTTTCAATTATTGGTCATACTTGTGTTGAGTTAAGAAAAAAAGAGTTCGATCCCCAAATAGCAGCTTGCTATTTTTGATTCTATTGAAAATTATCATTTAAACTCTTAATAGCTTAGGATGTATATGAATGTTCCTTTTATTGGCAGAAAACGTGAACTGAAAGCTCTTGCAAAATTACTTAAAAAAGGTGTAGCAAGTCTTGTTATAGTTCAAGGCCGCAGAAGAGTTGGAAAAAGTCGACTTATTGAAGAGTTTGCACAAGGCCATAGATTCTTTCATTTTTCAGGTGTGCCACCAACTGACGAAGCAACAAGAGAATCACAAATAGCAGATTTCGCAAGCCAGTTAGGTGAACAAATAGGTGTGCCAGAGCTCGCTGCTAATGATTGGAATACTTTATTTATCTTGCTTTCTAGAGAAGTTAAATCAGGTCGAGTGATTATTTTGCTGGATGAAATTTCTTGGATGGGCTCAAAAGATCCTGATTTTCTTGGAAAATTAAAAAATGCATGGGATATGCATTTTAAGAAAAACCCTAAGCTTATACTTTTCCTTTGTGGCTCGGTATCTTCATGGATAGAGAAAAACATAATATTGAGTACTGGTTATTTAGGAAGAATTGCATTTACGCTGACACTTGAAGAGCTACCTTTAAGAGATTGTAACAAGTTTTGGCTAAATAAAGGGTTCTACGTTTCGTCTTATGAAAAACTAAAGATTCTTTCAGTTACGGGTGGGGTCCCACGCTACTTAGAGCAAATGGTGCCAGCTTTGTCTGCAGAAGAAAACATTCGAGATTTATGCTTTGTGAGAGGAGGGGCTTTGGTTAATGAATTTCACCATCTCTTTTCAGATCTTTTCTCAGACAAATCGCCAACTTACAAAAAAATTGTATCTGGCCTTTCAAAGGGGGCAAAAGATCTAAATGCCCTTCATACTTATTTAGGAAAGAAGCGTTCTGGAGTGCTGTCAGAGAATCTAGATGATCTTATTAAGTCTGGATTTGTAAAGAGGGACCACACATGGTTGATCTCAACAAGAAAACAATCAAAGCTAAGCCGCTTCAGATTAAGTGATAACTATCTTAGGTTTTATTTGAAGTATATAGATGTTAATCTTCTTAAAATTAATAAAGATGATTTTAATTTTACCTCACTAACAGACCTTCCTGGTTGGGATTCAATGATGGGACTGCAATTTGAAAATTTTGTTCTACAGAATTACCATTACATATATGAGGAGCTTGGTCTCACTCCTAGCGATATTGTTTTTAGTAATCCCTTCTTTCAGAGAAAGACTAGTAAGATGCCGGGTTGCCAGATAGATTTTCTAATTCAAGCAAAATTTGGAGCGCTTTATGTTTGTGAGGTTAAATTCTCAAGGCATCCCATCGGCATGGGGGTCGTTTCTCAGATGCAGCAGAAACTCATAAGATTAAGTTACCCAAAAGGGTACTCTATTAGGCCAGTACTCATTCATGTTAATGGTGTACATGAGGAAGTAGTCCGTAGTGGTTTTTTTGGCAATATTATTGATTTTGGTAGAATCTTGACTAGTTGAAAATTAAAACACATGTCGGATTGATATTTTTCTTGGAAAATTATTTATTTTTGGAGTCGTGAAGTTTTAGTTTGATTTTGCTTTTTTTATTGAAGCTCAAAACAATCTATAGATAAGTGTATTATGTATATTTGCCCAATAAATGGGAAAAGTCATTTTGTGGATGGAGGAAAGTGTTAATTTTCGCATCCACAAACAGCATTTTTGTTGACTAATGAGATTTTAATTAAAAATATTTTTTCTATGATCGAGTGTTTTATGTCCTTAAACCAAGGAAAAGTGGGGGTTTGGGGATATGGGAGATTTTTCTTGTGATAGCAAAATGGCTCGGGTTAAGGTTTTGAAAGAGCCCTTTTTTGATATCCCAATAACAAGGCCTTGTTTTTGGCGTCTCATGTCAATAACAACCCCTTGTTTTTGACACTTCTAACTAATCACCTTCAAGATATTCCTTCCAAAACTCTCTGCAGAAGCAGGATCAGTCGCCGTCACGATATGGCCATCTACCACCGAAGGTTCTCTAACATACGTAACCGCATGCTCCTCAAATATCCCGTTCAACTTATCATCACCATCCCAGCCGGTGGCTTTCTTGCTACCCAGCACCCCAGCTTTAGCTAGAATTCTAGATGATATGCATATAGAACCATAGGGCTTACTTAATGCCATGAGCTCTTGTAAGATTTTATGGACTTCAGGTGTATCTAACCAGGTAAGTGCTCCGGGGCCTCCTATGATAAACAGCCCGTCTATGGTTTGTGGGTTTATTCGGTCGATGGTAAGATCTACCGTGGTGGTAGAGCCATCTTTTGCAGTGGCAGTACCGGGCTTGTCACTTGCGGTGAGTACGTTTATGTTCTGTTGTAGTAAGACGTCTTTAGTAACGCCATATTCTACTGGTTGGTAGCCGTCACTGGCTACTAATAATACAATAGTTTTTGCCATGGTTTGTCCTTTGGTTTAACTTCTTCTTACTGGTAGTGTACCAAGAGATGGGCTATACTAGCAAGAGTTTGAACTCTATCATTGTAGGAAAGAATGAGGTATGATTAGTAAGTGTCTGTTAAGTGTAATAGTTACCGTATCGTGTACGGCTTCAGAGGCTACACGGGTGAAGCGTTTAGCAACTTATGCAGGTAGAACATTAGAACCTAAGGTAACAGGAGATCTCTTGAAGCAGGTAGCTCAAGAAACGTATACGCTTACACAAAGTAACCAACAACCGCTGCTGTTTAAGCACTATCCAGCATTAGCAGGTACCATAAGCTATGTAAGCCTTGCTGATCTTCCTACGCCAGTTGTGCAAGCTAAGGCCTTTGGGAGCAGAATTGGTGCCTGTCTCTATATCAAAGATGATGGTAAGACCGGCACATCAAGACTCATTGGCGGAAACAAAGTGAGAAAGCTAGAGTTTATACTGGCAGATGCCCTAGCCCATGATGCTGATACCATACTCACGTTTGGCTATGCTGGCTCTAATCATGTACTTATTACCGCTGCTTATGCACAGTCATTAGGCCTGAAGGCCATAGGTATACTCAGGGATCAGCCAAACTCTGGCACCGTTAGGCGCAACCTACTTCTTCATGGAGCCTATCAGACTGAGCTTGTCTATAAGCCAACAAAGAGAGCTTCTTACCAAGAGACAGCACGACAGTTTCAGCTGCATAAGCAGAGCACGGGTAAGTACCCCTATATTATTCCTACCGGAGGCTCAATGCCTTTAGGAGTGCTTGGCTATATTAATGCGGTATTTGAGCTTAAGCAACAAATAGATCAAGGCCTCATGCCAGAGCCTAAGGTGATCTTTGTAGCAGCAGGCTCTGGTGGCACCTCTGCTGGGCTCTTACTTGGCCTGCAGGCAACAGGGCTATCAAGTAAGCTTGTTGCTATTCACGTTGAGCCTGAGGAGGAACCGCTTGAGATGAAGAAGCTGATTCTTGAGCTCTGTAAGGAGACCAGTGAGTATCTTCAAGCCAAAGATGCAACGTTTGCTCCGTTTAAGGAGAGTAACCAACTTGAAGTACTTACCACCTTCGGTGGAATCGGCTATGGAGAGCCGTTAAAAGAAGCTCTGCTTCTTGCAGAGCAGTTTAAAGATGATGAGGGCATTGTGCTTGATCCTACGTATACCTCAAAGGCTTTGTATGGTATGTGTTCTTATCTCAAAGAACAGGGCTTAGAGCATGAGCCGGTACTGTTCTGGAACACGTTCTGTGGGGATGACTTTTCTGGAATTATTAAGGATGTTGAGTATCAGAAGTTGCCGAAGGCGTTTCATAAGTACTTTGAGACACATGTTGAGTGAGTTGATGATACGTAAGGTTGTTTCTAGTAATGGGCTCCTTTTCAGGGGTGATGGTAATGGCCTTTGTGCCTAATGATATCGTAGCGGGTTTGGTAACCAGTATGATCTTTGTTTGATACTGCTGAGTGTTCTTAAGAAGCTGCTCCCAAGCATGCCAACCATTGTTCTTAAGGGTTCCGGTAAAAGAAGGTAGGTAGATTGCTCCTACCGGAAATGATTCCACCAGTCTTGCGAGTGACTTAAACACCATAATTGAAGGCTTGGCTACTATAAGGTTAAGGTGCGTTACTCCCTGTTTATTAAGCTGAGGTATCAGACTAAACGTTATCTGCTTGGGTGCTGAGAGCCTTCTGCCAAGTATACCAGGATCTATGATAATTCCCTGAGAGCCTGATTGATAGAGCGTAAGCTCCTTATCTAAGAACCGTAGCTGTGTTGCTGTTTCTCCTTGTAGTCGTGGTATGAGATACCCGGCGAGGACTATAAGTAGTATAAAAAAGTAGATACGCGTGGCTCTTGAGAGCTGCTTATGAAGTAGGCTGGCCAATACAAGTAGGGGGAGTACAATAGTTACCCAGTGAGGTGGGTGAGTAAGAACAAAGAGCCAGGATCTATGGCCTGAGTTGAGGGTATACCACCAAACGGTGGTCAAGAGTTCTAAAAGACTGCTTAGGGGCCAGTGGGGCACTGAGAGCAGCTCGGTAAAAAAGAGTAACGATGAGAGCAAGAGAAACAGCAATAAAAAGGGAGCAAATAAGAGATTGCCTAGAAAGAGTGCAGGAGAAAGAGGAAGGCCTGCTTGATACAGCAAGGGCCAGGCGGTGAGGGTAATAACGAGCTGGAGATGAAGGTAGGACTGCAGGTAAGGACCGAGTCTTGAGAGTTGGTGATAAAAGAGTTTTTTGAGATACATAGAAAGTCCTCACGGGTTTGGCGAGGATATATATATTATACTCTTTATATGGTATTCTGAAAAGAGGTACGTCACTTAAAGGAGTCTTATGCAATTGATGTTAACCTTAGAGAAAGACTTGTTAGAAGAGATTATTGATCTTGCTAAGAAGCAGAATAAAACTCCTTCTGAAATAGCTGGTGAGCTTATTGGTAAAGCAATTGAGCATCGTGAAGATAAGACGTTATCTTTGTTAGCAGATACCTTAGAAGATGAAGAGACAGTATCTCATGAAGACGCTTGGTAATAAACTCTTCCCAAGTGAGATAGGTTTATAGTATAGTCATAAAAAGGATGAGGCAATGGCAAATATACCCCATTTAAAACGTAAGGCCTATGCCCTACGTAGATTATCAGTTCTGGCGACTAGCGAGGCAGGATCAGGTCACCCCACCTCGTGTTTATCTGCTGCAGATATCGTAGCAGCATTATTTTTTCACGCAATGAAGTTTGATCCTGCAGATCCCAGTAATCCAAGTAACGATAGATTTATACTCTCAAAAGGGCATGCAGCCCCCGTATTATATGCTGTCTGGAAAGAGCTAGGAGCTCTTTCAGAGGAAGAGCTTATGCAACTGAGAAAGTTTGATTCTCCATTAGAAGGACACCCGGTGTCACGGTTTGTCTACAATGAAGCAGCTACGGGATCTTTAGGCTGTGGCTTTTCTGTTGGGCTGGGGATGGCATTAAGTAGTAAACTTAATAAGATACCGTTTTATACCTATGTACTTCTTGGTGATAGTGAGATGACTGAAGGGTCAGTCTGGGAAGCTATAGAAATGGCTGAGTTCTATAAAGCAACTAATCTGGTGGCTATTGTGGATATGAATAGACTAGGACAAACAACAGAAACCATAGATGACCATGACCCTGAAAAACATGCTAAGAGATGGCAAGGGTTTGGGTGGCGCACCATCTGTATTGATGGCCATAACATGCAAGAGATTGTAACTGCCTTAGATAAAGCAAGAGAACCTCAGGAAAAGCCGGTAGTTATTATTGCTCGAACCTATAAAGGCTATGGCCTTGAGGGTATAGAAGATGCTGAAGGGTATCATGGCAGAGCGATACCAAAAGAGCAACTACCTGAAGTTCTTAAGAAATTAGAAGAGCGGTTTAAGGAGGATGCAGTGCCAGATGCAGTGCAAAAGGAGGTAGCGAAGCTACCTCCCTATGTTCCTAAACCAAGACCTACTATTGAGTTTGAACGACCGAAGTGTCCCTACACTAAGCAAACGAAGTTAGCGACACGGAAGGCGTTTGGTGAGAGTATGGCTTTGTATGGTGAACAGCTAAAGAACATGCTGTCCTTAGATGCTGAAGTAAAGAACTCAACGTTTGCCCAAACGTTTGAAGCACGATTCCCCGAAAGGTTTATTCAGTGCTTTGTTGCTGAGCAAAATATGATAGGTATGGGTGTAGGCTTAGAAGCCAGAGGATTTGTACCGGTCTGTTCTACGTTTGCTTCATTTATGACCAGAGCTCATGACCAAATCAGAATGGCAGCCATTAATAAGACGCCCCTGAGGTTAGCAGGATCCCATGCAGGCGTTTCTATAGGGCAAGATGGCCCTTCTCAAATGGGCCTTGAAGATATTGCTTTAATGCGGGCATTGCCCGAGAGTATCGTACTGTACCCCTGTGATGCGGTGAGTACCTATCATCTTTTGTATAGAGCATTACAGTACCAAGAGGGCATTAGTTACCTCAGGTTAACGCGAGCAGATACCCAGGTGGTCTATGAGCCTGATACTGAATTTACTATTGGGGGGTTGCAGGTACTTAAGCACCATACTGATGATAAGGTGTGTATAGTAGCTGCAGGAATTACCGTGTATGAGGCCTTGAAGGCCCATGAAGTGCTCAAGCAGCAAGGCATTGCGGTGACGGTGATAGATCTGTATAGTATTAAGCCGCTTGATACAAAGCGGCTATTAGAGCATGCTCGTAAGACCGGCAAGGTGATCACCGTTGAGGATCATTATCTGCAAGGGGGCCTTGGTGAGGCGGTCTGTTATGCCTTAAGAAATGAGGCTATCAGGATAGAAGTGTTGGCGGTTGATAAGATGTCCCGTTCAGGGGCACCTGAGGAGCTGCTGGCGTATCATGGAATCGATCATACGGCGATTGTTAAGAAGGTTAAAGAGTTGCTGTAGTATCTGTATTGTCTTGCTTTACGAGTTTTTTTGGGTTGGCTTTCTTAGAGCCTGTTCTGAGTGGTTGGGGCGCCTAGATCTGCTTCTGGTAGATGGTAATAGGAGGGGTGGTAAGAGCCTCTCCGATAGCCTCTCTGGTAGAGTGTTTGGAGCTGTTTTCATAGTTTTTCAAGGCTATAAGTCCCCTTTAGCTTGTTTCTTTAGTTTGTCTCTATGGTTTACTTGATATGCTTCTTATTTGTACTTGTAGGAGGGTGATTCCAGGCGCTTTGAAAGTATTTGGTGAAAAAGTATTGACATAGTTTCAATCTGTGATATTATAGAAACAATATAAGTAAGAAAATAACTATTATGATAGGCATTAATATGAAAAAATCAACAAAAGCACTTATAACAGCAGTATTTGCTGCTATTGCCGTGACAACCCAAGCAATGGACTCTCCTGTCAGAAGAACAACTCGTCAAGATCAATTAAATCTTGATAGGGCTACAGCCTTATCATTGCAGAATTACTATAATGCTGTTCCTCAACGACCAGTTCAAAATCAACAACAAGATGATGCCTTGCAAAGGGCTCTTGAGTTGTCAGCTCAAGAGTATGAGCGTGAAGTTGCTTCAAGAGAAGCACGGGTTGCTCAGCAAGAGAAGGAAGAGATTGAAAAAGCTCAACGTCTTTCGATTAAAAGGCTTAATGAAGAGCTTCTTATTAATGCAGTAAAAGATCGAGCTACTCTTGCTTATATTCAGAAGTTTCTTGATCAGGGAGCAGAGATAGAAGCTTGTGATTCACGAGGGATTACTTCTCTTATGTGGGCTGCGAGACATGGCTTTATTGATGCTGTTAACCATTTAATAAAGGCTGGCGCTTATATAGAAGCTCGGGATCAGTGGGGCCAAACAGCACTTAATCATGCTGCAGCTACAGGGCATACTGGGTGTCTGACCACACTTCTTGATCAAGGAGCTAATATTGAAGCTGTTTGTAACACAGAAGAAACTCCTCTTCATATAGCGTCTGGGCATGGAAGAATTGAGTGTATGAAAGTTCTCATTGAGTATGGCGCAAATATAGATGCTCAGGATGAAAAAGGTAATACTCCCTTAGCTTACGCTGTTATGCACAATAAAAAGAATGCAGCTGAATTTCTTATAGATAGTGGTGCAAATGCATTGCTTCCCAATTATCAAGGAGTAGCTTCGTTTGAAAAAGCTATAACTAGAAGAAGGTTAAATTTTCCTCTGTGTATATTGCTTGCCAATAGTGGGGTTCCTTTTAAGCCATATTTCTTAAGTGTTGCAGCAAATCGTAATTCTATAGACCTAGCCCGGACCATCATTAGTAATATATGGCTTCTGTGTCCCTCAGAGCAAGAGATGAAACCGCGATATGCTCGTCTTAAAACTGGTCTGTTGTGTATTAATAGGGTTTCAGATTCTCCTCTACCCAAGGATGTTAGACGGCTAATACTCTGTAGCGATTCAGAGCTTGAAATAGATCTATTGTGGGTGTTTTATTATCGCTTGTGTAAGGGTGATGCCTTAAATAAATTTCAACTGAATCTGCTAAAACAAAGGGTTCCAGAGTATATGATGAATCATTTAAAGCCTTATTTAGTTAGACTTTTTTTAGAGACAGTTTATTCTGGTGCAGGAACAAGTCCTAAGTTTATAAGTATCTTTGATCCTAGTACCCTAGAGTCAAACTTTGGGCAGGCAATACGAACTAATGTTATAAACAGACTTAATGCTTTACAGCATAAGGCATTAACAAATAATGAAACTAAGGAAAACAAATGAAAATGAAACTAAGTATAGCCGTAGTTGCGGTACTCACCCTAACAGCACAGGCAATGCAGAGTCCCTTAAGGCTTCCTCACAATGAACAGGAAGCGTTAAATAGGGCGATAGCCTTGTCATTGCAGAATCAATATAATGCTGTTCCTCAACGACCAGTTCAAATTCAACAACAAGATGATGACATGCAAAGGGCTCTTGAGTTGTCAGCTCAAGAGTATGAGCGTGAAGTTGCTTCAAGAGAAGCACCGGTTGCTCAGCAAGAGAAGGAAGAGCTTGAAGAAGCTCAACGTCTTTCGATTAAAAAGCTTAATGAAGAGTTTGTTAATGCAGTAAAAAATCGAGCTGTTGTTGCTGATATTCAGGAGTTTCTTGATCAGGGAGCAGATATAGAAGCTTGTGATTCAGATGGGGTTACTTCTCTTATGTGGGCTGCGAGAATTGGCTTTATTGATGCTGTTAACCAGCTAATAAAGGCTGGCGCTACTATAGAAACTCGGGATATGGATGGCCGAACAGCACTTATGCATGCTACAGCTAAAGAGAATAGTGGGTGTCTGACTAGGCTTCTTGATCAAGGAGCTGATATAGAAGCTGTTGATTCAGATGGGCTTACTTCTCTTATATGGGCTGCGAGAATTGGCTTTCTTGATATTGTTAACCAGTTAATAAAGGCTGGCGCTAATATAGAAGCTCGGGATAGGTGGGACCAAACAGCACTTACTTATGCTGCAGCTAGAAGGCATACTGGATGCCTTATCGCGCTTCTTGGTCAAGGAGCTAATAGTGAAGCTGTTGATAACAAAAAAGAAACCCCTCTTCATAGAGTGTCTGGGAATGGAAGCATCGAGTGTATGAAAGTTCTCATTGAGTATGGCGTAAATATAGATGCTCAGGATGAAAAAGGTAATACTCCCTTAGCTCGAGCTGTTATGAATAATAAAAAGAATGCATCTGAACTTCTTATAAATAGTGGTGCAAATGCATTACTTCCAAATTATAGGGGTGTAGCTCCGTTTGAAGAAGCCATGACTAAGCCTAGAAGAAGTTTAAATTTTCCTCTGTGTATAGTGCTTACCAATAGTGGGGTTCCTTTTAAGCGACATTTCTTAAGTTTTGCAGCAATTCTTAATTCTATAGACCTAGCCCGGGCCATCATGAGTAATATATGGCTTCTGTGTCCCTCAGAGCAAGACATGAATACGCGATATGCTCGTCTAAAAACTGGTCTGTTGTGTATTAATAGGGCTTCAGATTCTCCTCTACCCAAGGATGTTAGACGGCTAATACTCTGTAGTGATTCAGAGCTTGCAATGGATCTAGTATTGGTGTTTTATTATCGCTTGTGTAAGGGTGATGCCTTAAATAAATTTCAACTGAATCTGCTAAAACAAAGGGTTCCAGAGTATATGATGAATCATTTAAAGTCTCATTTAAAGTCTCGGTCTTTTTTAGAGATGGCTTCTTATGATGTAAGAGGAAAGCCTGAGTTTATAAGTATCTTTAATCCTAGTGCCCTAGAGTCAAACTTTGGACAGGCAATACGAACTAATGTTATAAACAGACTTAATGCTTTGCAGCATAAGGCATTAACAAATAATGAAACTAAGGAAAACAAATGAAAATGAAACTAAGTATAGCCGCAGTTGCGGTACTCACCCTAACAGCACAGGCAATGCAGGATCAGTATAATGCTGCTCCTCAACGACCAGTTCAAAATCAACAACAAGATGATGACTTGCAAAGGGCTCTTGAGTTATCAGCTCAACAGTATGAGCGTGAAGTTGCTTCAAGAGAAGCACTGGTTGGTCAGCAAGAGAAGGAAGAGCTTGAGAAAGCTCAACGTCTTTCGAATGAAAAGCTTAATGAAGAGTTTGTTAATGCAGTAAAACATCGAGATGCTGTTGCTGCTACTGATATTCAGGAGTTTCTTGATCAGGGAGCAGATATAGAAGCTTGTGATTCAGATGGGCTTACTTCTCTTATGTTTGCTGCGGAATATGGCTTTATTGATGCTGTTAACCATTTAATAAAGGCTGGCGCTAATATAGAAGCTGTTGCTAACACAGGAGAAACTCCTCTTCATATAGCGTCTGGGCATGGAAGAGTTGAGTGTATGAAAGCTCTCATTGATTATGGCGCAAATATAGATGCTCAGGATGAAGAAGGGAATACTTCCTTAGCTCGAGCTGTTGAGAATAATAAAAGAAATGCAGTTGAACTTCTTATAAATAGTGGTGCAAATGCCTTGCGTCACATAGCTCGAGCTATTGAGAATAATGAAAGAAATGCAGTTGAGCTTCTTATAAATAGTGGTGCAAATGCCTTGCTTCCCGATTATAAGGGAGTAACTCCGTTTGAAAAAGCTATGATTGGAAGAAGTACAAATTTTCCTCTGTGTATATTGCTTGCCAATAGTGGAGTTCTTTTTAAGCCACATTTCTTAACTGTTCTAGTCTTAACTGAAGAAGTAAGTTGTAATTCTATAGACCTAGCCCGGACCATCATGAGTAATATATGGCTTATGTGTCCCTCAGAGCAAGACATGAAAGCGCGATATGCTCGTCTAAAAACTGGTCTGTTGTGTATTAATAGGGTTTCAGATTCTCTTATACCCAAGGATGTTAGACGGCTAATACTCTGTAGTGATTCGGAGCTTGCAATGGATCTAGTACTGGTGTTTTATTATCGCTTGTGTAAGGGTGATGTCTTAAATAAATTTCAGCTGAATCTGCTAAAACAAAGGCTTCCAGTGTATTTGATGAATGATTTAAAGTCTCATTTAGAGAAGGTTTCTAAAGTTGCAAGATCTGAGCCTAAGTTTACAAGTATCTTTGATCCTAGCACCCTAGAATCCAGCTTTGGGCATGCAATACGAACTAATATTATAAACAGACTTAATGCTTTGCAACAGAAGGCATTAGCAAATAATGAAACTAAGGAAAACAAATGAAAATGAAACTAAGTATAGCTGCAGTTGCGGTACTCACCCTAACAGCGCAGGCAATGCAGAGTCCCTTAAGGTTTCCTCACAATGAACAGGAAGCGTTAAATAGTGCGATGGCCATGTCATTGCATGATCAGTATAATGCTGTTCCTCAACGACCAGTTCAAATTCAACAGCAAAATGATGATTTGCAAAGGGCTCTTGAGTTATCAGCTCAAGAGTATGAGCGTGAAGTTGCTTCAAGAGAAGCACAGGTTGCTCAGCAAGAGAAGGAAGAGCTTGAAGAAGCTCAACGTCTTTCGATTAAAAAGCTTAATGAAGAGTTTGTTAATGCAGTAAAACATCGAGCTACTGTTGCTGCTACTGATATTCAGGAGTTTCTTGATCAGGGAGCAAATATAGAAGCTTGTGATTCAGAAGGGCTTACTTCTCTTATGTTGGCTGCGAGACTTGGCTTTCTTGATATTGTTAAGCATTTAACAAAGGCTGGCGCTAATACAGAAACTCGGGATAAGTGGTGGGGCCAAACAGCACTTAATCATGCTGCAGTTATGGGGAATATTGGGTGTCTGACCACGCTTCTTGATCAAGGAGCTGATACTGAAGTTGTTGATAACAAAAAAGCAACCCCTCTTCATAGAGCGTCTGGGTGGGAAAGAGTTGAGTGTATGAAAGCTCTCATTGATTATGGCGCAAATATAGATGCTCAGGATGAAAATGGTGATACTCCCTTAGCTCGAGCTGTTATGAATAATAAAAAGAATGCAGCTGAACTTCTTATAAATAGTGGTGCAAATGCCTTGCTTCCCGATTATAAGGGAGTAACTCCGTTTGAAAAAGCTATGATTGGAAGAAGTATAAATTTTCCTCTGTGTATATTGCTTGCCAATAGTGGGGTTCCTTTTAAGCCACATTTCTTAACTGTCCTAGTCTTACCTATGTCAGTAAGTCGTAATTCTATAGACCTAGCCCGGGCCATCATTAGTAATATATGGCTTCTGTGTCCTTCAGAGCAAGAGATGAAGCCGCGATATGCTCGGCTAAAAACTGTGCTGTTGTGTATGAATAGGGTTTTAGGTTCTACTATTATACCCAAGGATGTTAGAAGGCTAATACTCTGTAGTGATTCAGAGCTTGCAATGGATCTAGTACTGGTGTTTTATTATCGCTTGTGTAAGGGTGATGCCTTAAATAAATTTCAGCTGAATCTGCTAAAGCAAAGGCTTCCAGAGTATTTGATGAATAATTTAAAGTCTGATTTAGATATAGCTTTTTTAGAGACAGTTTATTCTGGTGTAGGAAGAAATCCTAAGTTTATAAGTATCTTTGACCGTAGTACCCTAGAGTCAAACTTTGGGCAGGCAATACGAACTAATATTATAAACAGACTTAATGCTTTGCAACAGAAGGCATTAGCAAATAATGAAACTAAGGAAAACAAATGAAAATGAAACTAAGTATAGCCGCGGTTGCGGTACTCACCCTAACAGCGCAGGCAATGCAGAGTCCCTTAAGGTTTCCTCACAATGAACAGGAAGCGTTAAATAGGGCGATAGCCATGTCATTGCGAGATCAGTATAATGCTGTTCCTCAACGACCAGTTCAAATTCAACAACAAGATGATGACTTGCAAAGGGCTCTTGAGTTATCGGCTCAACAGTATGAGCGTGAAGTTGCTTCAAGAGAAGCATGGGTTGCTCAGCAAGAGAAGGAAGAGCTTGAAGAAGCTCAACGTCTTTCGATTAAAAAGCTTAATGAAGAGCTTATTACTGCAATAAAAAATCGAGCTACTCTTACTGATATTCAGGAGTTTCTTGATCAGGGAGCAGATATAGAAGCTTGTGATTCACAAGGGCTTACTTCTCTTATGTGGGCTGCGAAACTTGGCTTTCTTGATGTTGTTAACCATTTAATAAAGGCTGGCGCTTATATAGAAGCTCGGGATCAGTATGGCCAAACAGCACTTAATCATGCTGCAGCTAAAGGGCATACTGGATGCCTTATCGCGCTTCTTGATCATGGAGCTAATATTGAAGTTGTTTCCAATACAAAAGAAACTCTTCTTCATACAGCGTCTAGGCATGGAAGAATTGAGTGTATGAAAGTTCTCATTGCGTATGGCGCAAATATAGATGCTCAGGATGAAGAAGGGAATACTCCCTTAGCTCGATCTGTTATGAATAATAAAAATAATGCAGCTGAACTTCTTATATATAGTGATGCAACTGTTTTTCTTCCCGATTATAGGGGAGTATATTTGTTTGACAAAGCTATGATTGGAAGAAGTATAAATTTGCCTTTGCGTATGTTGCTTGCCAAAGGCGTAATCTTTAACATCCTTAGTAATATATGGCCTACGCTTTGTCCTTCAGAGCAAGACATGAATACGCGATATGCTCGTCTAAAAACTGGTCTGTTGTGTATTAATAGGGTTTCAGATTCTCCTATACCCAAGGATGTTAGACGGCTAATACTCTGTAGTGATTCAGGGCTTTCAATGGATCTAGAGGTGGTGCTTTATTATCGCTTGTATAAGGGTGATGCCTTAACTAATTTTCAGCTGAATCTACTAAAACAAAGGATTTCAGAGGATTTGATGAATGCCATTCATAATGGCATTATGAATGATGTTATGATTGCTTTTGTTAGGGCAGGTTTTGAGCCTGAGTGTATAAGTTTTTTTGGCTTTAGCCTAGAATCAGATTTTGGGCAGGCAATACGAACTAAGATTATAGGCGGACTTAATGCATTACAGCATAAGGCATTAACAAATAATGAAACTAAGGAAAACAAATGAAAATGAAACTACTAGCAGCTTTAACTGCTTTAACCTTAACAACCCAAGCAATGGACTCTCCTGTCAGAAGAACAACTGTTCAAGAACAGCGTGATCTAGATAGGGCGATAGCTATGTCATTGCAGGGTCAGTATAACCAGCGCAATGTTCTCTCTGAAGAAGATGAGATGGCGCTTGTTATGGCAAGGTCATTAAAGGAACATGATGATAGTAAGCAGGAAGCAGGTCCGCCTATTCAAGAGGATGATCTTGATGTGC
>SDBV01007310.1_pt1 | contig 15136 bp, 15 predicted proteins | sample 2277081 | NCBI WGS metagenome assembly SDBV01 (sample SAMN10402039, study PRJNA504765) | marine sediment metagenome | isolation source: marine sediment core GS10_PC15, 223 cmbsf | place: Arctic Ocean: Southern Knipovich Ridge | collected 2010
TTTATATATTTATGTAATAAGCTCGAAATAAGCGTCTGATACGGTATTCCTTCTTCAAGAGCTTTTTTCTGTAATTCCTTTAAGTCTCTTTCCGACATTCTAATATTTACTCTTTTATCTTTCTTTAGCGTATTGGCTGCATACTCTTGATACCGTTCTTTTTCTTCTTCTAAATTCTCAATACTTTGCCATTCTCCTTTCTCTATACTTTCCAGTATTTCTAATTCTTCCCGAGTATATTCTATCTTCATTTCTTTGTTCCTCCCAAGTATTCTTTCTTCAGTTTTCGGCTAGGAATAATTGTTATAAGGAAAACTTCATTCTCATCTTCAACGAACGGCACATAATAAACATATTCATTAATTTCCAATATAAATACTCTCTGATTTGGATATTTCCGCCTGTTTGGGTTATCAACAATATCTAAGACTTCACCGCTATTTATTTGAAAAAGTGCATCCTCGAATGCAATTCCTCTCTCCCGCTTTAATTTTAGATTTTTTCCATTGTTCCAGGAAATCTGTTTCACTAATATATATTAGCACATTGTGTGCATATTAGCAACACCCTCACTTTTACTGCTTGCAATCTAAAGTCGATAAATTTCTTCTGCTTTTTCTGACAGTAATTCGACCGAATTATTGGATCTCTAGGTCTCCACATTTTAGGCGGTAGAACATTAAGCTCAGGGGCGCCAGTTTTACGGCGTCCCCTGCAGCGACTGGTTCGATGATTCCTATTCTTTGACGCACAGGTATTCAGCATACATCGGATCGGGATACCCCGCCTTTTGGATTTCGAAGCCGGTATGCTGCAGGAGGGCCTCCATTGCAAACCCGAAAGTGCTGTGTTCGCCTCGGATATGGGCCTCAAACTGCTCTTTCGAGAATCCCCTGTCCTTGCTTTCAATCCAGTGCTGTACGTGTACTGCATGTTCGGCTGGAGCAAAGGAAAAGACGACGTCCTTCAAAAAGAGCCGACCGCCAGGTACCAGTAGATCGTGCATTCTCGCTAAGGCCACAGCTTTCCAAGCATCTGGAAGGTGGTGCAAGGCAAACTTCGCGATGATCCAGTCTACGGGGGATTCAGTATGCTCGTAGGTCAGAAATCCAGCATGAAAGGTATCCACATTCATCAGGCCAAGCTTTGTGGCACGGGATGTCGTATATTCGAGCATCGCTTCAGACCCCCCCCCTGCGATAATTTCTGCGTGCTCCGTTTGTGCCTCTCAATCCTGGACTTAATGGCGCGGTTGCGTGGAACGATATGTTCTGTGCAATTTCACTTTCTTCTCTTAATAGCATCGACGTGATTCAATCGCACGATTTTCTACACTCCTTTTACTTTCTCAAGTCGCTCTGCAACCCAAACCTTGATTATGGATTGTCTCGGAACGCCAAGACGTCTGGCTTCTCTGTCCAATGATTTAATCATCCAGAGCGGGAAATCTACGTTGACACGTCGGATCTTCTGTCCTGGCCTTCTAGCGCCGGCCATATCAAGATATTTAGTGATGTCTTCACCGGCTTCAAAGTATCTGTCAAACTCTTCAGCTTTCATATATTTCTATCTCCTCCTTGCGCGACCGACGGACCGAGATAATCCGCGTTCTGTCTCCACGGTATGTAATCACAGCCGACCAGTGCTCATCACCTATTGTTCCGATTGCGAGGAATCTTGGCTCATCCGTAGTTCGTGCTGGGATTTCTATCAAACCTTGATCGCTCCATAGAGTTTGGGCATCTTCAAAATCGATCCCGTGCTTTCGTTTGTTTGCACGGCTTTTTTTCAGATCGAATTCAAACTCCATGGTATAAAATTTATACCATAATGCTTCCGGAGTCAAGGTCGTTGCACGGTACTTTCACAGGACGGATGAAATCTGATGAGCATACAGCCTTATCTAGTTCAAAAACCAACCTGAAAGCTAAGCTGGAATTCACAGGAGCATTGGAAGAGGAATCAGAGTTGTACCCCGAGAGCAGTATAGAGTGCTAAAATGCACAGAACGCTAAGTTTACGCGCCGCGTTATGTCAGCAATTTTAGCAGTTAGATTTAGTTGCAGCTCATCCCGGCATCATCTTTCATGCTTCGCACCCGCGTTCGCCAAGCGGTCGCGTGGAACGATATGTTGAGACGCCATCGGAACTCATAACTCCCTCATCTTGCCAGGTTTCTGCAGGTCAGTCCGAAACACTGCTATATCTGACCTCAGCGATTCCTTCGAAGTGTGAGTCTTGTGTCCAAAATATAGCTGAATGTTCACGTGCGGTTAGTCTTCTTCCCCCGGTTTGGTAGACACCATCTTGCTTGCAACGGCATCTCACTGGATTTACGATGGGAGACACCTCGAAGCTAACGCCTAATCATGATAATTTAGGATAGCTAAATGTCAGGACGTTGTCCGGAAATGTCACCCCAGGCGAACCTCTGACATCTAGCGACATCTCCCAGCATTCTCTACGTTGGCTCACCACCCATCTGACTTAGATTAATCGAAAAGAATGACATCATTCCAAGATTTCCTCAAAATACGGAATCGACGACTCATCATCATGTATAGCGCTTCATCAGCACTCCGACAGAACGATGCCTCGTCTTGCTCTGAATGGCTTTGATCTTCATGCCGGATTTATAGAGGCAAGTTGTGTAAGAACGTCTGAACAAGTGGGGTGTGAAATTGATAGCCCTTCCTATTATCCCCGACCTTCCAGCCGTCTCACCGATTTTTTTGATTCCATTCCATAAAGCGTGATACGATAGCGGTCTAGGTAGGTCTCCCGTATATCTCGGGAAAGTCCAAAATAGAGCATCCTCGGATCTCGGCTCCCGCTGGAAATGACTTTTGAAATAATCCAAACAAGCTTCAACAGCTGGACCGTACAATTCCTGTTCAGCCTCGCTGCCTCCCTTCTCGATGAACCGCGCAGACCAACGCCCTTCGAAGCGCTCCACATCTCTCCAGCGAAGCTGCAGAGCTCAGAGCCCCGGAGCCCAGAGGTGACCAGCATATAAACAATTGCATAATCCGCCCTACTCCTCACAGAGGAGTTCTTCCTTAACCAGAGAAGAAGCCCCTTCAGTTCGTCAATCGAGAGAGCCTTTCTGCTTGGGCTTTTCCTATTCGACCGGTTTAGCTTCCGATGTAATTTTTTGCCCATCATCACAAATGGGCTCGTCAAGATCCGGTCAAAATTTTTCCTATTCCTCGCGGCAAGAAAAGGCTCAGTAATATTTACCCCGGGGGCAAAATGCCCTTCACCCAATCTTCGAACAGCAATTCCAGGATTTCTGTGATACGTATGAACAAACATATGTCGACCGCAATGGAAAGTGTCGCCTCGATCGCATCATGCAAGTGGGGAAACATTTCCTCACCTGCGACGATTACATGCAGGGCGTCGCAAGAGTACATAAAAAAGAGAATTTAAAAAATTGATGTATTCCGATGCGTCAGGAATAGGAACAACGCCTATGTCCATCCCCTCCTGATATCAGGAAGGGATGGCATTTCAACTAATTTATAGGACCTGAGGACTAAGCTTTCCTGGGCATGAGAACCCAGAGAACGATTGCCACCAGAAATAAAGCGGGAATATCACCATAGAAGTTAGCCCTTTCAGTCGTATCTACTATAGCTTGAACCAGCATTATGCCACCATGAACGATGCTTGAAAAGATCGTGAACCATATAAGGCTCAGATTAGCCAGGGGGTCCTTTGCTGCTCTTATCAAAAACACACCCAGGGTTGCATAAACACCAATAATCATCAATTCGTATTCAGGTTGGCGGGGCATCCATGACCAGCCTGAAGGATGTATCCATTGCATCATTGCATAGATTCCTACGACATAAATGACACCGAACACCCATAGAGCAATCTTTAGATACTTTAGCTTTGCTTCATTTCCCATTTCCATACTCCTAAATAGATAGTTTTAAAATATGCTATACATTAGCAATATGGTAATGTAAGTAAATTAATTCTCAATGTCAAATAATATCTAGCGAAACCTCCCTTATCTCAAAACGCCCCAGTACTTTTAGGGACACCACCTACCCCGAAAAGATTGAAGGAAAGCCCCTTCACGCTCGAAGTTTAAGAGGGTTGGGTGGCTGAAACGGCCAGATTCTCCGGATTCGCTCATAAACAGCCTTAGAGAGGGATCCCGCAGCGGCCCCGTTTCCTGCGGTGGAGCCGTCTTGGAGGTTGCACGGGAATATGGCATGATTGCGTTATCACAAAAACTTGGAGGATATAGAAATGAAACCTGCAATATTTATTATTATCATGACCGTTCTGTTGGGAAGCTGCGCCACCATTCATCCCTTTCCCTTAATAGATGCGGCAGAGAAAGGCCAGATCGAAAGAGTAAAAGCCTTACTCGAAGCGGGCGCTGATGTGAATGCGAAAGCAAATGACGGCCGGATAGCCTTGATGTGGGCAGAGGATTCTGGTCACAACGAAATAGTTGAAATACTCAAGAAGGCTGAAGCTAAGGAATAAACCGCCAGAAATGACATGATTTAAAGATCGGCTTTCCCCGCTGTAACTCTCTCGAGGACGGCCTAAAACACCCAGATCCGGCTGAGATGTGGATAACGACGTTTTAAGGCTCCTTTGCCCTCCGGACGTTTACGGGGGTCGTTTTTCCACAAAAGCCTCAATACGAACCACAGCCATATAGAAAGTAGGCCATCCTCTTTGACGGTGACTTCCCGCGGGCACCCCCCCCCCGAGGGAGAGGCTATACCGGCTCCTGAAATGTCGTGCCCCCGCAGGAGCCTCCAGTAGCCGGTATAGATCCTCACTCCTTGACTTCGCTCTTCTCCCTGGTCGCCGTCACCCCTATCATGGCGCTCAATCTCATCCGATCTATAGTATGCAATCGATCCACGGGACCCCGGCTGTTCAAATCTATCAGTATTTCCTGCTCAGACTTACCCTTGTTGCGCTCCAGCTTGCTCATCTCACGTATCAAGTCCTCCAATTTCGTCCATTTCTTTCTCATGTTAAACCTCTCAAAACCGTTTTGATGTTTCAACGATTATCTAAAGCCAGGATCTTATCGAAGTACGGAGCAGTAGACTCCACACTATCCAGGTAGTGTTTCGCCAGGGTCTCGATGCTTGCATGTCTCGTAGCTCCCTGGACCGCCCGTATATCCATGCCCGCCTTGAACAGCAGCGTTGCGAAGGTCCGCCGGAACAGATGAGCAGAGAACTGCAGATCCTTCCGGATCAGGCCCTTCGCCTTCAGCTCTTCACCTACCGCATGGAGCCTGGTCCACAGCGTCGCCTCGTTCATACCTGTCGCCGGTTTGCCCTTGTAGCTCTCGGTGCAGTAGAAGATCAACCCCTTCGGCCACCGGCCAGCCGGCAGCTTGCCGAACTGGATCTCGTACGCCTCACGGCCAGCAGCCAGGGCCTCCGGGTAGATCTCCTGCTCGGCGTCCTTTCCGCCCTTGCCCACGAAGTGAGCCACAATCCGTCCATCCTCCAGGCTATGCAGATCCTCCCACTTGAGCTGACACAGCTCGAACGCCCTCAGACCGGTAGTCACCAGGGTCAGCACGAGCGCATGATTCTGCTTGCTCTTCAGATCCTCGAAGTCTCGAAGATAGCCCAGGACCGCCTGCAGCTCATCCCTGGACAGCGCAGCCTTTGTTCGGTTGCCTTTCTTGCCCTTGCCTAGCTTCTTCTTGAGCTGATCTTCCATCCGCTCGAAAGGAGACGTGTACGGGATCGGCAGCACCTTCCCGATCCGACCGAAGAACTTCTTCAGACCAGCGATCCTCAGCCTGGCCGTGTTGCGATCCACGCCGGAGCCGATCAGGTGATCGTAGAACTCCTCGATATGGCGCGGCTCGACCTGGTAGGGGTGCAGCGCGCCTGTGAAATCGTACAGCTGCTTGACCGCTGTCAGATAGGATCGATAAGTGTGCACGGATAGACCAGATCCTTTGAGAAATATCTGCTCTATATCCTCGAAAGACTTGATGGAGTAGTGAATCCGATACAGCTCCTTGATTCCGGCAGCTACAGCCGGAAAAGCTCTATCGAACTCGTCGGGGATCATCAAACCTTTTTCTTGATCCATTGTACCTCCTCGTACACCACGGTAGTCTCCTTGAAAGGAATAGCGAAACGTGGAGGAGCACCGCTGTCCCTCTGGGAGTTACCCTTCGGTAAATCACTGGCAAGCCTAATACAGAAGTGCACAGACTATATGAACAATAGCGCACGGAAGCCTTGCAGTGATTTTATTCAGGTAAGTTCCGTGGTCAGGATTCTTCCAGCCGTTCAGCTCGCTTGCCTCTGCAGCTTCTTGTATCAGCTCCAGCATCTTCTCATTGACTCTCTTTTTCTCCAGAGAGCGGTGACCTTCTTGCCGAAGTCTCCCCATCAGCGTACGCTGTGAGGCAAGTAATTAAGTTTTCGCAACGGTGATGCTTCCTTCACCCAGGCGTCAATCTAATCCTGCCAGGGATCCATCCACGTGCTACTTCCAAAGAAATTCATATAACCGCCTTCGGGGCTCCCTATCCGTCTGTCATCGCGAGCCCCACAATAATAACTGGCGGCGGCGTTGGTATGGAGCGGATCTTCTCGGGAACACGAAGACCGTCTATGTCCGGCAGGTTAATGTCCAGCAGAACCACATCGGCGTCGTCGCTTCTTAAGGATTAGATGCCGGATAGCAGGACATCGTTAACACCATCTGCCAGAGAAAACTCACCGGCCATACAACCTACGGGATCTAATCGATGCATTAAACCTGGAGGAAACACAAATCAATTCAGCTCTCTTTGACGGTAACCACAGAGAGCCTGTGAGTATAGTGATTATCTCAGCTCCCCTGGAAGAACGGCATGCTAACAACAAAATAGCTCTGATAGAGGACACGATACCGCTGCCGCCTCTATTGCGATTACGGAGTAAATCCTACCTGGAGCAGTTTCTGGCAGGCATCTCTCCGTCAGGGAGATCGCCAGCTTGACCGATCTGGATCACTCAGTCGTACTTGCCGCAATAGATCGATTCGGCAGGGCTTCAGTCAGGGGACAGAGTGGCGGTCGAGGCGGTGTTTCCAGGCAAGGCCTGTGGTCAATGTCGATTTTGTCTCGCCGGGCAATACAGTCGATGCGTGGAGTTGAACGCCCCTGAACAGAGGTTTACCGAAGGCTGGAGAAGGGGCTTCGCCGAGTACATAAAGCGCAAGTCAATAGCATGTTACAAGCTGCGGGATCACGTATCCTGGCAAGAGGGCGCTCTGGTGGAGCCTTTGGCAGTGGGCGTTCATGGCGTCCGCAGAGCCCGCATGAGGGGAGGTGACACTCGCCCGTGGCTACAGGTTGCATCAAAGTGCAATTCACGACGTGATGTGGCACCAGGGAGTGACCTTTGTCGAAGAGGCAAAGATCACGACAAAATAAACTCTGATTTTCTCTCGAGAATTATAACCCGCGATTTCACAATATTGGTATACTATTCGGCAATAAACTGAATTCAGAAAAATGGGTCGGAATTTTAGGAAGAATAAAAAGAGAGAGGTAACTTCGTTATGAAAACTATTAAATGGGGAATTATTGGCTGTGGAAATATTGCGAACAACTTTGCCCAGAGCCTTTCAACACTTGATGATGGAGAACTAATGGCTGCTGGCTCCAAGACACCGGGAAAAGCGGAAGCTCTGGCAAAAAAGTTTAATGTAGAAAAGGGTTATACAAATTATGAAGATTTGCTGCTTGACCAAGAAGTGGATGTTGTTTATGTGGCAACTACACATAATTTTCATTATGAGAATGTATTGCAGTGCCTCAATCATGGTAAACACGTACTATGTGAAAAGGTATTTACCATGAATTCAAAACAGGCAAATCATCTTCGGAATGTCGCAAGAAGCAAAAATCTATTCCTGATGGAAGCTATGTGGACACGGTTTTTGCCTGCAACAATGGAGATAAATAAAATCGTATCGGAAGGTAATATAGGAGATATTAAGTTCTTGGAAGTTGAATTTTCATTTAGAAAAACGGATCTGAATGGGCGTTTCTATAATATTGATTTAGCCGGTGGGTCTTTATTGGACCAAGGAATATACACCATCTCATATGCAAGTATGATATTTCAAAAACAACCAAATTCTGTAAAAACCAATGCATGCATGGCTCCTACAGGAGTAGATGAAAGAGGATCTCATATCTTTGAGTATGAAGATGGCAGAGCAGCATTTATTACAAATTCTATTGCATATTATCGAAGGGTAAATGCTCTCATTGCAGGGACAAAAGGACATATTGAAGTTCCTGATTTCCTCAAGGCGGATAAATTTTTTGTAAAGGTCGGGGACAAAGAAATTGAATACAAGATTCCATTTGAATCAACAGGAAAAGGCTACGAAGCTCAGGAAGTAATGGACTGTATAAGGGCGGGAAAAATCCAAAGTGACATTATGCCTATAGATGAAACTGTTGAGATATTGGAAACAATGGATGCTATTCGAAATCAGTGGGGACTTAAATATCCGGATATAATGGAGAAGTGCGGTGCCCAATAATACCATCTTTCCTAACAACCGTCATGATTTATGGTGAATAGGGAGCTCACAGTTATAAGAATTACATAAGTCGATCAGAGTCCGAAACTACAGCCAACTATTTCGTCAAGAATGAGCAGCATCAGGATCCCCGCACCGGCGATCGTGAATGGGAGATTAAGGTTCTCTACAGAGATATCGAAGGTGTCGCGATCAATGAGGAGCCGCCCCGGTACTGAGTAACAACAGAACTGTCTAGGTACAATTTGGTCCTTCCAAGGTCAAACACCATCGAAAGCGTTTGATATGAGGGAGAAAGAACATAAATGCCAAAGATGTTTTTGGCCACACAGCCCTTATGTTGGCGTCAATAAGCGGTCAAAGTGAACGCCGCAAAGTAGTTGAACTGCACAGGGAATCAGGCGCTAAGGAATAAATCTCCTGGAGATGACATAGCTGCGCCTTTCCCTGCTCGACTATCACGATGAAATGTCTATTATTCTTTTCTCTTCTCAACATATTACAATACGCCGCTTAGTTTTAGCTATTTAAGATGCTGCCATAAAAATAGCCCCGGCCGGTGTTAACCGAACAGGGCTGCATTCGAGAGTGTTTGTGTCAGCTCCCCGAAGCAAACAGCATGCTAACAAGCGGGCGGCTCTGATAGAGGACACGATACCGCTGCCACCGCTTCTGCAACTAAGGAGCAAGTCCTACCCGGAGAGTCTTTACACCGGAAGGCACCTCTCCGTCAGGGAAATCGCCAACCTGACCGATTTGAGCCACTCCGTCGTTCTTGCCGCAATGGATCGATTCAGCATCCCCCAGAATGGTAACGGCCACAAGCGGCCAGGCCAGATTCCTTTCGGCTTTGACTACAGTGATTATCAGCTGGTGAAGAACAGGGCCGAGCAGGAGATCATCCGGATGATTCGGCAGTATCGAGCCAGTGGTTTATCACTACGACAGATCGCTGGCCAGCTGAACCAACACTTGATCCCCACCAAGAAAGGTGGGATCTGGCAGGCGAACACCGTGAGAAAGATTCTAGCGAGAGTCTGTCCGAAGCCAAAGCCAAAAAGGCTGAAATTACCCTATACACCAAAGCAGGCCTTTGGATAGGGTTTATCAGGGACAGTAAAATCATCGAGGATTTTATCGAACGGATGCGGACTGAAAGCGGTATCGAGGTTACGGTGAATACCCAGACCGCGCCGCACCAGGGATACACCCAAAAGATGACAACGGACATGGCTGCCGGCTCAGGGGGCGACGTCGTGTGGATAAGTCCGTTCCAAGCGGCTATATTCCACGAAACGGAATTTCTGCTGGATCTCACTCCCCTTGTCAACAAATGGGCCGGCTGGAAGCACTTCTATCCGTCACTTAAAAAAATGTATGAGTGGGACGGCAAGTGGGGCCTTGACACGTCGCACCTTATAGCAAGAAGCGATGCTCTCATAGGGGATTACGCGGCACACCCATTCATGAATTGGGCAACCTCATGCCTCGAATATGCTGTGCCCAAGCCCTTTAGCCCTGATTTCAAGAGGTACAATGATTCCATGGCAGAGGTTCTCAATAACTATCTTGACAAATACCGCTATCTCGTCGAGCTGGGTAAATCCCCGGAGGAATGCATCAAGCGATTCGGCGAGCTCCTTATAGAAAAAGGAATAGAAGCCGAAAAGCTCAAAGACATGTAGATTGTCAGCCGGCTCTAATGAACAAGCGGTAGCTAAACGGGTAGATCTTTGAAAGATCCAATCAAAAGGAAGAGAGGCTGGTTAGCAGTGCTGGGAGAAGGGAACGTCATTCTTCTTTAGCAGACTTTTCAGCAAGCCCTACTTACTACCTCCCTGTTTTGCCCAGTTTTTTCATCATTGCACTCATTTTAATATGGTAAGGGCTGGTACCGGTCCATCCAGCAAAGGAGCCTCTGTTGAATTCATCCAGTCGGCCAAGCATTTTCGCAATTCCAGAAGAATATCCCTGTATTCCGGATTTTTCGCCAGATTTTTTCCTCATTTGCATCGCTTTCAAGGTCATACAATTCTTCAGCCGTGTATTTATTTATCGACTGCCGGAACCAGTTGTACCGGGGTGCCGTGGCAATACGAACGTCATAGAGCTTCTGGGCGTCGAAATTCATTACATACTTATATCGTTCCGTTCGCAGGCCTCTGATTGGATCATAGTTATCGTGGTAGGTTTTCTCGAAGAAAAGGGCATTCCGGGGATGATACTCCCCTTTTCCAGTCAACAGTGGAAGCACGGTGATTCCATCGGTTTTCGGAGGGACCTCGATACCGTGATCGGAGGTAATTATGAATATGGCGTCATCTTCCAAGCCTGCACTGTCGAAGGCATCCCGTACCTCTCCAAGTCCCATGTCCAGTGCCCTGACGGCACCCTGCATCTCCGCCATTTCCCTGCCCACATCGGTACTGTCAATAAGGTACGGTGCTTTCCAGCAGCCCTTTCCCTTGTAGGGTTTGGAATAAAGGGACCACTCCCGGTGTGTCTCCTTAGATCCGATCTGCATATAGAAGGGTTCATTTCCGGATCTCGATTCAAGCCAGTCAGTGATACTTCTGCCTATACCCTTTAGAGTTAATCCTTCGTTGAGGCCGCTGCCCGGGCCGGAGAGCACAGGGGGGCATTACAGAAGGCTCGCGAAAACATAGTGCTTTCGGATTTAAGACGCTCGAAGTTCGGTGTATTGGTCCGTTCCAGAAATCGGATGACCGGATCCACCCTCTCCACCTCGATGTTTTCGATACAGAGCTCAACGCCGTGATTCGATGCGAATTCAGCGACCTCGATGTGCAGCTCGATAAACTGTTCTTCGATCTTCAGATCCTTTGTTTCGAACTCGTAGTGCAAAACAAGGGGATTCAAGCCCAACAGATCACAGATTTCGATGGAGCTTAAGAGGACCCTTTTCTGAATATCCAGGTTTTTCTCGTCCCGGAGATCTACTCCGCTTCCTATGTGGGCCGAATAGAGAAGATCGAGGCAGACCTGGGTATTTCCCACTCCGAGGCAACCACCTTCTTTCTTCTCGTTTCGCTAGGCTGCAGCGTTGCAATGCTGTTCTCGGGTTCTGTCTCACGCGCCCTCACCCATCGCTACACCATCGTTCTGTCAAGCGTCTCGAACGGTGTCATGCTTTTCGCTGTGGCGATGAGCTTTTCTCTCATCGGTATGCAAATTTGCATGTTGCTGTTGGGAATGGGATCGAGTCTCTACTTCGCCTCAGGGATGAGAACCCTCTACGATTTGGTGGACCCCAACTTTGGAGGGGTAAGCCAGAGGATTATTCCTGATTATGTGCCCACTTTCATTATGTGGCGACTTTACGTTAAATCCGTGTGAGGCCGGGGAAAACAGATAAAATTGGTTACATAACAAGACGTCTCAGGTGAAGATGATCTTCAAAATCTATTTCAGTTTGGAGGTTGTCATGTTGGAAGACTATTTTGTGCGACCGGACACTATCGACCGGATTCGAGCTTCATGGATTAGCAAGCCAATAGAAGAGTACGTGCGGTGGCTCAAAGAAAATGGCTATTCACCAAGAATGGTGCCGCGGCGTGTTCCACTCCTAATACGTTTTGGGGCTTTTACTCTAGCCCGGGGCGCTTCAAAGTATTCCGACCTACCGGATTACGTCGGACTCTTCATCAATTCCTGGATCCGTGACCACAGAAAAATTGTAAAACAAAGTATGCGCTTTCAAAAGTCGAAGGCGACGTGCGAAATCCGGTCGAGCAGATGCTTCGTTGCGTCCTGCCCGGATACACAGGAAGGGGGCGTACTCACAAACCGCTACCTTTTGGCAATCAGGTGCCGGATTTCTTTCCATTCCTGCAGCAAGAGCGTGGATTAAGACCGGCGTCGATACAGCATTACAGGCACAACTTGGGGCACTTTGAAGAGTATCTTCGTCGCGTCGAGTTACATAAGCTCAGCAATCTTTCACCTGAGTTAATAAGCAACTTTGTCGTTGATAGAAGCGGTTTGTTGAGCAAATCATCACAAACGGGATTGTGTGTGTGCCTACGGGTTTTTCTGCAGTATCTGCACCGAGAAGGAATGCTTTCTCGTGATCTGAGCAGTTGCGTTGAATCACCTCGATCATATGAATGTGCTCATATCCCCCGCTCGATTTCCTGGGATGAAGTAGGAAAGACTCTTCAGGCTGTGGATCAACGCACGCCCACCGGTAGACGAGACTATGCTGTTTTGCTATTGCTGGCTACTTATGGGCTGCGCGGTGTCGAAGTGGCCGAGTTGAAATTGGAGCACATCGATTGGAAACGAAATAGGCTTCTGGTTCCCGAACGGAAGGCAGGCCATTGCACCGCATACCCTCTCTCGCCGGTGGTTGGAAACGCTATTCTTGAGTATTTGCGTAACGGGAGACCCCAGGGAGCTGACCGGCATGTTTTCTATCGGCATCTCGCCCCCCAAAGGCCGATGGAATCGGCGGCGGTCTCAGCTCGTTCTGCTCATTACCTGAAGAAAGCAGGCATTCATGTTGTTCTCCCCGGTTCACATACTCTTGGGCACAGCTGTGTTCAGCGGCTCGTGGATTCTGATTTTCCATTGAAGATCATTGGAGATTATGTAGTTCATCGCTCGCCTTCCTCTACAGAAATCTATACCAAGATTAACAGCGTCCGCATCATGGATCAAGAAACTCAGGAGAGTCTGTCAGAATACATCGCAAGACCTCCCATTTCACTGAAGAAGATCCGCTACGAACCATTCAAGGGGCGGGTATTGTTTCATACCACCTACTCGGAGTATTACAAGGAGAACGTGCACCTCTTTGATGCCTTAGATTTTCTCGCTGAGCTAACTCAGCACCTTCGCGCAGCGGCGTACCGTCCAAAAGGAGTACGGCTCATTCGTCGGTACGCCCTGGGCACAACTGATCGCGAAAATCTACGAAGGCTGCGCGCCCCAGTGGACCCCTTCGTGTGTCCAAAATGCGGATATGATATGAAGGTCGTAGCGGTCATCGAGGATCCCGACGAGGTTCGTCGTATCCTTCGTCATTTGGTCAAAATCGGGCCGGGGCGCGCAGCCGTTCGCCTCCAGGTGTTAGTCTTTCCTCTGTAAGCTGAATGATTCTATTCTCGCTGTTTCTCCAGAGGGGGAACTACGTATCGATCGGCAGTCACTGTTTTCATCTTTTTCACACACAAAACCAGCATCGCGACGATAGATCACAGATTTCCGAATCGCTTTCCGCGTGGCGATTGGAATTCAGCCCGTAAGCGGCAATTTTTCTGGCCTTTTCTGTAGAATTGGCCTTGAACAGCTCGATAGTTATTCCTACCATTTATGAATGTTGACAAAGACTCTGTTTTTTTGTTACGATAGGCACAATAAAAAATGGTAATTAGCAAATCTTTTATGAGAACAAACAAGATATTTGAAGAGGTAGTAAGTATAGGTCATTTCGCCCCCGACTATTGGGGTGTTATATCTGTAATCGGGACTAACAACTTACCTTGAGAAGAAGGTGGGTGATGCGCGGTTGAACACTACTTTGGGAAATGAGTCAATCAAACCAAGCAGGAATTAGAAGAAGAGGGTTAGATGGGAGTTACAACTACCGGAGAGGTAGTGTTTCTCTTAATAGATATCAAAGCGGATAAACGATATGCGTGCTTATGTAATAAGAAGAATTCTTATATTAATACCCACGCTGTTCCTGGTGACCGCCATGGTGTTTTTCCTGGTAAATCTTATTCCAGGTGACATCATAGATGCGATGCGTTCGAAAGCCTTGGATGTACAGCTTGACAGGGCTGCTATTGAGAAAGAATTAGGGTTAGACCGACCCATGGTCATTCAGTACCTAAGCTGGATGGGAGTATACCCTCAGCCAGATGGAAGCTTCAACGGTCTATTACAGGGGAATTTAGGGATTTCCTGGTGGCAGAGCTTACCCGTAACAGAAATGATTACGCCCAGGTGGCCACTATCACTGGAACTGGGTATTCTGGCATTACTGATTGCCCAGTTGATAGCATTACCCATAGGCGTGGTGTCCGCATTGCGGCAAGATAGCTGGGTGGACCATATTGCACGAAGCTTCGCGATATTATGTATCGCCGTTCCCACTTTCTGGTTAGGATCAATGATAATAGTCTTCCCCGCTCTATGGTGGGGCTACATGCCACCGATAATGTACGTCCGGATCACCGAAGACATTGGGGAGAATCTTCAGATGCTTATAATCCCTTCCATAGTTATGGGGATGTCCATGGCGGGAATGACAATGAGAATGACCCGGACTATGATGCTGGAAGTCTTAAGGCAGGATTATATCCGCACAGCATGGGCCAAGGGACTACAGGAAAAGGTAGTCGTCATAAGGCACGCTCTGAAGAACGCGCTCATACCCGTAATCACGTTGATCGGGCTTCAGACACCTGTTGTCATTGGCGGAACGGTCGTTATAGAAAGAATATTCAGCCTGCCCGGCATGGGACGGCTCCTGATGGACGCTGTTAACGGTAAGGATCACCCGCTGGTTATGGGTATTGTGATTCTTTTCGCAGTGGTAATGGTGCTC
>SDBV01007311.1_pt1 | contig 15136 bp, 11 predicted proteins | sample 2277081 | NCBI WGS metagenome assembly SDBV01 (sample SAMN10402039, study PRJNA504765) | marine sediment metagenome | isolation source: marine sediment core GS10_PC15, 223 cmbsf | place: Arctic Ocean: Southern Knipovich Ridge | collected 2010
CTCATAGTCAACGCCATGTACAAGTGCGCCGTTGCGGACAAAACGATAGTTGTCAACAACCCGTCGATCTGGCGGCCGATTCTTGATGTGCGCGACACGTCCGCGGCTTTTCTCAGGGCTGTTCAGGCTGACTACAGTATCAGTGGGCCGTTCAACGTGGCTCTTGACAATTTCACTGTGGGGCAGATAGGCGACATGGTCCAGGAGGAAGTACAGGAGCTTACAGGTGAGAAAGTGCTTGTGGATGTAAGGAACGTGCAGGACATTCGCAACTACAAAGTGACCTGCGATAAGGCCCGAACGGTTCTAGGGTTTATGCCGAAGCATTCGGTGACGGATATGGTACGAAGCCTGCACGCTCACCGTGATGAATATGGCGATTTCAGTGATGATGCCTTCTACAACATCAATGTTTTCAAAAAGCTCGAACGGCGGTGGCGATCGGGAGGCGTGCCTGGCGCTGAAAAGGCGTGACACAGGCATTGACTACTTTTTGACTGTTTGAGAATCTACACAGCTTGCACTATAATCCCCCAGGGACGCATGGATTAGCGGACAACAACAGCTTGGAGGACGGATTCTTAATGCCAGTACCTGTAAAATTCATCGAAACTGAGTTGCCAGGAGTTCTTGAGGTGGAGGTTCCGCGTTACGGTGACGACCGCGGCTTTTTCTCTGAAGTCCACTCGCAGAAGAACTGGGAAGCTGCCGGTTTTACCGGGACTTTCGTACAGGACAATCTCAGCCAGTCTGATCGTGGCACGTTGCGCGGTATGCACTATCAGTTGGATCCGCACGGCATGGGCAAACTGGTGCGCGTGCTTTCGGGATCCGTCTTCGATGTTGCAGTGGACTTGCGTATCGGCTCGCCGACATTTGGGCGTTGGGTAGGAAGCACCTTAAGCGCCGAGAACCATTTGGCGCTGTGGGTTCCAGCCGGCTTCGCCCACGGTTTCCTTGCATTGGAAGACAAATCTCTCGTGTACTACAAATGCACGGGTCATTACGCTCCGGAATCGGAGCGCGTCGTTTCATTTAACGATCCGGAGATTGGCATCGAGTGGCCATTTGAGCCTACCATTATAGGTCCGAGGGACGTGGACGCGCCGATGCTCAAGGAAGCCGACCACAACTTCGTTTTTGAAAACGTGCAGGAATAGCCGCGAGATCGTGTTTGCGGGCAACTGAGAGGAGAAATGAATCTCATGAAGGGCATCGTACTAGCGGGAGGCGCGGGGACGCGGCTGCACCCCATCACGCGTGTGGTTAGCAAACAGCTTTTGCCGGTTTATGACAAACCCATGATCTATTACCCTTTGAGCGCGCTCATGCTCGCGGGCATCCGTGACATTCTCCTAATATCCACGCCGGAAGACCTGCCGCTTTTCAGGCGGCTCCTGGGCGATGGTTCGCTGTGGGGTATTTCCCTTTCCTACGCTGAGCAGCCCAAGCCTGAAGGACTTGCGCAAGCATTCACGATAGGCGCGGATTTCATTGGCGACCAGCCGTCGTGCCTGATTCTTGGCGACAATATTTTCTATGGCCGCGGCCTGACCGGCATACTCAAGGAAGCCGCCCTACTCGAAGAGGGAGCGCTCATCTTCGGCTATTCCGTGAGCGACCCCAAACGATATGGCGTCATTCAGTTCGACAATGACGGCAAGGCCATCAGCATCGAGGAGAAACCCGACAAGCCCAAGAGCCGTTTTGCGGTACCTGGTCTGTATTTTTACGGACCCGACGTGGTCCAGTATGCCCGCGAACTTAAACCCAGCGCGCGCGGTGAGTTGGAAATCAGTTGCCTAAACCAGCTTTATCTTGATCAAGGCCGTCTTACAGTGAAGATACTCGGCCGTGGAATTGCCTGGCTGGACACGGGCACAAACCGCAGCCTTATCGAGGCAGGCCAGTTTGTCCAGGCAATCCAGGACAGGCAGGGACAGCAAGTTGCCTGCCTTGAAGAAATCGCCTGGATGCAGGGATGGATCGGCGCGGAGCAGGTCAAGGCCGAGGCTGAAAGTATGGGACGCAGCGCATACGGTTCTTATCTGCTCGACTTGCTGGAACATGGCCGTTGAGAATACGAAGCTGCAAACACGCAAGGAGAAAATGATTGAACATCAAACGTCTTATGGTTACAGGCGGGGCCGGATTCATTGGCTCCAATTTTGTCCGTATTCAACTCGAATCCTATCCGGACCTGCACATAGTCAATTTCGACAAGATGACGTATGCAGGAAACATGGACAACCTGAAGGACTTTGATCGCCAGCGGCACACTTTTGTCCAGGGCGACATTGCCGATGCCGGTACTCTGCGGGACGCACTCCAGGGTTGCGACGCGATAGTCAATTTTGCCGCCGACAGCCATGTAGACCGCAGTATAATGGGCGCGGCGGATTTTATCGACACAAATGTGACGGGCGTATACAACATCGTCGAGGCGGTGAAAGATTTCGGCATCGAGCGCGCACTGCTTGTATCCACGGACGAAGTCTACGGAAGCATCGCCGAGGGATCCTTTGTCGAAACCGATGCAGCCGGCCCGCGCAATCCGTATTCGGCCAGCAAGGCGGGCGGTGAGCTGATTGCGCTCGCCCACTATACGACCTTCGGCACGCCGATCATCATAACACGCGGCTCAAACACCTATGGGCCTTATCAGTATCCCGAAAAGGTCCTGCCGCTTTTTGTAACCAACGGCATTGACGGGCAGCCATTGCCCTTGTACGGCGACGGTCGAAATGTTCGTGACTGGCTCTACGTGGACGACCACTGCAGCGGCATTGATTGCGCGTTGCGAAAAGGCACACCTGGCAACATCTACAACGTGGCCGGAGAAAACGAACGCGAGAACATAGTCCTGACGCACAAAATCCTCGAACTTCTCGGAAAAGGTGAAGAGCTTATACGCCCCGTTAAAGACCGGCCAGGCCACGACCGCCGCTATTCAATAGATGCCTCCAAGCTTAAAGCGCTAGGCTGGGAATCTCAGATGAACTGGGACGAGGGTCTCGCCAAGACGGTCGATTGGTACCGCGAAAACGAGTGGTGGTGGCGCAAGATCAAGTCCGGCGAGTTCCTGGAATACTACAAACGCCAGTACGGAAATCTAGAATCGAATTGAGTTTTTCCGAACCTGGAAAAAGTGTACCCGCGAGCCGCAGCAATGGACAAACCACGGCTCACGGGTGACCGCCCTCCCGAGCGGCGCCTGTGGCGTTCACCTTGTGAGTGAAGCCTTTTGAAAACTATCGCTTAATTCTATGCCTGCGTAAGCGTGGCGAGTTCGCTTTCAATCCACGCCAGCGGGACCTCATGCTCGGCATAGTCCGAGTGCCTAAGTTCTCGACGGATTGCTTTGAGTGCGGCAACCTTTTGAGTGTCGGTTCTTGGCGGGAACAGCGCAGCATACATCTGGCCGGCCTGCTCCTGGCTCAGAATGCCATCAAGTGCGTCCATCAAAAGCCCCGGATTGTTGTGGACGTATTCCACTACTCGCTCTCTGTCGGGCCACGTTAGTTGTTGAGTCATTTTTTGTCTCCTTTGTGTTCGGATTTCATTCGATTGTTCTTATCACGTCTGTGTTCCAACCACCGTACCGTCGGAATTTTGCGTTGGCAAAGCGTTGTGTACCTTCAGCGTTCCGTCGTCCTCTACAAACAGATACCAAGGCGTACCGTTTGGAGAAGCCAGTTTGATACATCCAGGGGCGTTTCCACCGCTACCGTCCCAGGCGGTCACGACCCCGCGTGCGCCTCCGTCCGTGCCCACCTCAAGGTCGCCGCCTTTGACGGCCACATCTTTGGTGAAAGTGCAATCGTGGGTGTCGTCGTCCACCAGCAGCACATCCTCAGTAGTGCCCGATACGCCCGCTATGGCGCGTAGGAGCAAATTACCAGTTGCCGGTTCGCCATACAGCACGTAACGCTCCGTATAGCTGTCGTCGTCTCCCGAGTTCCAAAGCGTGAGCGTTCCACCGCCCACACTTCCGGAACCGCCATTTAGACTGATGTTTCCGCGTACCGCGTCGGACACGCCAACGGCAAGTGATCCGCCGCTTGCCGTGATGCTTCCGCTTGCCACCAGGTCGTTAACTGTGTAATCCCCCGTTTCATCGAGCTTCGTAGCGTCAACAGCGTCATTGGCCAGTTGGGCTGTGTCGATTGTGCCCGCCTGAACTTTTGTGCCATCGATTTCGCCGGCTGCGTTAGTAAGCGCCTGCGGGGTGGAGCCGGCATTCAGCACGCCCTTGAGCGTCACATGGCCATCCGTTGAAATGTCCCCGTTCTTCTCGAAGTCCGCGCCACCGTCATCCGACTCGCCATATCCCCCGCCTATCCGCAATTCCTCCAGATACCGTGGGTTTGAACCTATTGCCATTGTTCCGTCCTCCTTTCGTTGTTCTCCTGTGCATTTTCAACATGTACATCTACCCTTTAGCTTCGCTTGTTCCGCGCGGCATTCCATAAACCCAACAAGAACAACCCCTTACAGAATCAAAACCGTGTTCGCGCCGTTTCTGCCGCCGGTCAAGGCGAGGCCGGAAACGCTGGCCGGGCTCCAGATTTGTCAAGGACAATTGTGCAACAGATGAAATCGACTGGCCAACAACTTGATACGATACAGAGAACGCAATGTCCATATCTCTTCTCAATTCAACTTTTCTGGAGGAGAACCGCTAATAAGATGAAACGAACGACTTCGCCAAATGTATTGTATTAAACAATACTTGACTGAGAACGGCCCAAGCGGTAGACTTCGTGCCTGGAACAAAGGCTCGTTTTGCCTCGGTTGCAAGACCTTGGAGCGCAAGCGGTCGTTTTAGGGGAAACTTGAGTTATCCAACCCAAAGGGAATGAATATGCATCGCGTCAACAAACTATCAGCACTCATACTGGCCTTGCTTCTTACAGCAACTTGGCCCAACCATTCAGCCACGGCCCAAAACTCTACCAACGACATTGACGTCAACAAGATCGAGCTGCGCCTGCTGCGCGAAGTGGTCGAGGCAAAGCCGGACAGAAACGTCCTACGATTGTCTCTGGACAGATGCCTTCAGATAGCAATTGAGAACAACCAGGACATACTCGTAATGTCCTATGAACCGATGAAATCCGAGACGGATATTATGGCCGCCGAAGGCGAATTCGACCCAATATTGTCCAGCAGCTTCAACTATCTGCGGTCGGTGATCAGCGTGTCCTCGGACATCGCAAGGTTTGGTGGAATCCCCAATATTGAGAATTACAATGCTTCCGGCGACGTGGCTCTGGGCGGCAAGCTGCGTTGGGGAACGATGTACAGCGTAGCGGTTGCGCTGCAAGAAGAAAGAACTACCTTCAACGACTTCGTGCCCGAATGGAGCGGCGCGCTGACTTTCACACTGACGCAGCCGCTGCTTCGAGGACGAGGCAAGGGGTCAAACCTGGCAACCATCAAGATCGCCAGAAACACACTCGATATGTCCGACCGCCAATTGAAAGTAACCATTCTGCAAACCTTGTCCACCGTAGTGAAGGCCTATTGGGACCTTGTCGGCGCGATCGAAAACATGAAAGTGCGCCAAGAGGCATTGGCCAATGCAGAAAACCTGTTGAAGATCAACGAACGGCGCCTGGAGATAGGTTCCGCCGCGGCAATCGAGGTTTTGCAGGCCAAAGCCGGCGTGGCAGTGCGCCAAAGCGAGTTAATATCAGCCCAGGCATCAGTCGAAAACGCCGAGGACATTCTCAAACAGTTGCTCAATATGCGCGATAATGAACTTTTCTCCGCAACACAGATTGTGCCGTCCAACCGCCCCAACGTGCCCGACCTCAGACCGGTCGATGTGACCATGCAGGAAGAAAACATCAAAAAAAGCATCAACCTCGCGCTTGAACACAGACCCGAGATGGATATAGCAGGACTACAAATCGACAACGCCAACATAGAACTTCGGAGAGCGGGCAATTATATGTTGCCACAACTCGATATTTCCGGTTCGGCAGGCCAAGGCGGACGCGGCCCCAAAATCGGCGATGTAGTCTCGAATTATCACGATGTTTTTGGAAGCGTCGCAAGCATACCCGGAGGCGTGGGCGACCGCGACAACTTTACCTACACAGTGGGAATCCGTGCGTCAATACCAATAGGCAACAAGACCGCGCGCGCGACCCACACGAGGGCCCAATTGTCCGTCCGCCAAGCCAGGCAGGACCTTCAGAAGATCAAGCAGCAGCTCATGCTGAACGTTAGATTGGCATCACGCAGCGTGTTGACGAGCAAGATTCTGGCCGAAAGTAATCGTCAGACCCGCATGTTGCAGGAAGCAAACGTATCGGCCGAGGGAAAACGCTTGCGTCTAGGCGTATCCACAAGTTACCGGGTGCTCGAAGTCCAGGAGGACCTAACGCTTGCGCAGACGCAGGAAGTTCAGGCGCTGGTCAATTACGAAAAGGCTCGCGTAGATCTGGACGAAGCGCAAGGCACGCTACTAGACACATTCGGCATAGAATTCGTAGCCCCGGAACAAGAAGGCACCCTAAGCTTCGTAAGCAGTATCTACCCACTGACTCCGAAAGGATAGTCTTAGAAAGACGACCGCATCAAATCCAGCGTGAGGTGTGCTTTTGCAAAGCATCTATGTGTTCTTCCCGTTTCCCTTCAGAGATAAGCGACCTGATCTTATCTTCCTGCTCGGAAACTGCCCTGATTGCCACACGGCGGCTCATTTGAAATTCCGTCCATCGCCGGCGACCCCTTGTTCCGCGACCCTGACAACGGTGATTACCACCTGACACTCGATTCGCCCGCTATCGATATGGGTGCGGACGACGGTGCGCCCGCGGTTGACCTGGATGACAACGAACGTCCCAACGACTTGGTGGACATAGGAGATGAAACTGGCCAAGGTTACGATATCGGAGCATACGAATACTATACCCCCGACGACCTGGCCGGCGACGTAACCGGCGATGGAATCATCAACGCAACAGACGTGCAACTAGTTATCAACGCCGCCCTTGGCATCGACGCAGCCTACGATTGCGACATCAATAAGGATGGCGCAGTAAACGCCGTGGATGTGCAACTCGTAATAAACGCCGCGTTGGGTGTTTAGCGACGGTTACTTTTTGATTGATTAACGCGCCACAACTTGTCTGCCTTCGCGCGGACAAAGTTGTGGCGCGTCCCTCTTTGATATTTGCGCCCTGTCGATGCGAGAATACCGCCACGTGGCGTCAGTCGTTTACCCAAAGGAAAGGGAGTGAATAATGGTTTTGGATCTTAATCCGCGAAGGATACTTCTTGTTGGACTCATTGGCATTTCGTTGGCCGTGTATGCGGAGAGTCCCGCTGCCCGGCAAAAGGGTGAGTTGAACTTCCTGACGGGATTCCCCGCAGTTCCGCAGGAGGGTCTTGTGAATGTTGTCGTTGAGATTCCGGCTGGAACAAATGAAAAGTGGCAGGTTTCCAAAACGGGGGAGTCTCTTGAGTGGGAGTTAAAGGACGGAAAACCCCGGGTTGTGCAGTACCTTTCCTATCCAGCGAATTATGGGATAGTCCCGCGAACCCTTCTTCCGAAGGAATTGGGCGGAGACGGGGACCCTTTGGATATCGTTTTATTGGGTCCTTCGCTGAAGAGGGGAACAATTATTGAGGCGCGCGCCATAGGAGTACTTCGCCTTCTTGACGACAATGAGCGCGATGACAAAATTCTGGCTGTTCCGAACACGGGGCCTCTTTCGCAGGCTGCGGACATTAGCTCTCTGCACGAGCAGTTTCCAGGGGTGTTATTGATCATCGAAACGTGGTTCACCAATTACAAGGGGACAGGCCGGCTCGAGTCGCGCGGCTTTGAAAACGCAAAAGCGGCCAATTCAATCATTGCAGAGGCAAGCGATTATTTCGAGGAGAATTCCGGTGCGGCCCACGCCGCCACCGATGCGAAAGCCGGCAATTAGTGCTTTTCACTCAGCTCTTCGGGCATCCAATCGGGCAGGTGTGCTATGGAATTCTTTGCTTCTTCTGAAGTTGTCACTTGCCAGAACTCGAAGAACAGCGTGAGGTTTTTGCCGACGGTTTTTGAGAAGCGCACAAGCCACTGGTCGCGTTCTTGTGCGTCTGTTCTTGGCCGTTCGTTCTGCGCAAGGGAATGATACTCCGCGAAAACTTCTTTGAACGCGTCCCATCCGAAGGCTTCCTGCATTTGTACGTACATGATCAGGTATGTGAAGGGCTTCTTCTCGCCGTCCTTGAGGAATTTCTCGATTTTGGCTTTTCTGGGCTCGAACCCAACGCGCCTGTCGTCTCCATTCTTTATCCCGCATATGGTCTCCTGAAGATAGAGCGAGAACAGGTTGACCGTAACTTCGGTTGTTCCGTCGAAAGTCCACGCCCTGTTCTGATGGTTGTGGCCCATTTCGTGAAAGAGCCCCCAGTTGCCTTTGGTGAGCAAGTCCTGCTCATTAACCATACCGGCGTTGGCGTTCATGTGACCCATGATTGGATAACCCGCGTGCAGGGCGCCCGCGGAAATCTGTACGTCGGCGACATATCTTTCCGGGCTTTTTCTTTCGCGGGGAATTGCCGCCAGGTCCGCGCACCCATCCATTATGCGGTCCCATAACTTCATCAGCGATTCCGGATTGTCGAGGTTGCGCACATAATCCGAATGAACCGTCAGTACGACTTTGTCCGAGGCGAGTTCCGCCCACGGAGCGGGGTTCTTCCGAATCTTTTCGCGCCATTCATCAAGGCTGGTTTCGCCAAGAGAAAAGTATGGGGCCTTAACCGCACCTTTGATGGTAATAGGCACAGTCCCCAACCGACAGTTTTTAGGCACAACGATATACACGGCCCCGCCAAATGCGTTCGCGGCTTTCGTTACGTCTTCTTGAATTGGAAAGACCCGTGTAATCTCGGGATAACGCCGCCAATATGGCTTGTGCCAAAGCCGGTCTTTGTGAGCGCCTATTCTGACCTGCAAATCCTTGCCGACCGCTGACTCAGGCACAGAAACCGTTATCACGTCGCCCGGCGCGGCATAAAGTCCTGTGCTGTGCCAACGCGGGGCCCGGGTATCGACCTCGACGACTCGCGACACGCGCGGCGCGTCATCAGGCACTCCGCCGGGAAAAACTTCCGCGGCAGGGTGCGCTTCGATTTCGTCCGGCGGCGTTTCCGCCAGTTCCCGCGTCTTTGCGGTAATGGCGAGTCGCGCCACAATATCAGACGCCTTGACAGTCTTTTCCAAGGACGGCACAACGGTCGCAGCATCCTTCAACAGTCCGTTCAGCCTAGGTAAAATAATCGCATCTTCCGGTGGCAGGCTCTGGTGCAGCAGAGTCAATATCGCGCCCGCCTGCAGTTCCTCCTTCTTGGCGAGCTTCTTTGTCCCGCGCGATTGTTCAAGCGCCGCATCCAGGCATTCGCCCGCATTCGTCAACGGCGACAAGGAGGCATCCAATAAGTAGAACTTCTCGTTCTTCAAAGCGGGGACAAGCTCTTCGGTCCAAACAATACCCATAGGGGCGAAAAGCCGGTTACAAGGCAGGTCGGTTGCCAGAGACTTGTTCTTGTTCAGCATCAGCCAACCCCAACCCGGCAATCCTGTAACGAGTCCGCCGCCGTTTTTGACAAACTCTTTTAGATACGATGTCTGAGCATTAGTAGCGCCGCTAAGTTTGCCAAACACAACATCAACGGAATCCAAATCTTTAAGACCAACGGCTGTGGCCTTGATTCCCTGTTCAGAGAAAAAGCTTAAGAGATCATTGTTTGCATACACGCCCACTTTAGGCTTTTTTGCCGAGTTTCGATCAAGTCCGGCGGCCCAGTAGGCAATGTTGAGGACGAATTGCGAAGTGTCGGCCACCTTCAGGGCATTAGCTTTGAAATACCCTTCGTGTCCGAAGGCCACCGCGCGGCCTTTGCCGAATTTCGTGGCCGCGACAACGGGCATTTTGACGCCGTCCTTACGCGCAGGAGCAGCAACCGCGAATGCGTTCGGGCCAAAAGGAATCACCGCGCCAGGAACGCCCGGCACGGCTATTTTGCCCACTCCGTCCAGAAGTTGTTTGCAATCGGATTCACCTGCCTGCAAAGAAACACAAAATATAAAAACAACAACGAAGAATCCTAAATAACTTGCTAGTCGCTTTCCTGACATTTTAATTCCCTTCATTCTCATTCAGCGGCAAAGAACCTGAATTCCTGCGTGCCCTTTCCTTTTTCAAGTTTCTGCTCGAAGCGGATGCGGTACAGTTTGTCGCCCCAATTCGATCTTATTTTCGAATCCGGAATCGACACCGCCTCGATTGACACGTCCGCACTTTCTGGCGTGTACCTGAGCATCAGCTTGCGCGGTTTGCATTGAATGGCAAGGAGGCCGTCCCGAATCTTCTTGACTGGTGCCGCCGCGTACAGATCAGTTTGAAGAACAGAAGGACCTCTTTCAAGGTCCAGAGAATCCCTGATCTTTATCTCGGCATTCGATCCTCGCGTGAAATCAATCTCCCTGATAAGAGAACCGATGCGCGCTTTCTCAGGATAGGCGTCCGCAAGGTCCATTGAGAGATGCAGGTTGTCGCCGTTCTTCGCAAACTCGACGTCCTTGGCGCGATACTGCCTGCCTGCCGCTTGTTCGACTCCATTGACTAAGGGCGCGTTGTGTCCCGACGCGCGAATGGCCCAGATATCGTAGCGATCCTTGCTGAAGGTTTTCTGCGTGTAGGTCTCCGCGCCTATGTCTATTATCCCCGGCTGTCCATCCAGAAAGATGATGAAGTGGCCAATGTCGTTGTGGTTATGGGATTCGGCGTTGTGACCGCCCTTCGTGGCGAGCGCTAAACCTTTGTTGCCCTTAGAAGATTCATGCGCGAAAAGAACCTGCAAATCAGGCAGCCACGATTCGGGTTCGTGACGCCATTCGACGGGTCCGGCATCAGCCGGAACCCAGAACATTTCCATCAGCGGACCCCATAGAGGCCTGCTTACGCCAGACATCCGAATTGGAGGATTAACGCTGCCTTGGGGATCCCAGTCGCGCATCACCAGCAATGCCATATTCTTCATGGATTCCGATCCTGTCCGCTGTCCGAACCGGTAGACCTTGCCGGGATGTGGATGCGACCTCGGCGAAGCGTCCGCAAAGTTCGCAAACCACGACCCGTCGATGTGTGCGCGTGTTATGAACTCTCCCATGGCGGCTATCTTTGGGTCCTTATAGATTTCTTCAATGGCCCTGTCGGTTCTGGAGTTTACGAGCTCCAGAAAAACAATCATCGCACCGCCCGCTTCGCCCCAGTACCCGGGTCCCTCATCGCAACCGCCATCATCGCCGTATCCGTTTATGAATCTATCCACGACCACCATTAGCCGTTGCGTAATCCTCGCAACACGGTCCTGGTCTTCCATGAGAAGCATCGCCGAACCAAGTACGTTCGACGCGCACCAGGGTGACCAGTTGTTGTGGCCGTCCAGCCAGCCTGCGCGTCCAAAATCGTGGCCGGTTTCGACGGGTTCGACAACCCGGCGCATAACTTCGCGGCGCACTCTGTCACAAAGGGCCGGGGAGAGGGCCTCAAGTTCATCCTCCAAAAGGTAGTGCGCGGTTGCAAGCGTCATCGCGGTTTCACACGCAAAAAGGTCCACGCTTTCGACGTCCTGGCGCTGCAAAACATCTCCCGAAAGGCGGCCCGCGTGCGCAGGAACACACCACGTGGCCTCTTCAGTAATGGCCCAGATGCCATTCGCTATCTCGTCCAGGAAACGTCCTTTGTGCTCCATACACTCCGCCAGAACCAACGCGCTGAGATTTTCCCTGCGCTGAAAGTATGGATCTTGATACCGAGAACGATTACCGTTTCTGGCATATTCCATGTACAAAGTCGCGGGCAACTGTGGCCACGGCTTTCCCAGAAGGCTTTCCGCTTCTGCGACGATGTAGTCGCGCCTGGCCTTGTTCAGCTCATGCAGCAGGAAAGATCCCCACGCTTTGCGGTCGCTTGCCTTCGGAAAAGGCCTCCAGGATTTCCGGGAAAGCATTGCGTCCCTGATAAAATCCCTGCTGAAACGTTCCGTAAGCATTCCGGCGACTTCATTTTCCTCGATGGCATAGCGCTTCTTTTTGACCTCTTCCGCTGAAAGAACGCCTGCATTGACTACCGCTGCCAATATTAGAATTGCCAAAGCATGTTTTCTCATTGTCGCGTCTCCTTTAGCCATATAAGAATTGCACCTCAAAAGTCCCCGCGCCGTGGAGCTTTTAGACTATAACCCCAACACTGCGTTGATCACCAGTTGCACGTCCACGGCGTTTACCGCACCGTCCCCATCTATGTCGCACTGGTAGCCAGTGTCTATGTCCAGAGCCGCATTGATGACCAACTGCACGTCGCTGGCGTTGACCACCCCGTTGCCGTCAACATCGGTTGAGTCGCCGGATCCAGGGCACGCGGGCTCCGCAAGCAGGCGATCCAATCTCGCCAAGCCTATTGCGTCTTCACCCCGGCCTGCGTAAAAAAGGTAAAGCGTGCCGTCTTCGTCCTCAAAAACAAATGGGTCCCGCAATTGATGGACGTCCTCCGGCGCGGGTCCGCTGTCCGATTGAGCGGGCGGAAGGTCGCCTCCCTCCCAATCGAGTTCCACCTGCATGATTTCCTCGGGTGGAAACGTTGCATCCCACACATCGAAATCACCGGCGCTCATGTCAATGGTCGACAAAAGAATTCGCTCCGTGAAATCTTCTTTTCGCGTGTAGAAGACATGCAAGGTGCTGCAAACAACACGAACGGACGAGTGGCGTAACCGCAACGGTTCCAGTCCAGCCTCGGCAATGTCAGTCACGAAAGGATTAAGCTCGGCCGGCAGCACCTCCCATAGGTCCTGAGAGAAATCAAAACCGGCAGGAGGCGTCCAGGGATTGAGAGCGTCCTGTGCCTTGAATAGATCTCCATTGTTAGCCAGCGCGTAAAGGTTGTCGCGTGCCTCGAAAACGTGGAAATAAGAGCGTCCGAGTATAACGGGCACTATGTCCGCCTCCGCAAACTCGAGCCCGCTGGCCGAAGTCGCAACAAGGGTTTTCTGCCCACTGACCTGAACGCCTTCATGATGAATCTTGCTGGCATGAAAATACATCTCAAAACGTCGCTCGGCGTGATTGACCACAACAAATGGAGAGGCTATGTGCTTGCTTGCCGTCAAATCGTTGCCCAGAAACAACGTATCGTCAGGGCCAAGATCGAGCACCCCCCTCTCGTCGTTTGGCACTCCGGAACCCACGTCGTGCAGCGTCCAAGGCCCCTCAATATCGACCGCCCACGCAAGGCGAATGTAATTCCCGCCGTGATGGGCAAAATACATATAGTATTCGGCGGAAGGATGCGCCCTATCGCCAGGATCTACCCAGAAAGGCACGCGGACCACACCAGGGCCATTCATATTCCTGCCCTCATCATAAGTCGCACCAAGGGCGTCAAACATGGACTGATCAATTATAGGTTGGCCATTATTCAACCGTTCGACAGCATATGTCTGCGCATGAATCGCAGGACTCACAACACAAAACAGAACACACAGAAGAAGCATCTCTTTCAAGTGCATCAAAGAGTTTTTCAAGCCACCTCTCCCTCTAAGCTGTTCCGAAACTGCCCACACACAATTACCTGCCAGCGGGAACCTTAATATCAATCTCCGCGTAGCCGCGCAACACAGAAACAGTCAGCGAATCGCCACGTGCCTTAGTTATAGCACCTTCAAGTGCTTTGAAGTCCGCGGTCTTTCGTCCGTTGACGGCAACTATTACGTCAGCTATCTTAAAGCCCCACTCGACCGCCTGCGACCCGGTCGGAACCTGCTCGATGTACACGCCGTAATCGTGGCCGCCGGACGCGTCAATCAAATCGCCGTCGTCGGCAAGATTGCACACAGTCATGCCGCGCCACTTTTGGGACTGCCGCGTCGTTTTCTTCGCGGCAACATCGTCCTGAGCCACCCATTTGCCCGCCATGAGTGATTCAAGCCAGGAAGGCCGCCAAGCCTCATCAACTTTTCTAAAGGTGGCCTGCGTTTCAAAACCAACCTTGAGGCCATCATCAAAAGTTTGTGCGCGAAGTGTCGTGGTCTTGGCCAGTCTCAGCGGCTTTTTGTACCGCTTGGATCTCCGAGTAGGAACAGAACCGTCCAATGTGTATCGCACTTCTCCGCCGCGTGCATCGGATCGCAGTTTCACCGTCTGCTCTTTCTCAAACCCGCAGCCGAAAGGTTCGATGCGGGTCATCTCGTGGCCAAACTGGTCCATTGGAAAGTTTTTGAACCCTACCTGTAAAGCCGGCGAGTCGACACGGACGCGATAGTCGCCGTTGACGGGATCCACGAACATCGGATCGCCAAGAACGGAGCCTTCGCCATAGCCCAGCTTGCGCCATTCTTTCCAGGTCTCCACAGGTTTACCGGAGCGGGAAGTAGCCAGGAATTTGTCTGTGTTTACATTCCACCACAGGTTGTCGCCGTGGCGTTTCCCCCAAGGATGATCGCTCATTGGACCTGCCACCTTTATCATCTCCAAAGTCGGCTCGTTGTGACCCTCCGTCGCACCTGCCACCACCGTAATGTTTCGCTCGAAGGTGTCCTCGTTATCGGCAGGCCAGCAATGCCAGCCCAAGGGCACCGCGCTGACGTGGATGTTGTTATAAACCTTGCGATAATAGCCGTCGCGCAGCTTGAGCGTCGAACCTAAGCTTAGATTGTTGTAGATCTCATAATTCGAGCATCCGTCGTCAAGGTCAATTGTCCAGTTGCCCGCGCTGATGGCTGGCCGCATGTTGGCAATGCGATTGTTCCTGATGTGCGTCGTCTTCATAGCGTCAAGAAGCACCAGATCTTTCTTCAAACCCGTCCAAAACCGTCCCCGCCCCCATCCGTTAAATGGGCCGTGCTCCCCTGTCTCCATCACCGTGTCCCAAATGTCGCAATATTCGAGCACGTGTCCACCCCATACCCCGTCGTTGAAAGTTATGCCCGCGCGAGGGATTCCGTACAGCGTACAATGCGAAATGGTGACGCCCACACTCATGGATACAAGAACAGCCGAGGTCTGCTTGCCGTATACCCCCACGTTGCGCATTATGGTGTTGCTGACCGAGCAATCTTC